>OLRC01001887.1_pt1 | contig 12466 bp, 7 predicted proteins | sample 1672081 | NCBI WGS metagenome assembly OLRC01 (sample SAMEA3136643, study PRJEB25190) | human gut metagenome | biome: human gut; feature: human-associated habitat; material: faeces | place: Austria | collected 2013
TGATTATTGCGGTTGGATTCAAGGTGAACAATGAACGAGCAGTGCAGTTTCGCAAATGGGCCAATGGCATCGTGAAGGACTACACCATCAAAGGCTGGGTCATGGATGATGAGCGTCTAAAGAATGGCGGTTCAATACTTACAACAGAATACTTCGATCGTTTGCTTGAGCAGATTCGTGAAATCCGCCTCTCTGAGCGTAGGTTTTATCAGAAGATAACCGACATATATGCTACAGCTCTCGATTATGACCGTACTTCAAAAACAACAAAGCAGTTCTTTGCAAAGGTTCAAAACAAGATGCATTATGCTGTTCACGGACATACGGCAGCGGAGTTGATTTACGAGCGAGCAGATGCAGATAAGCCACACATGGGATTAGCTACATGGGCAGCAGCTCCTGAAGGCAAGATTGTAAAAAGTGATGTCAGCATTGCGAAGAATTATCTTTCAGAGAAGGAAATGCGTTCACTGGGGCGTATTGTATCTGCTTATCTGGATTTGGCAGAGGATCGTGCGGAACGTCATATTCCGATGACAATGGAGGACTGGTCAAAGCGACTGGATCTATTCTTGATGGATTCAGCTTAGAAGGTGACGAAGTGTCCGCTATCTTGTGCGTAATCATGTAAATGGAGTCAAGGAGAAAGGTTCATGGCAAAGAAGAGTGGTGTGTCATCGAAGACACATACCCAACAACAACTTAATGATTACGCTAATCAAAATAATCCAAATAACAAAGCGTATAAAGCCAGAATAGCAAATGATAAAAAGACCAAGAGGGTATCAAAAAAGCATAAAGCTGTTCGTGAGGTAAAGTGCCAAGCTAAATTGTATGCTGAAATTGGATTAAATGCGGATTTAGATTGGATGTGCTATAGCAATCCATACGACTTTGACTAATCATTATAAAACAACAAGGAAGGCATCAATCAGAAATGGTTGGTGCTTTTCTTATGCTCGGAGAAATCCGGGCTATTTTTATTAAAATACTAACTTTTTCTACAGCAGGATTGTTATATTAGATGTGAGATGACTCCCACCTCTGTAGGTGGTGAGCAACAAATCAGTATCAGTGGGGGAGTCAATCCCCCATCTGATATAGCCTCCGGCAGGATTGCAGAGATGCGCAGAAGAAGTATGTCATGCATTGCATGACGCGCATCTCGCAGCAAGAATGCCGGGGCATTCTTGAATTGCTTTTATGGATGATTTTTACCAGATGTATTGCGTATACCTCAAAATTTGAGGCGGGTCTGATAAGAATCTTCCCGCAGATCAAGTACAAAAGATTCCGAGAGTATGTAAGAGTATTTAGGAGGTAAGTATGTTTCGGAAGAAGAATGGGCAGGAGTTTATGGATGAGCTGAACGCGGATTCATCTGTGAATGATAAAGAAGAGAAAAAGGGATTTTTCCACAGGAGGAAGAAGAAAGAGATTAATCTATATGAAGATGATATGGGCTATATCGAGGAGGACGGTGATTTTTCAGAAGAAGAATATGATAAAGAATTAGATGAGTTACAGGAAGATGAGAAACCGGAAAAGAGAAAGAGAAGATTTTGGCATCGGAAGAAAGAAGATACACCGGAAGAAGCTCAGACAGAAGATTTAGCAGAGGAACATCATGATGAAGATGGTTTTCTCAGTGATGAGGATGCGATTATTCTGCAGGAGCCGGAAAAGAAGAAGTTTTCTAAGAAGAAGCTGGCGCTCATCTGTGGTACGGCAGCAGTCATAGTGATAGCTGTTGCTTTTTTTGTTATTCGGAATATGGGTGGTACAAGCGAAGGAAAGGCGTATGTAGAATCTGTTCGTGAGATTACAGGACTTGGAACGGCTGCCGGGGCGAATAACCGTTATACAGGAACGGTTGATGCGGAGAGTTCATGGAAGATTAATTTACAGTCGGATATGTCTGTAGAGAAGCGTTATGTGAATGTTGGCGATCAGGTGAAAAAGGGAGATAAGCTGTTTAAATATAATACACAGGAGCTGAAGCTTTCAAAAGAAAAGAAAGAGCTGGAACAGGAGACTTTACAGAATGAGATTAATCAGTTGACAAAAGACATCAGTTCCTATCAGTCTGATTTGAAGTCTGCAAGTGCTACGGAGAAGATTCAGCTTCAGACGCAGATTTTAACAGCACAGACTACGATTAAGAAAGATCAGTATACGATCAAGACGAATAAAGAGACGATCAAGACATTAGAGAAGAATATTAAAGATGCTACAGTAAAGAGTAAGATGAATGGTCTTGTAAAGAAGATAAACAGTTCTCTGGAAAGTAGTTCTTCCTCAGGTGATGACAGTTCAGATGATGGTTCAGATTCCGGAGATGGAAGTTCAGATGATTCTACATATATGACAATTCTTGCAGTAGGTAACTACCGTATTAAAGGAAAGGTCAGCGAAACGAATGTTAACAGCCTGAATGAAGGGGATCCGGTTATTGTACGTTCAAGAGTAGATGATTCCCAGACCTGGAAAGGAACGATCAGCAGTATCAAGACAGATGCTACTGCAGATGATTCTACCGAGAGCAGCGATGAGATGGCTTACGATGATTCTGCGGATGGTAGTACAGGAGAGACTGCATCAAAATATAATTTCTATGTGAAGCTCGATGATGATAATGGCTTAATGATGGGACAGCATGTTCTTGTTGAACCGGATAACGGCCAGGATGAGAAGAAGGATGGTATGTGGTTGCCGGCTGCCTATATTAAGAAGAGTAATGGTAAGTATTATGTATGGCTGGATTCTCATAATAAGCTGAAGCTTCAGGAGATTAAAGTTGGTGAGTATGATGAGAATCTTGATGAGTACGAAGTGAAGAGTGGACTCAAGACAACAGATTACATTGCTTGTGATGATAGTACATTAAAAGAAGGTATGCGGGTTACAAGAGTTGCTCCGGAAGATAGTACTTCTGACTACGGAGAAGAACAGACAAGCGATGATGCCGAAACATTTGGAGCGGATGATTATGATTCCTATGAAGGAGATACTTCTGATTATGGAGAAGATACGTATGACAGTGGGTATGATGAAAGTATAGATGACGGCACAGATGCAGGGGATGATAGTTTCGATACAGGAAGTGACAGTTCAGATATTGTTGATGATGGAACGAGCGACAGTGATGTTGCAGACTTTGGAGAATAGAGATTCTCTATCAGAAAGGACATACAGCATATGCTTTTAGAACTAAAACATATTTATAAAAATTATTTGCAGGATAAGATTGTCATACCAGTTCTTAAAGATGTGAATATCTCTATTGATGAGGGAGAATATGTGGCAATCATGGGTCCTTCCGGATCAGGAAAGACAACGTTGATGAATATCATAGGGTGTCTGGATCGTCCGACGAAGGGAGAATTTCTTTTAGAAGGGGAGTCTATTGTAGATTATAATGAAAATCGCCTCTCGGATCTTCGATTAAATACTTTGGGATTCGTATTCCAGAGTTTTAATCTTCTGCCGAAGCAGACCGCTCTTGATAACGTAGCACTTCCTTTAAGTTATGCAGGCATACCGGTGAAGAAAAGAAAAGAGATTGCTTTTCAGGCATTGAAAAGAGTTGGGCTGGCGGATAGAGTACATTTCCGTCCAAGTCAGCTTTCCGGTGGACAGCAGCAGCGTGTGGCGATAGCCAGAGCACTTGTGAATAATCCTAAGATTATTCTTGCCGATGAACCTACTGGAGCTTTAGACAGCCGTTCCGGTATTCAGGTAATGAATCTGTTTCAGCAGTTAAATGAAGAAGGTGTTACGATTATTATGATTACGCATGATGCGAATATTGCCAATCATGCGAAAAAAGTACTTCATATTTTTGATGGAGAGATTGTAGAAGATAAAGCAAGAAAAGAGAAAGAAAAACAACAGTCCGAAATTCGGAGTGAGGCCGCAGAAAGTGTTTCATCAGAATTAGAAAAAGATTTCGGAGTGAATGCATGGGAAGGAGAGATCTGATTTGAAGGGAAAGAAGAAGATACTGCTTGCTGTAGTTTTAGTTCTCGTTATGGCAGTGGGAATCACTTCCATTGTTGTTATAAGAAAGAGAAATAAAATTGTAGTAAAAGTATTCCCGGTAAGTAGTCTGAACAGTTCTGACTGGTTTGATACAGATACTTCTCTTACGGGAACGCTTACTTCAGATTTTATACAGGAAGTACATGTTTCCGGTGGACAAAAAGTAAAGAAGATTTATGTCAAAAAAGGTGACAAAGTTAAAAAAGGCGATATTCTTTTGAAGTATAATGTTGCGGAAAAAGAACTGGATTTAAAACTTCAGAAGCTTCAGATTCAATCGTCCAAGTTGGAAATTGCTGAGATGGAGAAGGAATTAAAGAAGCTTAAAAATACAAAGACAGTTGGTTCGATCAATACGGGAAACAGCAGTGTGATGGATGCATCTGTTAATCTTTCCGATATAAAGGGAACAAGTCTTCGTTACCTTATGGCAGAGGCGGAAAGTGATGGAACTACCGCAGTGAGCAATTCGAAAGCCGCGAATGAGTCAGATGGAAACAGTGGTTCCGAAAGTGGTTCCGGAAGTGGAAGCAGCGCCGGCTCTGAGAGTGGTTCCGGAAGTGGAGGCGGCTCCGGCTCCGAAAATGGCTCTGGAAATGGAGGCAGCGCCGGCTCCGAGAGCGGTTCAGGAAGTGGAAGTGGCGCCGGCTCTGAGAGCGGTTCAGGAAGCGGAAGCGGCTCAGGAAGTGGAAGCGGCTCCGGCTCCGAGAGTGGTTCAGGAAGTGGAAGTGGCTCAGGCTCCGAGAGTGGTTCAGGAAGTGGAAGTGGCTCCGGCTCCGAAAGCGGTTCTGGAAGTGGAGGCAGCTCAGGCTCCGAAGGTGGTTCTGGAGAGGAATCAGGAAAGGATGATGCGAAACTTTCCTTAAAATCCAGTGTGAATGATATTTCAGATAAAGCATCTGGTAGTGGCACAGAAAAAGATCCGTATATATTTAATTTAACAATGGATGGCAAAGTAAAAGGTTCTTTTATTAAGAAGTTGATTACTGATGGCAGTTATGCGGAATTTCGTGCTTATAAATCAGAGGAAGCAAAAAAACCATCAGCTACCTTTGAGCTTGATCCAAGTACGAAAGTGAATGTTTATGCAGAAGATGGCTATACGGTCAATCAGTTAAATGAAGGTGGAGATACAAAAACTCTTCATAATTCTATTGATCTGGTTAGTGAAAAAGATGCATCTAGTGGAAATGGAAGTTCCGCCGGAAATGCCTATATTTATTATTTGAATGTAAATGGACTGGTAAAAGGATCTGTAATTTCTAGTCTTCATAAAGAGAATAAATATGCTACATTTATCGAATTTGATGAGAACGGAAAAGAAAAAGATCGATATGAATATAATCCTTCTAAAGTTTTTAAAGATCTCGATGAAGATGAATATTATACTGTTTCCAAAGGAAAAGAAAAAAGTCTTTATGATCTGAATGAACGGGCAGCATACAAAGATTTAAAGGCAGAAAGTCTGGAAGATGGACAGCAGGATGCAGATGGAAAGTATACATTCTATTTGCCTAAAGATGGAAAAATTAGCGGCGCACTGATTAATGATCTGATTAAGAAGGGGTTAACAGCGGAATTTATAGAATATGCTTCCGAGACAGATTATGATAATGAAAATACAGAAAATGCAAATAAATTAGAGATTACACCTGACAGTAAGTTTACAGTGGAACTTGCAGATGGAACAGGGTATACGATTTCTTATTTAAAGAGTAAAGTAAAGAAAGAGGATTCAGCGGCTACAACAACCGAGAATAAAGAAAATACTGTTCCAACAACAAATAAGACACCAACGCCGGCGGCAGATAAGGAGATCAAGTTTAAACAGAATCGAAAGAAAGTAAAAGCGGGTAATGGCTATCTCTTTTCTGTAGTGTCTAAAGATGGAAGCTGGGGAAATGGAGAGGATGACCAGAGTAAGGTTACATGGACTTTATCAAATAATATTTCAAAGTATACAAGTATTGAGAAGACGAAGTCTGGTGTCTGGTTATATGTAGATGAAGGAGAACCGTCTTCTTCTATTACACTTACTGCGCAGGTTAAGAATGTAAAAGGTATTTCTAAAACTAAGATATCAAGAACGTTGGTTGTGAAAGAAGCGGACACCAGCGGTGGAGATAATACTGGCGGAGACGGCGGTGATGATGGAGATGGCGGTTCTGGCATTGACGATGGCAGTGGAGATAATGGCGGTGATGATGGCAATAATTATACTGCAGCAGAGTTAAGGGAAGCAATTGCCGAAAAAGAAGATGAAATTTCTGAAGCCAAACAAGATCTTCATGAAGCGCAGATTAACTACAATGAAGCAAAAGCAGAAGTAGATAAAGCGACAGTTAAGGCAAAGATTGCTGGTACGGTTACTACTTCATGCGATAAAGGAACGGTTCCTACAGATGGTTCGGCGGCTATCGTAGTTAAGGCAGCAGATGGAATGTATGTTAAGACTTCGATTAGCGAGATGGAACTTAGCAATATAAAGGTTGGTGGAACGATCAAATGTGTATCTAGTGATACAGGAGATGAGTATACCGCAGAAGTAAAGGAAATTTCGGATTTCCCTACCGGAGACAGTAGTAATGATGGAGGAAGTTCCAATCCAAATAGTTCTTATTATCCGGTCATTGGCTTTATTAAAGATGCAGATGGTTTGAGTCCGGGTGGTTCTGTCGAAGTTTCTTATAGTTCAAAGTCTATGGGAACAGCGAATGATAATGCAATCTACATTCAGAAAGCATATATCCGCACAGAAGACAAAAAGAATTATGTTTATATTCGTGATAAAAAGACAAAGCGTCTGAAGAAGCAGTATGTCAAAGTTGGAAAGACTATGAATGGCCAGTATATGGAAATTATATCTGGACTGACAGATGAAGATAACATTGCCTTCCCTTATGGAAAGAACTTAAGAGAAGGAGTTAAAACGAAGATTTCCGAAGATGACAGCGAAATGATTTATTAAGGAGGAGAACGATGCTTGAAAATATAAGATTATCTTTTCAGGGTGTATGGAGTCACAGACTGCGTTCTTTCCTGACGATGCTGGGCATCATTATCGGTATTGCGGCAATTATTGCCATTGTATCAACAATTAAGGGAACGAATGAACAGATTAAAAAGAATCTGATCGGTTCTGGTACCAATACAACAACAGTACAGTTAACAGAAAGTGGAAACTATCCAGCAGAAATGGAATATGGAATTCCGAAGGGAATTCCTGTTCTTGATGATGCCATGCGTGAACAGTTAGCTGAGCTTTCCCATGTAAAAGATGCTTCCCTTTATATGTCACGTACACAGGTAGATTACATTTACTATAATTCAACAGTGCTTTCCGGTGGGCAGTTGATCGGGGCAGATTCTCATTATCTTGGAACCTGTGGTTATGTAATGAAAAGAGGAAGAGGCTTTACGGAGAGCGATTATGAGAAGTATCGTAAAGTAGCAGTAGTAGACAGTGTAGCAGCCGACTCTCTTTTTGGAAACGAGAATCCGGTAGGAAAGACCATTGATATAAAAGGAGAGCCATTTATTGTTGTTGGTGTCATTGAAGAGTCTACCGCCTTCAGCCCGGTAATTAATTCTGTAGAGGATTACTATACTTATGTATATAACGACGGAAGTGCGAGTGGTATTGTTGTAATTCCTGATGTGGACTGGAATATTGTTCAGCAGTATGATGAGCCACAGAATGCAAAGCTGCTGGCAGATTCTACAGATAATATGACATCTGTTGGAAAAGCCGCACAAACATTATTAAACGAAACGGTAACGAATAAAGATATCAAATATCGTGCGGCAAATATGAATGAGACCGCAGAAGAAAGTCAGCAGGTAAGCGCAACGACAAATAAACAGTTAATATGGATCGCAAGTATTTCATTATTAGTTGGTGGTATCGGTGTTATGAATATCATGCTTGTATCTGTAACAGAGCGTACAAGAGAAATCGGTTTGAAAAAGGCGATCGGTGCGAGAAAGAATCGAATACTGGCACAGTTTTTAACAGAAGCGGCGGTACTGACCAGTCTTGGAGGCATCATTGGTACGATTACCGGTATTGCGTTGGCAGAAGTTATCGGAAAGATATCAAATGTTCCAATTGCAATCAGTATACCGGCAGTTATTCTGGCAATTGCATTTTCTACAATAATCGGAGTAGTATTTGGATTGCTTCCGGCAGTAAAAGCAGCCAATTTAGATCCAATCGTTGCATTACGTCATGAATAGTGTTATCATACATAAGTTAAAATATGCAAATGAAACTATGAAAATATGTAGAACGCGCATATCTCAGCAAGAATGCCGGGGCATTCTTGAATCTTGGATATATTAAAAAATACAGGAATAAGATGTAAAAAGAACAATAAGTAATAGCTGATAGGAGAAGAGAATGGGTAAGTATTTTGGAACAGATGGTTTCCGTGGAGAAGCAAATGTAAATCTAACAGTAGAGCACGCATATCAGGTAGGTCGTTTTCTTGGGTGGTATTATGGTAAAGATAAAGAAGAGAAATGTAAAGTTGTAATTGGTAAAGATACACGTCGTTCAAGCTATATGTTTGAATATTCTTTAGTAGCAGGACTTACAGCTTCAGGGGCAGATGTATATTTACTGCACGTAACAACAACACCTAGCGTTTCTTATGTAGTAAGAACAGAAGATTTTGACTGTGGTATCATGATTTCTGCAAGCCATAATCCATACTATGATAATGGAATTAAACTCATTAATTCTAAAGGCGAGAAGATGGATGAGGAAACAATCCTTAAAGTGGAAGATTATATTGATGGTAAGTTAGAAATTCCGATGGCAGTACGTGATCAGATTGGATGTACAGTTGATTATTCCGCAGGAAGAAATCGTTACATCGGTTATTTGATTTCTCTTGCAACACGCTCTTATAAGAATATGAAGGTAGGATTGGACTGTGCTAATGGAAGTTCCTGGATGATCGCAAAGAGTGTTTTTGACGCATTAGGAGCAAAGACCTATGTAATTAATGCACAGCCAGACGGACTGAATATTAATATGAATGCCGGTTCTACACATATCGAAGTGCTTCAGAAGTTTGTAAAAGAGAATCAGCTTGATGTGGGATTCGCCTTCGATGGGGATGCAGACCGTTGTATCGCTGTTGATGAGAATGGAAGCGTTGTAGATGGAGACCTCATTCTGTATGTTTACGGCAGATATCTTAAAGAAAAAGGTGAACTTCGTAATAATACAGTCGTAACAACAATTATGTCAAACTTTGGATTGTATAAAGCATTTGACGAACTTGGTGTTGATTATGAAAAGACACAGGTTGGAGATAAATATGTTTACGAAAATATGGTACAGAATGGACATCGTATCGGCGGTGAACAGTCAGGACATATTATTTTCAGTAAATATGCAACAACCGGAGATGGAATCCTTACAGCTATTAAGGTGATGGAAGTAATGTTAGAGAAGAAGCAGTCTTTAGCAACATTGACATCACCGGTTCGTATTTATCCGCAGGTACTTAAGAATGTACGTGTAAAGAGTAAACCGGAAGCACAGAATGATGCTGACGTACAGGCAGCAGTAAAGCAGGTTGCAGAAACACTCGGAGCAACAGGAAGAATCCTTGTTCGTGAAAGTGGTACAGAGCCAGTGATACGTGTTATGGTAGAAGCGGAAACAAAGGAAGAATGTGAAAAGTATGTTGATTCGGTAATTGAAGTTATCGAGAAAAAAGGTCATTGTGCATAAAGTTTTTACTTGAATAGCCATTTTGCCAAAAACTAAAATAAATAAGCATGATATAATAACTGCGCCTTAGAGCAAGCGATGGATGCAGCGCATCATCGTGCATTGACAGGAGGCAGTTGTTATATCATGCTTTTTTGTGCGTATTGTTTAATTTTTTATCTCAGTCGAGAAGACTCCCACCTCTTTCAGGTGGTGAGTGACAGCAAATTTGTCTCAGTGGGAGTCCAATCTCCGACTGAGATAAACGCTCCGCGAGGATGCGCAGTGATTCTGTAAAGAATATGTCAGCTTACGCTGACCAGAATCACGCGCCAAGTCTCGCGGCTGCTCGACTTGAATTGACTATAATTGCTGCTATATTGCATTATGGAATGGATGTTGTGGGATTTTATAAAGCTTCATAAAAGCTCTATAGAATTTCATCTTGAAATTTTATTTTTGATGATGTATAATATGTCAGAACAAATGTTTGGAAAAAGGAGACTGCTCTTGCATCTGTTTGCAGATTGCTGTAAGATATCAGATGGGAGATGACTCCCACCTCTGCAGGTGGCGAGCAGCAAGTTTGTATCATATGTTATGTTAGAATTTCCTGGAGAGATTTTAATTGACTAAAGATAGTATTTATTTATCAGGAGAATAATCATGGAGAATATAACAATTAAAGATATTGTAAAGGCTGCCGAAGGACAGCTTTTATGTGGAGATGAGAATAAAGTAATCAAGGAGTTTTCAATCGATTCCCGCTCCGGTAACGAGGATAGCATTTTTGTACCGATTATCGGGGAGAGAGTGGATGCACATAAGTTTATTGATGGCGCACTTAAGATAAATGGGGCGACGTTTACATCAGAGCATGATAAGCCGTTAACTGGTTTTGAGGACAAGCCATGGATTAAAGTGGCAGATACAGTAGAAGCGATGCAGAAGGTAGGAACATTTTACAGAAATCGTATGAATCTTCCGGTTGTTGCTGTAACAGGAAGTGTTGGAAAGACAACAACAAGAGAGATGATCAGCACAGCATTAGCTTCACAGAAGAGGGTATTCCAGACGATCGGGAATCAGAATAGTCAGATTGGTGTGCCATTGACTCTTTCTCATCTTACAGCGGAAGATGAGATTGCCGTTCTTGAAATTGGCATGAGTGAAAGAGGGCAGATCGAGAAGCTTACCAATATGATTCGTCCGAATATAGCAGTTGTGACGATGATTGGAGTAAGTCATATTGCACAGTTGAAAACTCAGGAGAATATTTGTCTCGAGAAGATGGATATTGTAAAAGGACTTCCAGAAGATGGTATGGTCTTTTTGAATGGGGATGATAAGTTCCTTGCACCATATCGTGGAAAGCTTTCTCACAGAACATTTTTTTATGGATTGAATAAGGAATGTGATTATCGAGCAGAAGAAGTACGTGTGCGGGATGGACAGACCCTGTTTCATTTTTATTATAAAGACGGCGAAGCAGAGAAAAATATGGAAGTTGTTCTTGGCACTATGGGAGAGCATAATGTACGTAATGCCTTAGTTGCATTAGGTGTCGCACATCAGATGGGACTTGACATGGAAGTGGCAGCGAAGGCACTTAGTACTTTCCATGGACAGCGTCAGCAGATGCATACATTAAAGAGCTGTACGTTGATTGATGATACATATAATGCCAGCCCAGATTCTATGAAGGCAAGTATTTCGGTACTTTCTTCTATGGAAGGTGTGAAGGGCAGGAGAATTGCCGCACTGGCAGATATGCTTGAACTTGGAGAAAAAGAGAGAGAATATCATTATGAAGTGGGTAAGTTTATTGCTGGAACACAGGTAGATGAAGTTGCTGCCTACGGTGAACTTTCCGAAGAAATATTAAAAGGTATTGAAGACAATAATGCGAGAATTGTTGTAAAGCATTTTGAGACAAGAGGGGAATTACAGGAGTATCTCTTAACATATGTACATCCGGATGACGTACTTTTATTAAAAGCGTCTAACGGAATGAAGTTAAAAGAGATAGCAGAAGCATTTTTACAGAATGAATAATTTTCAGGAAAAGGGAGCTTTACAGATGAAGATATATATAATGAGACATGGAGAGACAAAGTGGAATAAGAGGAGTAAGCTTCAGGGACAGGTTGATATTCCTCTGGCACCTAAAGGTATCGAGCAGGCGCAGATGACAGCAGAAGGAATGAAAGAGATTCCTTTTGATCATATTTTCTCCAGTCCGTTAAAAAGAGCGTATAAAACGGCACAGATTGTTCGCATGGATCGTCCGATAGAGATTGTCCGCGATGACCGTCTGAAGGAGATGAGTTTTGGAACGTCCGAAGGAAAGTGTATCGGGAAGATTATGGAGAATCCGGCAATGACACGCTATCAGAGATTCCGTCTTGATCCAGAACATTTTCGCCCGGCAAAGTATGGAGAATATTTCCAGGATGTTTTAAGACGAACTGACGAATTCTTTAAAGAGGAGATTGTTCCATTAGAAGGAAAAGCAGAGAATGTTCTCATTGTGGCACATGGCTGCGTAGTCAGAAGTTTTATCCTTAATTTGACAGGACGTTCCCTTGGTCAGTTTTGGAAGACACCTTTTGGAAAGAATTGCTCTTCGGTGGCATTTGAATATAAAAATGGTGAAATAAATATGATTTATGAGAATAAGTTATATTATGATACAGATTG
>OLRC01001909.1_pt1 | contig 12327 bp, 10 predicted proteins | sample 1672081 | NCBI WGS metagenome assembly OLRC01 (sample SAMEA3136643, study PRJEB25190) | human gut metagenome | biome: human gut; feature: human-associated habitat; material: faeces | place: Austria | collected 2013
GCAATCGCGGGCATTTGAGCAACGCCGCCTGTGCGGATGCGCTGCTGCAAATTGTCGAGAGCGGCACGAAAAACGTCATTCTCGGTCATTTGAGCGGGGAGAATAACACGCCGAGCTTGGCATACCACATTAGCGAAGACCGAATGACGCGCGAGGGTATCCGCCTGGGGCAGGATTTGACGCTGGATGTCGCCCTGCGCGACCGTGTTGGCAATATCTACACGCTGGGGGACGGCAAATGACGCGCGCGGGGCGGAAAACCGACGCGGCGACGACGCTGCTGATGGTGCTGCTGATTTTGACGGCGGTCAAGCTGCTGCTGGAGCGCTTGCTGGCGCTGATGCTTCCGCATGACCTGCATCAAAATACGCGCTTGCTGCTGTCAATGGCGCAGGAAGCGCTGCTGATTGGGCTTCCGGCGCTGCTGATGCGGCGCGGACGTTCGGCGCGCACGGGAACAATGCGGCTGAGCATCGGTCTGCTGCTCTGCGCGGCGGTGCTGGGGCTGGCGATGCGCGCTTTGGCAACGCCGCTGACGCAGCTGTGGGGCAATTTCCTTTCCGCGCCGGACAGTCAAATCGCGGCGGCGGACAGCGCAGGCAAATGGTGCTTGCAGCTGCTGGCGCTGGCGGTTCTTCCGGCAGTGCTGGAGGAAGCGCTGTTCCGCGGCGTCATGTTCCGCGGCTTCGCGTGCGCGTTCGAAGCGTCCGGCCGCGCGAACCCCTTGCTTTGGGCAGCCGCCGTGTCCGCAGGCGTGTTCGGCGTGCTGCACGTGTCGGGAGGTTCGCCCGCCGTGCCGTCCGATGCCGTGGTGCTGGCGCAGGTGGTCCTCAAGCCGGTGCAGGCAGCCCTGTTCGGCTTCGTGATGGCAGGCGTGTTCGCACGTTCGCACAACCTGTGGCTTGCCTGTGGTCTGCATGCCGCGTTCAACGCCTTGTCGGAAGGGCCGTTGTTCCTGGCTTCAGGGTATCTTCCTGCCACTTATCTGACCGGAAGCGTGGCCGACGCGGTGCTGCTTGCCGTAGGTTCCGTGCTGCTGGTGCCGGCCGCCGTCAAGGCCAAAGCCTGGCTTGTCGCTTCGTAGCAGAGGGAAGGACGGCCGAGCCCCTGCGCACCCTTCATGGCGCCGCGCCCCAGGCGATGGGCGGCAAGGTGGGCTTCCTTTCGAACGAGCATATCGAAAGGAGAGCGAACAGGTTATAATCAGTGCCCATGAACGCGACACTCGATAGATTCGTCGGCAACATCTCGCCAGTGGCCTTGCTTGTCTCGTCGTTTTTCTGGTCGTGGTTCGACATCGTTCCCTTTAGCCCGGCGCTTTTCACGGCGGCAGGCGTGCCCTTCGACATGAACCCGCTGGCGGTGTCGCTCATCGTGAGCGCCGCCGTACTCGCGATGGGCGCCCTGAGCGGTGGCCTGCGGGAGCAGGTGATAGGGGCGAAGGCCTTCGCGCTCTGTTCGCTTCTGTGCGGCGCCGGCGGGACGGCGCTCATCTATGCGGGCGCGCTTGCTTCCTTGCCCGTGCTGTTGGTGGCGGGCGGTGTCCTCATAGGCATCTACGAAGGCATGGGCGCCATGGTGATGGGCGGCCTCGCGACGTGCCAGGGCACCACGAACGCACTCATCCACCTGGCCGCCGCGCTGCCCCTCAACATCGTGGCTATTCTGCTGGTCGCGTTTCTGCAGCCGGTCGCCTCGGTGGTGTTCACGGCGGTGCTGCCGCTTTGTTCGGCGCTGTGCTATGCGGTGTTCACGGCCAGGGCACAGAACCTTGCCATGCTCAAAGCGACGCTGGTTGCCCGTGTTCCGCGCGCCGCGCAGGCCAAGCGCCCGCACGCCCTGTTCGGCCCCAACGCGCCGTTCCTGCTGGTGGTGCTGGTGGTGGCAGGTGCTTTCGGGTTCGTGAACCTGCAGGCAATGGTCATGCCCGCCCAGGGAGGGGACTCGCTCGTCGCCTACGTGTCCCTTGTCATTCGCGCGGCGGCCAGCGCCGTCATCTTCATCGGGTACCTGCGTTTCTCGTGGCGGCCCTACACCGTCCTTAGCATCGCGCTTCTTCTTATGGCCGTGGGGCTGGTGACCAGCGGCGTGATGGGTTCGGGCTTCGCAAGCGCGCTGTTCCTGACCGGCTATCTGTGCTTCGACGTGCTCATTTGGGCGCTCGTCATCATGTTGAACTACCGCTCGGGCATGCCGCTGCTCCGCACCATCTGTATCGTGTACGCGCTCGACCAGTTCGGCATCTTCGCAGGCACGCTCGCCGGGCCGGTGGCGCTTGACACGGGGACGGTCGCGGCGGGGTGCATCGTGCTGGGCTGCGTCCTTATGCTGCTCATGCTGTGGCTTTCCAACCGCAGCATATCAGTGAAGGACAGCCTGAAGTCGTACGAGATCGAGCTCGACGGCCTCAAGGCGGAACCCACTCGAAGCGACGCCGAGGCGGACGACACGGGCTCGGTGCCCGCAGTGCGCGAAGGGCGCATTGCCGAAATGACCGCGCGCTACTTCCTTTCCGCCCGCGAGGTGGACATCCTCACGCTGCTGGTGGCGGGGCGCAACGGCCCCTACATCGCCGAGCATCTGTGCGTGTCGGACAACACCGTGAAGACGCACATCCGCCACATCTACACCAAGCTCGACGTCCACAACCGCCAGGAACTGCTCGACCTGGTGCTGTCCCCGGAAAGCTAGCCGGCGCCACCTCGTCCGGAGCCGCTGCGACGTGAGTGGCCGAGCGCCTGCCTTCCCCTGCGCCTGGCCGGTTTGCCATCGTCCCGTGACGGTCGGCCTCTTCTCTGCACCCGCCCGCCGCCGCCTCATCACAAACGGGTGATTGTCGGAAAACGCCCGCTTGTGATGAAGCGTTCTCCCTGGTTATGCCCTTCAATACCGGTAAGCCGCCGCATGGCCCCTTGGGAGGGCCAGGCGAAGGGTGCGGCAACATAGGGAGAAGGGAAAACAATGAAGGCAAGAAGCATGAAGAACCGCGCAAGCGCACTGTGCGCCATCGCGCTTGCTGCGGCGCTGTCCATGGGAGCGCTCGCCGGATGTAGCGCAGGGGGCGGAAGCGGCTCGTCCGGTGGGGGATCGGCAGCAGCCTCCGATCCGGTGACGATGACCACGAAGACGTTGGTGAAGACTGCAGCGAATGAAATGACGCTGGTTGACTGGGACGTGTCGGCCGCCGACAGCCCGCTCACCGTTTCCAGCGACGATCCCCAGTTCGCCGACTACGTGGCCGATCTGCGCGAGCTCACCGGCTTCAACATCGAAAGCCTTACCATGCAGGTGAAGATCACCGAATTCGCAGGTGCCGAGATCGCCGCGACGCACGAGAACGTCAAGGACAACATGTACACCATCGAAAGCCTGGACGCGGTAGTCGACGGCCAGACCATCACCTATGTCGACGGCGACTTCACCAAGAAGAAGTAGGACCCGTGCGGCACACGACGTTTTCCATTTCATCGAACCGAAAGAGGGATAGATCATGGCTGAACTGACCAGAAGGAATTTCTTGCTGGGTGCCGGTGTGGCAGGCGCGGCTCTGGCAATGACGGCGGCGGGTGGTCGCGCCTACGCTGCCGACAAGAAGGACGAGGCGGACGAGGATTGGGCAAGCCAGGTGACGGAGGAGATTTCCTGCGACATCCTCATCATCGGCGGCGGGTTCTCCGGCACGGCCGCCGCGGTGCAGGCGGGCGAGAACGGCGACAAGGTGCTGCTCATCGAGGGCCAGTCGGCGCTCGGCGGCAACGGCACCGGCGTGGAGTGCACGAACGCCTACGGCCTGCATCCCAACTCGGGCGAGGCCACGCTGGGCGAGATGGTGCGCTACGAGGCCGACGCGCAGTCCTACACCGTCAACCAGATGTTCATCCGCGACATGATCAGCCATGCCGCCGAGAACGTGCAGTGGCTCATCGACAACGGCGTGCAGTACGAGGCCATCGAAGACCTGGATCCCGCGTACCTCGAAATGTACAAGCAGGGCCGCTACCGCGCCGAGTTCAGCTTCGACTACGTGTACAAGGGCGGCGCGGCCGGCATCGGCTACTTCCCGTACATGAAGAAGAAGCTGGCCGAGTACGGCGTGAACGTCCGCCTGAACACGCGTGCCCGCGACCTCATCCTTGACGAGGGCGGCAACGTGGCCGGAGCGTACGCCACCGACACCTACGGCGACACCATCAAGATCAACGCGAAGGCGGTCATCGTCAGCACGGGCGGCTTCGGAGAAGACGCGGACCGCATGGGCAAGCTGGGCATCGACCTGGACGACATCCGCATCATCGGCACGCCTGGCCACTACGGCGACGGCGTCAACATGATGATCAAGGCGGGCGGCATCGAGCACGGCGCGCCGGCGTTCGGCTGCACGAACATCATCGGCTCGGCCGGCCCCTGGGGCCCCATCTGGGACAAGCTGTGCTGGGGCGGCCCGTGCCTGTGGGTGGACATCAACGGCGAGCGCTTCTCCGACGAGGCGTGCTCCACGTACACGCACAACTTCGAGCTGCAGAACGTGCCCGTGCGTCTGGCCGGCGGCACCTGCTGGAGCATCATGGACAAGGACGTGTACGAGTACATGCTCGACGGCGACGAGGAATGCGCCCAGCTGTGGGAGGAAATGATCGAGAAGGGCGACGACGCCTATAAGGCCGATTCGCTCGAAGAACTGGCGAAGATCATGGAGGTCGACAAGGACCTGTTCCTCGCCCAGGTGAAGCAGTACAACGCGAACGTCGAGAAGGGCATCGACGTCGACTACGGCAAGGATCCCGAGTATCTCATGCCCATCGCCACCCCGCCGTTCTACTGCGGCCTCATCCGCGGCGCGCTCGAGGGCCTGTATTCCGGCGGCGTGAAGACCGACCGCCACTTCCGCGTGAAGAAGCCGGGCCGCGACCAGGCGTTCGCGAACCTGTTCGCCGTGGGCGCCGACGGTGGCATGCTATACAACAACATGTACGGCATCGACATCAACGGCTCCATGACCTGCCATGGCGTGAACAGCGCCCGCACCGCCGCGAACACTGCGCACGAGTTCATTTCCGGCAAGTAGCGCAGAGGCGACCATCCGCGACAGGCAGCGTTCCTCCTTCCCTTGCCGCCTGCGCACGCTTCATGCAAGGGCCCCGTTCAACGTGACGGGGCCCTTCGCGTCGCCGCGCATGGGTGGACGCCCGCGCGCAGCCCGCGTGCATTCTGTGTCGCGGGTTCGCCGGCGCGGGACGGCGTGGTACCATACTGCCTCGGAAACGGCCGGCGCCGCGCTACTGATGAAACGCGGTGCGCACGGCCCTGGGACGTGATGGGCAAGCGAAGAGGGGAGGACCATGAACCGGAAAGAGGCGCTGCGCATTCTCGGCCTGGACGATGACGCCACGGGCGACGACATCAAGGCAGCGTACAAGGAAACGGCTCAGATCCTGCACCCCGACCGCTTCGCCGGCAACAAGAAGCTGCAGGACCGCGCGACCGAGCAGTTCAAGAACCTGCAAGAAGCCTACGAATTTCTCACCAGCGGCAAAGGCGCACGCGGCACGTCGGCGCGAAGCGGCCGCGCCGGCGCATCCTCCGACGGAGGCGGATCCTCTGCGCGTGCGGCCTACACCGAGGAAGCCGAGCTTGAGGCGCGGCTCGCCGGCATCGCCGCCGCCAAGACCCAGCTGGTCGCCCAACGCGACGTGGTGTACGACGAGCGCCGCAACGGCGCCGTCATGGCCGGCATCGGCGCCGTGGTGGCCCTTCTGTGCAGCCGCAAGCTGGGCATCCTGGGCGTTTTGGCCGCAGCAGGCGTGACGGCGGCCATTTGGGGCGTCGTGCAGGTGGTGAACGCGCAACGCACCATCGGGCTCTTGGACGACCACATCAAGGAGCTGGTGGCCGAGCAGAAGCGCCTGGCGCAACAGCTGGAAGACTTGGACTGACAGCGCGCTGCCAACCATCTGACAAACTGCGCGTCGCCCCTCGTTCCGAACCGTTCCAGTCGTCCAAAACCGCCACAAGCCGAGCAAACGCCCGAAGATAGTTATTCTGCAGAAACGCCGCCTGCCGCAGACCAGCGTCGACATGCAGTGATACCATGCTAGCCTGCATATCACTCGAGAAGGAAGAATCACCCGTGAAACAAGAGAACATCCGCAACGTCGCCATCATCGCGCACGTTGACCATGGCAAGACCACGATGGTCGACCGCCTGCTGTACACGGCCGGCGTGTTCCGCGAGAACCAGCAAGTGGAAGAGCGCGTGCTCGACTCCAACGACCAGGAGCGCGAGCGCGGCATCACCATCCTTTCCAAGAACATCTCCGTCACCTATCAAGACGTGAAGATCAACGTCATCGACACGCCCGGCCATGCCGACTTCGGCGGCGAGGTGGAGCGCGTGCTCAACATGGCCGACGGCGCGCTGCTCATCGTCGACGCGTTCGAAGGGCCCATGCCGCAGACGCGCTTCGTGCTCAAGCATGCGCTGTCGCTGGGACTGCGCATCGTGGTGGTCATCAACAAGATCGACCGGCCCGGCAGTCGCCCCGAAGAAGTGGTGGACGAGGTGTTCGACCTCATGGTGGAACTGGAGGCCTCCGACGAGCAGCTGGACTTCCCCATCATCTACGCCAGCGCGGTGAACGGCTACGCCCGGTACGCACCGGAGGACGAAAACATGAACATGGTTCCCTTGTTGGAAACCATTCTGAAGGAAGTGCCCGCGCCCGACTGCGAGCCGAACGGCCCGGTCGCGCTCCAGATCTGCACGGTGGACCACTCCAGCTTCGTCGGCCGCATCGGCGTCGGCCGCCTGTTCTCGGGTACCATCCACAAGAACGAGCCGGCGCTGGTCATCAAGAACGACGGCACGCGGTACAACACCACCATCAAGCAGGTGTTCACGTTCGAGGAACTGGGCAAGAAGGAACAACTCGAAGTGCATGCGGGCGACATCGTGGCCGTGGTTGGCGTGGACGACGCCGACATCGGCGACATGGTGACCAGCCGCGAGACGCCGGTGCGCCTCGATCCCATCGAGATCGAAGAGCCCACCATGGCCGTGGTCTTCGAGGCGTCCAACAGCCCGCTCGTGGGCCGCGAGGGCGAGATCGTGGGCGCGCGCCAGCTGAAGGAGCGCCTCCTGCGCGAGGCGGAAAGCAACATCTCCATGCGCATTGCCGAGCTGGAAGACAAGAGCGGCATCGAAGTGGCCGGCCGTGGCGTGCTGCACCTTTCCGTGCTCATGGAAACCATGCGCCGCGAAGGCTTCGAATTCCAGGTGGGCCGGCCGCGCGTCATCATCAAGAAGGACGCGGAAGGCCGCAAGCTGGAGCCTATCGAGGAAGCCACCGTGGACGTGCCGAGCGAATACGCCGGGAAGGCCATCGAGGTGTTCGGCAGCGCCGGCGGCGAGATGACCGACATGTTCCAACGCGGCGAGGCCACGCACCTCGTGTTCAAGATACCTTCGCGCGGCACCATGGGCCTGCGCACCAAGCTGCTCAACGCCACGCGCGGCGAAGCGACCATGTTCCACCACTTCAGCGAATACGGCCCGTATCGCGGCGAGTTCGCCGGGCGCAAGAACGGTTCCATGATCGCCATGTCCACCGAGAAGTCGGTCGCCTATGCGCTGGACACGCTGCAGCAGCGCGGCCGCCTGTATGTGGGGCCTGGCGAGGACTGCTACGAAGGCATGATCGTAGGCGAGTCGGCCAAAGAAGGCGACATGGTGGTGAACGTGGCGAAGTCCAAGCAGCTGGGCAACCAGCGCTCGTCGGGCGCCGACAAGGCCATCCAGCTCACGCCCCCCATTACGTTCACGCTGGAAGAGGCGCTGGAATACATCGAGGACGACGAACTGGTGGAGGTCACGCCCAAGAGCATCCGCCTGCGCAAGCGCATCCTTTCCTCCATCGAGCGCAAGAAGGCCAACAAGAACTAGAAGGTTCCGCCGGCCTGCCTGCCGGCGGAACGATTCGACCCCTTCCGTCCGTGGACTATGAAAGGAAAGTGGGCTTCTTGTGCAACGGAAGCGCCTGTTTGCTCCGTGTGCGAAAATACAGCCCACAACAGCCAGTAATCATGTCGATACGAGCCGGCAACGGCAGCGCGGCATGTTGAGGGAAGGGTCATATGAAAACCGCGAACCTTGTGAAAGCCGTGTGCGTGGCGGGACTTGCCGCAACATGCGTCTTGGGACTGGCCGCTTGCGCGACCAGCGAGGACAAGCCGGCAGCCGAAGGCTATACGGGCGGCGTGGCCGCCACGGTAAACGGCACGGAGATCCCCGAAGACACCATCACGGCGCAGATCCAGATGATTCGCGCGCAGATGTCCGTCGACACGGAAGACGCGTGGGGCGCATGGCTGGCCGAGAACGGCTATACGCCTGAAACGGTGCGCGAGCAGATCATCAGCGGCTACGTCGACCAGGAACTGGTGCGCCAAGGTGCGGCCCAGAAGGGCGTGACCGTGGAGGACGACGACATCGAGGCCGTCCTGAACGCCACGAAGGCGCAATACGACAGCGAAGAGGCCTGGGAACAGGCGCTCAAACAGTCCGGCACCACCGAGGAAGACTATCGTCATAACCTGGAACAGCAGATCCTGGTACGCAACCTGTATGCCACGTTCGCCACCAACGAAGAGCCGTCCGAAGAGGACGTGCTTACCTACGCGAAGATGTACGTGTCGTCGTTCGACAATGCCAAGCGTTCCTCCCATATCCTGTTCAGTGCCGAGGACGAGGCCACGGCCCAGTCGGTGCTCGACCAGATCAATGCTGGCACGCTCGACTTCGTGGAGGCGGTGCAGGAATACTCCACCGACTCGGCCGCCAAGGCGAAGGACGGCGACGTGGGTTGGGACAAGCTCTCGTCGTTCGACACTGCGTATCAGGAAGCGCTCGACGGCCTTGAGAAGGACCAGGTGAGCGGCTTGGTGACCAGCAGCTTCGGCATCCACATCATCAAGTGCACCGACGTGTACACGGCGCCCGAAGAGCTGACCAGCACCGACCAGATTCCTGCGGAGTTCGTCGAGCAGCTCAAGAGCATGGTTTCCCAAAACAACCAGAGCCAGGCTTATCAGGCTTGGCTTGACGGGCTCAAAGAAGCTGCCGAGATCGTCGTCAACGACATGCCTGAAGGCCTACCGTACGACGTCGACATGACGAAGTACCAGACCAGTGATGGCTCCGTCACGAACGAGGACGGTTCGACCACGGTGACCAACGATGACGGCACCACCACGACCACGTACCTGGACGGGTCCACGAAGACCATGGACGCGGAAGGGAACGTGATCTCCGAGACGCCGGCCACGTCGGGCGACGGCACGTCTGACGGTGCGGACGCGGGCGACGGCACGTCTGACGGCGGCGCCAACGACGGCGAGCCTGCCGACAACGGCGAAGCGGGCGACGGCTCCGGCGACGCCGGTTCTCAACAGCCGGCGGAAGCCGCCTAATAGAAGGGGCCGTCAGGCGTCGTCGCCGAACGGCTCCAGTTCGACTTCCCTGATGCCCTGTCCCTGCTCTTTGTCGACCAGCACGTTGTAGGAGATGACCGGCTGGACGGGGCTTCCCGACAGTTCGGGCAGATACCGCACGGGGAACAGAAGCGAGCGTTCCTCTTCGTCCTCGATCCTTTCGGGACAGCCGGCACGTTGGAGCATCGTCGCCGTGGGTTCGCGGTCGTCGCCATACACCTTTGCCGCCTTCAGGAAGAAGTCCTCCGGGTCCAGCCAGAAGAGGCTGTCGTTGGCAAAGCGGCGCTCGTTCATCTGCCGTATCTCGCTGCGGTGCTTGTTTTCCAGCGAGCAGTAGTGGATGTCGAGGTTCAGGTTCTTTTCAAAGGCGAACGCCATGAGCCTCAAGGCCAGCACTTCGCTGCCGGCGACCGGAAGGCTGCCCGCATACCCGTACTCGAACAGCACGGGGAAAGGCGGGTTCTTTATCTTGAAGCCACGTTTTGCGAACTCATCCCAGTTATGGAACGGGTAGCAGAACTCGAGCAGGTTGATGCCCGAAGCCCCGGCCTCTTCCAGGAAGAGCAGCACTTCGCACATCTCGTCGTAGGTGCCGGGGATGCACGGGGTCTCCACCATGACCGCCGGCACGTGTTGTTTTGCCAGCAGGATGTTGGCGCGGACCTTCTCGCGCGCCGCCGGAGGGTCGTCCAGCTTGACGCTCAGGCGGATTTCGGACAGCCCTGCGGCCGCCAGCCTTCGAAGCAGGTCCTCGTTCAGCAGGTCGCCGGCCGTGTAGAGGCGGGTGTGCGCCGAGGGAAGGAGCTCGCGGCACCTCTCGAAGAACCGCACGGTCTCGTCGGGCCTGAGAAGGGGCTCCCCGCCCGTCAAGCCGACGCAGGCCGAGGTCCCGGCCTGCCGGGCGAAGTCCTCCAGCTCTTCTTCCCAGGGATAGTCGTGGGTGAGGTAGTGGTCGTAGTCCTGCTGGTTGGGGTTGAAGCAGAAGTAACAGTTCCGGTGGCAGGCGAGCGACAGATAGAACGTCCTGCTCCCGCCCGGTCCCGTGCAGGCGACGCAGGCGGGGGAGAGGCCGCCTTTCACGATGCTTGCCTCGCCGTTGCGGAACACGGCGCCGGTTTTTCGTAGGCGTTCCTTGAGCTCGTGCGCTTCTTGCAGGGACGCGCCGAACTCTTCGAACTCGATGCCTCGGCCCTCCAAGGAGTCGAAGTAGTCGTCCCATATGGAATCGTAGCGGGCAAGGGCATTGTCTCTGTCGGGGTTCGTCGGCCGGTCCATGCGCCCTTCACCATCCTTGTCTGTGTCGGCGGAGCCTTGGCTTGTCGGACGGGACGCCCACTGCAAGAGTGCGCCCGGCGTCCCTCGGGCTGTCGGCAGGACGAGGGACGCCGCCTGCCCGCCCCCTTGCTTCCTGCCCGCTGCCGCGCGGCTCCCGAAAGCGGTTGCGAATATACCATACCCCGGCGAGCCGGCGCAATGAGTGCCCCTGCGGCGGCCATCCTGTCACCGCAGCCCTAGCGGGTCGCCCGTCTTCTTGCGGGCGGTCAAGGCATCCTGAACGTGGTTGCGCTGTAAAAAAGAAAAGCGCCCCAGGGCGCTTTTCGCAAGGTTATGAACTGGCGGAGGAGGAGGGATTCGAACCCTCGTTACCCGGGTTACGGGTAAAACGGTTTTCGAGACCGCCGCATTCAACCACTCTGCCACCCCTCCGCATTCGGGATGAGGCCGCCACGGTTTTCGCTGACGGCCATGGACGCTCCCGCAGGCTCGTCCAGCGTTTCGACCACGCGGCCTTCTGCAAGCCCGCAAGTCATTCAGTTTTCATGGCGGAGAGACGGGGATTCGAACCCCGGATACGCTTTTGGCGTATACACGATTTCCAATCGTGCTCCTTCGGCCAGCTCGGACATCTCTCCGCTTCGCCATCGTGTGCCCCATCATCTGACGAAGCAGCAGCTAAGTAGTATACAACAGCCCTAAAGCGCTCACAAGCAAAGAAATCCATCCCCGCAAAATTTCAGAAGAAAGGGTTGGGCGCCCCCGCCGAGCGCCCTGCGTGGTTACCTCGAATCCCTGCGCGGCCCTCGTCTTCTCGCGACTCCCGCCGAACCCCCCCTACGGCCCCACCTTCTTTTGGAGATACGCCGAATAACCGAACCGCACGTGCTTCCTGAGCCGACAAAGCATACACTTAGCATGTCCTGCCCCTTTGACGCAGGACGGACGACCGATCACGCATGTACGCGGCCACTGCGTAAGAAGTGGCAGAAAGAACGAACGAGGACGAAGCCATGGCTGACCGCACTGTTGAGACCACCGCCGAAGAGGTGCCCGAGATTCCCGAGATTCTGGAGAAGGTGCTGCTGTTCGCGCTTGACGAGGCCAAGGAAAAGATGGAGCAAGGATCCGACGTGGTGCCTTTCACGGCGCTCGTCGTGAAGGAGAACCTGTTCATCGAGTCGCATCCGGGCGATTCGGCCGAGGAATGCTTTGGGTATGCGCGCCACACCGTGGAAGGCGCACGCGGCGCCGAGGCCTATGCGCTGTGCTATGACGGCTACGTGGAAATCGACGACGGGACGAAGGATGCCCTCATCGCCGAGGGCGGCGTGCCCGGCGAGGACGAAGGATATGCCGTCGGCTACCTGTACTCCGTGAACGACGAGGGCGAAGCGACCTTCGAAGAAGAGCCGGCCTACATCGGCGAGGCGCCGAACTACATGGCCGATCTCAAGGACGCGAGCGAATACGACGAAGAGGATATCGACGGCAAGTATCTTGACGAAGACGAGTTCGAAGAAGAGCCTGCCGAGGACGAAGCCGAATAAAGGACGTCTGCCGCAC
>OLRC01001916.1_pt1 | contig 12304 bp, 9 predicted proteins | sample 1672081 | NCBI WGS metagenome assembly OLRC01 (sample SAMEA3136643, study PRJEB25190) | human gut metagenome | biome: human gut; feature: human-associated habitat; material: faeces | place: Austria | collected 2013
GCGAAGCGGGCGCTCGCGAAGCTGGAACGGATGATGCAAGGATGACGACATGAGGAAAAGCGACATCGAAGGGCGGCTGCGGGACCATTACGTGCGCGTCCGCCTCGAAGAGGCCCCGGATCCGGCAGCCAAGGCCCGCGCGGTCGCTCTCGTTGCGGCCGAGGCGGGACAGGAAGCCCCTGCGGCAAGCATGCGGCAGGCAGGTTTCGCGCGCTTCGTGCTGGGCCAGATCCGCTACGTCCGCACCTGGGTCTGGGCCGCTCAGGCCGGGCTCCTGGCGTTGCTGGCGTGCGGCAGCCTGCTCGCCCCCACCGACGAGACGGCATCGGCGTGCACGGCCGTGGTGGCGGCGCTCACGGTGCTCGTCGGCATGCCCGACGTGCTGCGCAGCCGCGAGAGCAACGTGATGGAGCTCGAGTACGCCTGCCGCTTCGATTCGTGCCAAGTGCTGGCGGCGCGTCTGATCGTGCTCGGGCTGTCGGACGTGGTGGTGCTCACGTTCGCCGTGCTGGCGGTGCCGGCGCTTGCCGGAACCGACCCGCTGCTCGTGTTCCTGCATGCCTGCGCCCCCTTCTTCCTCACGGCGGCCGGAAGCCTGCGGATCGCCACCCGCGCCCGCGAAGGCGTCACGGCGCGCTGCCTTGTGTTCGGGACGCTGGTGGCCACGCTTGCCGTCATGGCGTGGCAGGCGGCACCGAGGCTGTACGCCGCTTCGGCAGCGGGCCTGTGGGCCGTCCTGTTCGCGCTCGCCCTTGTCGCAGCGGCGCTCGAGACGAAAGCGTATCTGTCCAGCGTCGCGGCCGGACTCGACTGCCTGGGCGCCCCTGCCCAGCCCTGACCTCCCGCAACGGGAGCCCCCTGTGCCACCACGCGGCAAAGCCTCACGCAGCGCGATGCGGCTTTGGCCCCGTGCGCCACGAACGCAAACGAACCCCTCGCGCGCCGCATCGGCGGGCGGAAAGGACAAGGACCATGGAACTCACCATTGACCGGCTGACCAAGCAGTTCGGCGCCTCCATCGCCGTCGACCGCGTGAGCGCGACGCTCCGGCCCGGCGTGTACGGCCTCCTGGGAGCCAACGGCGCCGGGAAGACCACGCTCATGCGCATGCTATGCGACGTGCTGAAGCCCACGTCGGGATCGGTGCTCTACGACGGGGTGGACATCGCGGCGCTGGGCGCGGACTACCGCGCTCTCCTGGGCTACCTTCCACAGGATTTCGGCTACTATCCGGACTTCACGGCGCTCGACTTCATGCGGTACCTGGCCTCCCTCAAGGGCATGGACCGGGCACGGGCGCGCCGCCAGTCGCTCGAGCTGTTGGAGCTCGTGGACCTCGCGAACGTCGCCAAGCACCGCATCAAGACGTTCTCGGGCGGCATGAAGCAGCGGCTCGGCATCGCGCAGGCGGCGCTCAACGACCCCGCGGTCCTGGTGCTCGACGAGCCCACCGCAGGCCTCGACCCCAAGGAGCGCGTCCGCTTCCGCAACCTCATCGCCTCGTTCGCCCAGGACAAGATCGTGATCCTGTCAACCCACATCGTGTCGGACGTGGAATACGTCGCCGACGAGATACTGGTCATGCGGGCAGGCTCCTTCGTGCTGGAAGGGTCTCCGGAACAGGTGGTGGCGCAAGTGGCGGGCAAGGTGTGGGAATGCGCCGTGGGCCCCCGAGAGGCCGACTCCCTGACGGCGCGTTGCACCGTGGGCAACGCCCATTACGGCGCCGACGGCCAGGTGGTGCTCCGCATCGTGGCCGACGAACGCCCCCATGCGCAGGCGCGGCCGCTCGAGCCCACCCTCGAAGACGTGTACCTCTACCTGTTCCGCGAGGGCCCCGCACCCGACCATGCGGACGAAACGGCGCAGACGCGCGCCGCGGGGAAAGGAGGCCTTCATGCGTAGCCTCGTCGCCTTCGAGCTCAAAAAGATCCTCTCGCGGCGCGTGACGCAGGTGACCGTGGCAAGCCTGTTCGTCGTGCTGGCGCTCGTCATGGCGCTCAACGTGCTGCAGCAGAGCGGCACCGACGACGCCGGCAACGACGTTTCGGGCCTTGCGGCCATCGCGCAGAAGAAGGCCAACGCCGAGGCGGACGCAGGCCTGGTCACCGAAGAGCGGGCGACCGAAGCCATCAGGGCCTACCAGACGTTCTTCGACAGTGACGGCCAGATCGACGAGGCGTTCCTTGCCGGCGGCCTGTCCGACCCCGACTCGTTCTACCGCTACGAGAACCGGCACGTGGCGTTCCTGGGCCTGCTCATGCGTCCCTGGATGGTTGGCTACGAGTCGGTCAGCGACGTGGCGCCCCGCATCGACGCCAGCACCACCGTGCCCCTGTACGACAAGGTGGCGGCGTCCGTCCAGGCCACGCTGGACAACGCTTCGGACACGTGGGGCTACACGCCCGCCGAGCGGGACTTCTGGATGCAGAAGTACGAAAGCACGGCGAAGCCCGTCGCATACGGCTATGCGGGCGGCTGGAGCGACATCCTGTCCTGCATCGACTTTCTGATCTTCGCCATCGTGGCCGCCTGCGTGGCGGCGGCCCCCGTGTTCGCAGGCGAGTACCAGGACAGGACCGACGCCCTGGTCCTTTCCACCCGCCATGGCAAAGGCAGGCTCGTCGCGGCCAAGCTCGTCGCGGCGTTTCTGCTCTCGACGGCCATATACGCGCTCTACGCGGCCGTGGTGGTGGGCGTGCCGCTGGCGTTCTTCGGCGCCGACGGCGCAGGGCTGCCGCTGCAAAGCATCCGGCTGTCCATCCCCTATGACGTGACCATGGCCCAAGCGGTGGGCATCTGCGTGGGCATCGGCTGGCTCCTGACGCTCGGCATGACCGGCTTCACGCTGTTCCTTTCCGCGAAGCTGCGCTCGCAGCTGGCCATCTTCGCCCTCTGCGTGGCCGTCCTGCTGCTGCCGCTGTTTTTGCCCACCCTGCCCTCGAGCCTGGCTAACCATGCGCTGACCCTGCTCCCTCTGAACGGGATCTCCTTTGCAAACCTGTTCACCGCGTTCGCCTCGTATGCGGCAGGCCCCGTCGTGTTCGACCTGCAGACGGCGTTGGTGGCGGCGTACGTGCTGGTCCTGGCCCTGACGGTGCCGCTTTCCGCCCGCGCCTTCAGACGGCACCAGGTCGTGTGACGCCCGGCCACATGGACGCGTACGGCAGGGACGAGGGTGCGTGGGCGCGGCCTTTTTTTGCCAGCCCGACGCGGAGCCTCTAACCCGCAGCAGAGGGCATGCCCGCACATCGCCTCCGCCGCCCCATAAACGAGGACGCCCCGCACGGAGCGGGGCGTCCTCGTAGCGTTCGATCCTGCGCCGGGGCATGCAAGCCGACCGTGCGCGTCCGAGCAGTCGTGCGGCCTAGTACCCGACCAGCGCGACCAGCGGAGCAAGGGCGAACGAATGCAGAAGGATCATGGCGATCGTCGGGATGATGCCAGCGATGAAGAAGTCCTTCATGGTCCACTGGCCGTACTTGAACGTCATCATGTTGTTGCTGTCGACGCCCAGCAGGAACGAGGCGTTGGCGTTGTAGGCGATGATGATGGCGAACACGGCGGCGGACACGCCCATGGCAGGCGCCATGCCGGCCAGCGGGAAGATGCTGATGGCGATGAGCGCCGGGCCCACAGGGATGATGAGGTGCAGAAGCGGCATGACGACGGCCGTCGCGGCGATCAACGCGCCGGCAGAAGCGCCCAGCTTGCCAACGGTGGAGCTGAACAGCCAGGAAGCGGCGCCCTGCTGCTTGATGCCGCCGGCGATGGACTGCACGCAGCCGATGAGCAGCACGATGTTCCACGACACGCTGGCGACGTATTCCTTCCAGGTGAGCACGTCGATGCCGGGGATGAAGAACAGCGCCATGCCGATGACGGCGATGGCCGTGGCGTCCCACCCGGTCCAGTTGCTGGCGATCCAGGCGACGATCATGCCCAGGATGATGATGAGGGCCTTCCAGTCGAAGGCGTCCAGCTTGCCGATGGACTCGCCGTTCTTCTCGATGGAATCGACGGTCTCCTGCGAGATGCGGTCGGTCTTGAACACCAGCACGACGGAAATCCACGACACGAACACCAGGATGATGGCGATGGGCGCGCACATGAGCACCCAGTCGAGGAACGCGATGTTCACGGCGCCCTCGGTCGCGCCACGCAGCATGTTGAGCGTCATGACGTTCAGCGCGGAGCCGGCGGGCGTGATCATGCCGCCCATGATGGAGGCGTACGCGATGCCGATCATGAGGGCCTTGCCAAGGTTCTTGGCATGCTTCTCGCTGCCGGTCTTCTGCTCGAGCTCGATGATGCTGCTCATGGCAATGCCGGCGAAGAGCGCGGTCGTGGGCAGGTTGGACACGAACGCCGAGACGACGGCCGTGGCCAGCATGAACATGAGAACCGTGGCCTTCGCGTTGCCCTTCGTGAGGTGCATGAGCGAGAACACGATCTTCGCCGGTACCTTCGTCTTCAGCAAGGCCGACGTGATGCCGAACGATGCCAAGATGAAGAAGATCACGTTGCTGATGAAGTTGCCCCACACGCCGATGGTGGTGGCGCCGGTGGCGGCGTCGGTGACGTTGAGGTACGGCAGGATGCCGAATGCCGGCAGCGACACCATGATGACCAAGCCCGAAATGGCCATGGGAACCGGCTCGGTCACCCACAGCACGATGCCGGCCACCATGAGGCCGATGGCCATCTTGCCAGCGTAGTTCAACCCCTCAGGGCACGGAAGGAAATGCGCGATGGCGACGATGACCAGCGCGACGGCCACCAGGGCAATGCGCTTGCCGAGCGATTTCCCCTGTCCTTGATTCTTGTTGTCAGCCATTGATGGTTCTACCCCCTTTGCAAGGTAAAAGGAACGATGCACGGATACTGAATGCGGATGCGGCCCTTGTGCGCCTCTTCCCCCTTCCTCAAAAGAGCCCCTCTCTTTCCGATTGGCTCCACTCTGCCGCCCACGTGCCCGTTTGGAATCGTAAGCTTTTCACTAAAAACGGCCCTTTCCATCGAAAAATGCGTATGAAGCCCTCTCATCGGGGCCTTACTACTCTCCGTAGGATGGCTTGTTCAGGGCTTCGGGCAAAAAGCCCCGGGCGAGAACCTACTACTTACGGTAGTATCGGTGCGCGCTAAATCCGTACCACTCATTTTTCGATGCCCGCAGGCACGCTTCGTTCCGCGTGAGCGATTCGGGTTCTCCTTCCATTCAGTAACCTTTTCCCAAGGATGGCAAGGCTTGAGGAGTCGGAAGCTGGCAAGCGCCCCAAGCGTTTCATCGCAAGACGAGGAGAAGGGGATCGATCTGCAATGGAAAACACCTGTCCAGCCCCGCAAGGGCCATCGCTCGCCAAACGCCTGACCTGCCTGGGCATCGCCCTGATCATTATCCTGGCCGGCTGGCTTCTTCCCGCGCCCGACGGCCTGTCGTTCGAAGGGAAGATGGCGCTCTCCCTCATGGTCGCCGGCATCTTCCTGTGGGTGACCGAACCGGTTCCCGTCGCGGTTTCGGGCCTGGTCATCATGGTGAGCCTGCCCGCGTTCGGCATCCTGCCCTTTCTGAACGCCACGGACCCCGCCACCGGCGCCACCACCATCGGCGTGTGGGGCGGGTTCATCAGCAACGTGATCTTCTTCATCCTTGCATCGTTCGGCATCACCGCCGCCCTGCTGAAGACGAAGATCCCCGCGAAGATCGTGTTCGCCCTGCTGCAGCTGACCCGCGGCAACTCCCGCGCCACCATCGGCGCGTTCATGGTGGCGGCGGCCATCCTGTCGTTCCTCATCTCTGACCTGCCGTGCACGGCCCTGTTCACCGGCATCGCCGTGAGCAGCATCCTCAAGGTGCAGGGCTGCGCCTGCGGGTCGTCCAACCTGGGCAAGGCCCTCATGATCGGCATCACGTACGCCTCGGTGGTAGGCGGCCAGGCCATCCCTTCCGGCAGCGCCATGAACGTGATGGCCATGAACGTGCTCACGGCGCACACCGGCATCTCCATCTCGTTTCTGGGCTGGACGTCCATCTGCTTGCCCATCGCGTTGGTGCTGATCGTGTTCTGCTGGATATCGGTCGTGCTGGTGTTCAAGCCCGAGCCCATCGCCGAGGAAACGCGGGCGTGCATCGAGCGGCAAGGCCGCGAGGCGGGCCGGCTGGAGGCGCTGGACTGGAAGGTCATCGCCATCATCGCGTTCACGTTCGTCCTGTGGGTGGCCAGCAACTGGACCGGCTGGGACATCACCGCCATCGCCATCCTGTGCCTGGCGCTGTTCTTCGTCCCCGGCATCGACGTGCTCACGTGGAAGGAATACGTGTCCAGCGTGTCGTGGAACATCGTGCTGCTCATCGGCTGCGTGCAGTCCATCGCCGGCGGCGTCAAGGAACAGGGGGCCGCGTCCTGGCTGTTCGGGTCCACCGTGGGAACCATGGCCGTGTCCGGCAACGTGGTGGTGGCGGCTACCTCCGGGCTCCTGCCGCTCCTGCGCCTCGTATGCCCCGTGGGTCCCGCGTTCATCGCCATCTGCCTCATCCCGTTGGCGGGCATGGCCGTGGCCCTGGGCGTGAGCCCCGTGGTGTTTGCCGTGATCGTGGGCGTGAACGCGTCGACCACCTTCCTCATGGGAGTCGACGGCAACAACATGCTCTCCTACCGGCATGGGTACTGGAACATGGTGGACTTCTTCAAAGCAGGCATCGTCCCCACCCTCGCCATGGTTGCCCTGCACGCCACGGTGCTCGTGCCGCTGGTGACGCTTGCCGGGTACTAGGAAGTGGTACAGGGGGACGGGGGTGGTGTACCACACTGAAATGGTACAGGGAGACGGGGGTGGTGTACCATCCGCACCCCGCCTCCCACGCGGCCGTCAGTGGTATTCCACCTCGGTGGCGTCCACGATGGTGATGAGCTCCTGCTGCGAGTTCACGCCCATCTTCTGGTAGATGTGATAGACGTGCGTCTTCACCGTGTAGGCCGAGATGTTCAGCTGCTCGCTGATGAACTGGGCGTTGCGGCCCTTCGCCAGGAAGCGCAGGACCTCCCCTTCGCGCTCAGACAGCTTGTAGTCGGCAGCCACCTTCTGGCAGCGCTGCGTGAAGAAGCCGCCTTCGGCCACCTCTCCGTCGGCGTTCTTGTCGGCGAAGGCGTTGTCCTGGAACGGCTTGAGCACCGCGATCATGGCCAGCACCAGCACCACGCCCAGGCCGAACAACGGCACCACGGAGAACAAATCGGGGAACCACGTGTCGACGACGAGGCAGGCGGCCCAGCTGACGCCGACGCCCAGCACGAGCACGAACTGCCCGCGCGAGATGCGCCAGAACGGGGACGCATGCCCGCTCGCGAAGCCCATGAGCGCCGACATGTTGGCGAAGTCCAGATAGATCCACACCGCCACCAGGAACAGCCCGCAGGCGACCTTCCATTCCGCGCTCAGGAACTCCATGGCCAGAAAGCCCGCCGCGCAGCACAGAAGCGAGAACTTCTCGGCCGTGCCGAACGAGATGTAGTGCTTCACGAAGAAGGCGAGCGCGATGTGCACGCCGGCCCCCAGCGCCGCCGCCAGCATGACGAACGCCGGGTTCACGTCCGCCATGCGGGACGACACCGTGTAAAGGCCGATGCCGAACAGCAGGCCGAACAGCAGCACCGTGAATCCCGTCAGCAGGAACAGCCGGGTCTGCTCGCCCGGTTTCTCCGACGGCCGGCTGCCCACTACGATGTGCGACACCACGTAGCGGAACACCAGGACCGACGCCAAAGGAAGCAGCATGAGCGCGATGTCGGCGTAAGGCGGCAGCAGGTTGACGGCGAACAGGTACACCACGCCGCCGAGCGCCGCGCCGGCCGCTAAGAACATGCCCACGTCCTTGCGCCAAGCCACCATGAACACCTTCGGCCATTCCAGCAAGATGAGCGAGAACCCGCAACCCGCGAGCGCCCACACGATGGCCTCCACGACGAACGGCACCTCGACACCCGCCCGGAACAGCAGATTCGTCACTCCCATGAACAGGCATAGCACCACCGCGAACGCCGGCACGGGGTCGGGCCCCTCCGCCGCTATGAGGTCGCGCTTCACGTAGACGACGATCATCATCACGAACGCGCCCACGATGAACCCCAGCCGCAAAAGCAACAGCTCTTCGCCGCTCTGCGGTGCCGACGGGCTCAGAAGCACCACGAGCAGCATGCCCCAAAGACACGAAAAGCCAGCGGAAGCCACTGGCAACATCGTTCGGACACTGGCCTTCTTCAGATTCAGATCAACTTTGAGCATGGCACCCTCTCACCACGAGACAGACATACCGCCATTGGCCACTCATGGGTGCACGGAGCCGCGAACCACCCTGCTGCTCCGCGCCTCAGACTCCCTCCGGGCATGCGTTCCGCATCCTGTTCGAGCGCGAATTAGTGCATTATACCCTCTTAATCGAGCACGCCCCGCCTCATTCGCTCCATTTCGAAATTCGGTTGGTTGCAGATGGTGCAGAACGCCGGCCTGCGGCCGAAGTACACGGCGCCGCACGTGGGGCACAGCGACACTTCGTGCTCGCGGTCGACCTGGCCCTGCGCCGCCCCGCGCGCCAGGTCGGCATGGCCGCCCTCTACCTCGCCGATGATGCGCAGCTGCTTCGCGACGTCGCGGTAGCCTTCCTTGCGCGCCCGCTGGACCATGCCGGGCACCGTGTCGTAGGCCCAGGCCGCAGCCTCGGCCGCATACGACTCAAGCGCGTCGGCCAAGGTGGGGAAATCGTATTCCTTCTTCTGGAACTCGACGGCCTTCGCGTCCAGCTTCTGCCGCAGCTCCTCCAACCCCTCGAGCTGTGCGCGCTCTCCCGCCAGAAGGCTGTCCACCAGGCACGCCACGGCCTCGTCGCCTTCTTCCTTCGCCTGCTTCGAACACTGCTTCAGAAACTCCTTGGCACGCAGAAGGTAGGCCCTCGTGGCTTCCATGTCCCCAAACACTTCGCCCAGGCTCTCTTTCGTGAACCGCGCTTCCTTGCGCGCCCGGTAGCGCTTGTATGCGCGGTAGGCGATGACCTCGATCACCACGACCACGACGACGCCGATGACGAGCATCAGCCAATTGTCCATCGAGGGCCTCCTTCCCGTGCCGGTTCAGCCGCACGTGCCGCGTCCCGTTCGGGGCACGGCACGGATGCGGCTATCGATGTGGGGAGCGGTTCGTCACTCGCCCAACACGTACAGGCACTGCTTGGTCTTGTCGTCCAGCTTCTTCGCCAGATCCTCCACCGCACCGTATTCCAGCACGACGGCCTGGCAGTGCGAGACGCACGTGGGCTTCTTGCCCATGGCCACGCGGTCGGCGCACAGGTCGCACTGGTCGGTGGGCACCGGCATGTACGCGTACTGCCAGTGGTCGCCCTCGATCCTGTACGGACCCACTTCCTTCACCATCACGCCGGTCTGCCCCACCGGGAAGCCGTGCTCCATCTGGCACGCGAACTCGCAGGAATGGCAGCCGGTGCACCATTCGTAGTCTACCAGGATACCGTGTTTCGCCATGGTCTATTCACCGTCCTCAAGCTTGTAGAGCCGGCAGATGCTGGTCTTGTAGTTGGAGCCGAAGCCGCTCTTGCCGGGATCGTAGATCATCAGGTTGTTGATGTTGTACTCGAACACATCGAAGAACTTCTCGGGGTCGCCCTCCGGACGCCACCAGGCGTGGTCGCACGCCACGATGCGGGGGTCGGACAGGATGGGCGTCTCTTCGATCCTGATCTTCGCGCGGCCGTTCTGGTTCTCGATCCACACCCATTCGCCGTCCACCATGTCCAGCTGCTTGAGCATGTCCGGGTGCACCTGCACCGTGGGGTCGGGATGCATCTTGCGCAGACGCTCCACCTGACGATGCTCGGAATGGAAGTAACTCCAGCGGCGGGCGCCGGTGGTCAGCACCAGCGGGTACTTCTCGAACAGCTCGGGCGTCGACGTGGGGCCGGGCTCGGGCTCTTCGAAGTACGGCAGCGGGTCGAGTTCGGCGGCGTTGTAGAACGTCGACCACAGCTCGATGCGGCCCGTGGCGGTCTGGAAGCCCGGCTGGCCGTCCTTGCGCATCTTGCCGGTCTTGTACTTGTAGTATTCGACGGGCAAATACACCGGCGCGTCCTCGCGCAGCTCCTCGAACGTGTAGCCGGTGGGCTTCAGAAGCTCGGAGAGCATCTCCTCGACCGTGTTCCACGGCCAGGCCTCGGGGTTCAGGCGCTTGCCCAGTTCCAGGTTGATCTCCATGTCGGACTTGCATTCGCCGATCTGCGTGACCTTGTTGATGATCTCGCCGCGCTGCGGGCCGTCGCCCACGCGGATGCCGTTGCGCTCGGGGAACGTGGCGGCCGGCATGACCAGGTCGGCCAGCGCCATGATCGTCGGCGTCATGAACAGGTCCACCGACATGATGAAGTCGCACTTGTTGAACGCGTTGTACACGCGCCGGGGGGCGGCGCCCATGCAGGCGATGCCGTTGGTGGTCTGGAAGTGCGCGCCGTGGATCTCGTAGGGCTCGCCCGTCTCCAAGGTCTCGATGAGCACGTCGGGGGACGACTGCTTGAAGCCCATCTGCAGCAGGCGGTACCGGTCGAGGCCCAGACGCTTGGGCTCCTGTTCCTCGGGGAGCAGGTCGCGTCCCCAGCCGCCGGAGTACGCCATGATCTCGGCGGGAGGCACCAGGCCGCCCGGGCAGTCGATGTTGCCCGTGATCTGGAAGAGGGCGGCGATGGCCTGGCCGGCCGGGATGGCTTCGCGCGTCATGTCGATGGCGAGGCCCCACTGCAGCGTGGCCGGCTTGGACTCGGCCAGCAGGTGGGCGGCGGCCACGATCTTCTCGGCCGGGATCCACGTGATCTCGGCGACCTTGTCCACCGGGTATTCCTGCACGCGCTCGGCCAGCGCGTCGAAACCGTAGCACCACAGGTCGACGAACTCGTGGTCGTACAGGTCCTCGTTGATGACGACGTTCAGCATGCCCAGGGCCAGCGCCGCGTCGGTGCCGGGGCGGATGGGCAGGTACAAATCGGCCTTCGACGCCAAGAACGTGATGCGCGGGTCGATGACGACGGTCTTCATGCCGCGCTTCTGCAGGTCGATGACCCAGTGGCCGAAGAAGCCGTCGGAATTTGCCACGATGGGGTTGTTGCCCCACACGAACATGACCTCGGGCATGGTCCAGCCCTCATGGTCGTAGCGGTCGGGGAAGTGCTGCGCCACGTCGGCCACCCAGAACGAGCCGGTGGTGGCCGCCATGCCCGCCACGCGGGGCAGGTAGCACGCGTTGCCCGAGAGCACGTTGCCGTAGTTCGGCGAGCCGAACGACCAGCACAGGCGGGACTGCCACGGGGCGATGTCGCGGCCGGTGCCATGGATGAACACCACGGACTCGGCGCCGTACTTCTCCTTGATGGCGTTCAGCTGGGTCTCGGCGATGTCGTACGCCTCTTCCCACGAGATGCGCTCCCATTTGTCCTTGCCGCGGTCCTCGCGGGCACGCTTCATGGGGTACGTCAGGCGGTCCTTGTGGTTCACGACCTCGGGCATGTCAAGGCAGCGCACGCACAGGCGGCCCTGCGTGAAGGGGTTTTCGGGGTCGCCCTCCACCTTGACCAGCTTGTCGTCCTTGTCGGTGTACAGAAGGACGCCACATCCCAGGTGGCACCCCGGTCCCGACCAGGCGCTCCCGCGCGTGACGGTGTATTCCCCCTCTTGGTACTGATAAGGTTTCTCATGCGGGACCAAGATCCCCTCTGATTTCTCCATATCCTCACCATCCATTCTCTTCCGGATTCGGCACTGGACCCAGTATCGGGCGGACGGGCTGCCGCCGAATCGAGAGGACGGGCTGAAATGAGGGGCTGGCCTATCGGAACTTGAACATGAGGACCTGCGGAGATCGGCATACTAACGAGAGTAGTATGCCGGTTTCCTGCGAAAACGCGGGAAAAGACGCCGCTGCGCGCGCCTGCGAACTTCACAGCGGTGATTCTTGTGCAAGCGTATGACCTGGGAATATGGAGGATATAGCCAGGTCATGCGGGGGTTTTCCGAACGCACGAAAATCGCCGATGTGAAGCTTCCGAGAAGTCGCCCGCTCGCCGAAGGTCGATTTGCCCCTTCCCGTGGCCGCGCATACCGAAAAACAGTATCCTGATACCGCAAAAGACATCGCAGGAAGGGGAAACGCATATGAGAGGAACAGCGGGCATGACGACGGACGCGGCAACGGGCGCGGGCGTGGCAACGGGCGCGGCGGCGAGCGCGGGCGCGGGCGTGGCAACGGGCGCGGC
>OLRC01001917.1_pt1 | contig 12297 bp, 10 predicted proteins | sample 1672081 | NCBI WGS metagenome assembly OLRC01 (sample SAMEA3136643, study PRJEB25190) | human gut metagenome | biome: human gut; feature: human-associated habitat; material: faeces | place: Austria | collected 2013
TCGGAGCAAATAAAAATGCCGGTTAGGCATTTTCTATGCCGCGACTATCTTCACAGTCTATCCTATATACAATTTCTGTTTTTCGTCTGTTTCGCCTTACAAATCAGGATTCATTCTCTTTAATTCTGGAAGGACAGTAGTGAGCATGACGATAAAGCACAGGCTTCCGCCAAGTACATTGGATACTGGTTCTGCTATGAAAACACCGTTACATCCCATATGACAAGCATACGGAAGTAAATATGTCAATGGTACAACAATAATGACTTTACGCAGTAAGGAGAAAAAAATTGCCTGCTTTTTCTTATTGAGAGATTTAAACATTGTCTGTCCGGTATATTGAAAAATCATAAAAATAAAGGCAGCAAAGTAAAGCTTCATTGCAGGAATTGTATCAATCATAAGACTTTTATCCGAGCTAAAGATTCCAATTAAGAATTTTGGAGCAAGAAGAATGATCCCCCAGGCAATAAGACTGTAAATTAAAGCAAGAACAGACATAGTGATCCATGCCTTGATTACTTTTTTTGGTCGTTTTGCTCCATAATTATAGCTGATGATCGGAGAAGATCCTTCAGAAATAGACCATATTGGGGTTTCTATCATTTGTCGTACACTAGATATGATTGTCATAACTGATACATAAACATCTCCTCCTGTTGCTGCAAGAACATTATTGCAGCAAATCGTCACAAGGCTGTTTGTAAGCTGCATAACAAATCCTGCTGTTCCAAGACTGACGATATTTTTTGCATCTTTCCCACAATTCTTAATTTCTTCTTTATGTAGTAATCGAATTTTGTATTCTGCTTTTTTTGAAAGAAAATAGAATACAAATCCAGCAGATAAGCATTGCGATAATACGGTTGCTATAGCAGCCCCACGTATACCAAGATGAAATACAAAGATAAAAAGAGGATCAAGTACAATATTGGCTATGGCTCCGATAATAACAGAAATCATACCTGTTGTTGCATATCCTTGTGCATTAATAAAAGGATTCATTCCAGTTGCGATCATTGACGGAAAAGTTCCGATCAGATAAATCATAATATAAGGATAGGCATAGATAAGTGCATTGTCAGATGCGCCAAATATTGTAAGAATCGGCTTGGCAAATAAAAAACCGATACACATCAATAAAACAGAGCATATCGTGAGCATAAAAAAGGAGGTATTCATGATCATACCTGCTCTTTTTGTATCGTTACGTCCTCTTTCAATTGAAAAGATAGGAGCACCGCCGCTACCAAACAAGTTGCTAAAAGCCGTAATAATCACGATAATTGGAAAACACAGACCAACCGCTCCAAGCGCAGTTGTTCCGATATCAGGTATTCTTGCAATATAGATTCGATCTACAATATTATAAAGAAGACTTAAAATTTGTGCAATCAACATCGGTATGGCTGCTTGAAAGATGTTGGTAGTAATTTTTCCGTTGTCAAAATCAATTCTTTTCATAAATAAAATCACTTCCTGTTATGTTTACATTCTTTTTACTTAAGCGATTATAACACGAAATTGGCTATATGAAAAATAATAAATGTAGGGATAATGAAAGATTTTAAGGGATGTCTACAGATAAGATTATCAATCATAACGGCAGGCATCCCTCTTGTTATAGAAATAAATAAATTATTTTTTTAATCGACTCAGTTCAAGTTGTAAATTATACTTTTCTTCTTTTATTATATCAAGTGTATTTCGAAGTTCTTCTGTTTTGGAAATCATTTCCCTTTCTTTTTCAATAACAGCTCGTTCTTTTATAAGCTCGGCATCTTTTACCTGTTCTGCAAGCTGAATACGTAAAGTATTTAATTCCTTTTCCTGAGTAGTAAGAAGGGATTCTTTTTCGGAAAGCTCCTTTTGTGTATTTTCCTTTATATGGAGTTTTTCCCGATTTAGCTTTTCGATAGTAGAAGAATCATTCTCTTTTTCTTTTTTTAACTGCTCTATCTCTTTAATATGTAGAAGTTCATTTTTTTCGTAGTCTTTTATTTTAAATTGTAGATTTGAAACTTCCTGATTTAAAGAAATCACTTTTTGTTCTAAAGAATTATAATTTTCAGCTTTTTGTTCTGCTGCACGTAACTTTTCCATCAGCATGATATTTGTTTTATCTTTTTCTTTTGCAAGATTCCTCTGCAGATTCAGAAGCTTTGCACGGACTGCCGGTACTGCCGAGCTTATGGATGCCATATTTCCAACCGCTTCCTCACGAAGCTGTGAAGTGATGTTTTCTCCATTTAAATAGACTTGCTGCACACCATTTTCATAACCAAGCTCTACCTTTGCATCCTCGCATGCTGCCTCGATCTTCTCTACTTCTCCCGGTACGATCCCTTTTTTCAGAAAATGTACGGCAAGTCCGCGGTACATTGCCCCGGTATCTACATAGATGAATCCCAGTTCCTTTGCAACCAGTTTTGCGATCGTGCTCTTTCCGGCACCTGCCGGTCCGTCAATTGCGATATTATATCCCATTTTATATCCTCCCTGTTTCACTCACATTTTCTGTTCCTGTCCAGATCTGACGGTTCCTTTTCCGGCTTTTCGCTGATATTCTCATCCTCATCTTTTCTCACCTTCCATCCGGATCATTTCCTGTTTACGCCATCTCTGGATTGCTGTGCGATATCTATAATCCAAAAACTACCAGATATTACTTCCTGCCGCATATGCAGTCGACCACGCGATTTGCAGATTGAATCCACCGGTCAGTGCATCCAGATCCAGCACTTCTCCTGCAAAATACAGTCCCTGTACCAGCTTGGACTCCATCGTAGACGGATTGACTTCTTTGACTTTTACGCCACCCCGTGTAATAATTGCCTCTTTGAAATCTCGAAGCCCGGTCAATGTCACAGTAAAATGTTTGATCAGATGGACGAAATTCATCCGCTCTTCTTTTGTGATCACATTGACCTTCTTCTCCGGATCAATGCCGCTTAAGTGGATCATGACCGGAAGTAATTTTGCCGGAAACAGTCCGGTGACTGCATTTTTAAACTGTTTATTATGGTTTGCATCAAATTCCCGCAGCACTCTCGCATCCAGCTGCTCTTCGGAAAGTGCCGGCTTCAGGTCGATGACCAGCTTTAACTCATGCTTTTTCTGCAGGATTTTACCTACATAGGCACTCGCACTGATGATCAGTGGTCCGCTTACTCCAAAGTGGGTGAATAACATTTCTCCGAAATCACTGTACAGCTCTTTCTTTCCGTCATAGACCGTTGCCTGGACATTTCGGAGGGAAAGCCCCATCAGTGCCGGAATGTACTCTTCTCTGACATTCATCGGAACCAGGGAAGGTGCAGGTTCGGTGATCTTGTGTCCCATCGCTTCTGCAAAGCGATAGCCATCTCCGGTGGAACCTGTTGTCTGATAGCTGACACCACCGGTTGCGATAATGCAGGCATCCCCTTCTTCTTTGCTTCCATCTGCCATGACAAGATAGGAAAATCTTCCATCCTCTGCCACAACTTTTTCTACATTGGAATAAAGATGGATGTGTACCTCATTTCGCTTCATTTCCAGCTCCAGTGTGCGGATAACATCCGAAGAATGATCCGACTGCGGAAATACACGGTTGCCACGCTCTGTCTTCAGACGCAATCCTGCATTTTCAAAGAAATCCATCACATCCTGGTTGGTAAATCCGTAAAAACTGCTGTACATGAATTTCTCATTGGATACCATATTCTGGAAAAGTTCATCCACGTCACAGGCATTGGTGACGTTGCATCTGCCTTTTCCCGTGATGAAAAGCTTCTTTCCAAGTTTTTCATTTTTCTCAAATACGTGGACTTCATTGCCATTTTTCGCCGCAAAAATCGATGCGAACATACCGGCAGCTCCGCCCCCTACGATCAGTACTTTACTCATTTGATCCTTACCTCATCTTCTACAGGCTCCAGCTCATCTCTGGAATAAACCTGATATTCGTCCCAGATGTCCTCCAGTGTCTCCAGCGTCTCGATGACATCATCCTGCTTCTTCATGCAGAGTGCAACCACCAGTGCATTGATCACACTGAGCGGTGCAACCAGGGAATCTACGATAGATGCCATATCACTCTTGGCGATCAGATTGCAGGAGGAATAGAGATTCATCGGTGAATTCACACTGTCGGTCAAGGTTATTACCTTTGCTTTCCGGTTGCTGGCAAATTCCAGTGCTTTTAAAGTACGCATGGAATATCGCGGAAAACTGATCCCGATGATCACATCTTCTTCCCCGATCCGGATCAGCTGCTCAAAAATCTCGCTGGAACTGTTGGTATCGACCTCTACCACATCCTCACAGATCAGATTCAGATAGAAAGTCAGGAATTTTGCCAGCGGTGCACAGCTTCGGATTCCGATCACATAAACCTTTTTTGCCGCAAGGATCGTATCCACCGCCAGCTCAAATGCATGATTGTCCACAGATTCCAATGTCTGCTTGATCTTCTCGATATCAGACTGCAGAACCGTCGCCAGGATCTCGCTCCGGTCGATCCGTCCGTAGGTCACTTCCATACGCTGGATAGAATTCAGCTTGGTACGCACCAATTCTCCCAGTGCTTTCTGGAATTCGGGATAGCCTTTATATCCAAGCTGTGTTGCGAAACGGACAACCGTTGATTCGCTGACACCGACTGCCTCTCCCATCTTTGCAGCCGTCAGGAAGGCTGCTTTATCATAATTTTCTTTGATGTAATCCGCAAGCCGCTTCTGTCCCTTGCTGAACTTCGGATATCTCTCATCAATTCTAATCAGTAACTCATTTTTTGTGCTCACAATTTGCCTCCAAATAAGAAACGTGCCTTTTTATAAAATCATTTACTTCTATTATAAATAAGGTCACAACCCTTTTTATTATAAGCAAAAGAGCCATAAAATTCAACTCGAATTTTATGGCTCCTGAGGTTACGTTTTGCTCACAAAATACTGTCTGTAACAGCTTTCGTCAGTTCGTCGTTATTATACCGGATAACTTCCGTCTTTTGCAATTGTAGCATCTACTTTCTTCTCCTGTGCCTCGCGGTATTTGAAGAAGTCTGTAGCTACCTGCGGGAAGAGTGCGTAGCTAAGTACGTCTTCATCCTGCTCTTTGTACTGTTCCATCTCTTTTTCAAGAGTTCCGAGTTCATCCGGGATCAGGTCTGCCGGACGGCATGTGATAACTTCCGGATTGTCTCCGAGTACTTTCTGAACAACATCTGGGTTGAACGGTTTAACAGTTGCACCGTATTTTCCGCTCAGGATGTCTTTCGTCTCTTTTGTTGCCATCTTGTAGCGTTCGCCCATCAGGACATTGAATACTGCCTGTGTACCAACGATCTGTGATGACGGAGTAACCAGCGGTGGTTCACCAAGGTCTTTACGAACTCTCGGTACTTCTTCAAGTACGTCGTAGAACTTGTCTTCTGCTCCCTGCTCTTTGAGCTGGGAAGTAAGGTTGGAAAGCATTCCACCCGGTACCTGGTACAGAAGAGTCTTGATGTTAACACCAAGGTTCTTCGGATTGAGAAGTCCGCTGTCAAGTGCTTCGTCACGGATCGGACGGAAGTAATCAGCGATCTCAGCCAGAAGATTCTGGTCAAATCCTGTATCATAAGGTGTTCCCTTGAATGTCTCAACCATAACTTCTGTTGCCGGCTGAGAAGTTCCAAGTGCGAACGGTGAAATAGCGGTATCGATCACGTCTACACCGGCTTCAACTGCTTTTAAGTATGTCATTGAAGCAACACCTGATGTGTAATGTGTATGCAGCTGGATCGGGATATCAACAGCTTCTTTTAATGCTCCGACAAGTTCTGTTGCCTTGTACGGAAGAAGAAGTCCTGCCATATCTTTGATACAGATAGAGTTTGCACCCATATCTTCGATTCTCTTTGCGATGTCTACCCAGTAATCCAAGGTGTAAGCATCTCCAAGTGTGTAAGAAAGCGCGATCTGTGCTTCTGCTTTCTCAGCGTTAGCTGCTTTTACTGCTGTCTGAAGGTTTCTAAGGTCATTCAGACAGTCAAAAATACGAATGATATCGATTCCGTTTGCAACAGATTTTTTAACGAAGTATTCTACTACATCATCTGCGTATGGACGGTATCCAAGGATGTTCTGTCCACGGAAGAGCATCTGAAGTTTGGTGTTCTTGAATCCGTCACGGAATTTACGAAGTCTTGACCATGGATCTTCATGCAGGAAACGAAGGGATGCATCAAATGTAGCTCCGCCCCAGCACTCTACGGAATGGTATCCGACTTTGTCCATTTTATCTACGATCGGAAGCATCTGTTCTGTGGTAAGTCTTGTTGCGATCAGGGACTGATGCGCATCACGCAGAACTGTTTCCGTAATCTTAATCGGTTTCTTTTCAATTGCTGCCATTATATCTTCCTCCAATTATTATAAGGTTTATTAAGCTCCAGGATTGTTATCTCACTGTCAGATACGCGCTGCTCGCAGCGCTAAGGAAACCTGACGGTTTCCTTCTGTGCCTGATAGCACAGTCTGACATTTCGATAGCAACCGCGATTTGCCCTTGCAAGCAAGCAAATCGCTTCCTGTTGCTACATTACTCCGAAAATAGCCATAAATGTTCCGGCTGCTACGGCTGTTCCGATAACTCCGGCTACGTTCGGTCCCATTGCATGCATCAGAAGGAAGTTGGTCGGATCTGCTTCCGCTCCTACTTTCTGAGATACACGGGCTGCCATAGGTACGGCAGATACTCCGGCTGAACCGATCAGCGGATTTACCTTGCCATGTGTGGCTACGCACATCAGTTTTCCAAACAGGACACCTGCTGCGGTACCGAATGCGAATGCGATCAGACCAAGTAGTACGATCTTCAATGTGCTGACATTTAAGAATGCCTCTGCACTTGTAGTAGCACCTACAGATGTACCAAGCAGGATAACTACGATGTACATCATTGCGTTGGATGCGGTCTCTGTCAGCTGTCTTACAACACCGGATTCTTTGAACAGGTTACCAAGCATCAGCATACCTACCAGAGGAGCTGTTGTCGGAAGAATCATACATACAACGATGGTTACGATGATCGGGAACAGAATTTTCTCAAGCTGTGTAACCGGACGAAGCTGTCCCATTTTGATCTTTCTTTCCTTCTCTGTTGTGAGAAGCTTCATGATCGGCGGCTGGATGATCGGAACCAGTGACATGTACGAGTACGCCGCCACGGCGATCGGTCCCATCAGAGCCGTCTGCTGGAGCTTACCTGCAAGGAAGATGGATGTCGGTCCGTCTGCTCCACCGATGATGGAGATAGCAGCTGCTGCCTTATCAGAGAAACCAAGAGCCATCGCGCCAAGATAAGCTGCGAAAATACCAAACTGTGCTGCCGCACCGAGGAGGAAGCTCGCCGGGTTGGCAATGAGCGGTCCGAAGTCAGTCATCGCACCGACACCCATGAAAATAAGTGACGGGAGAATAGACCACTCATCCAGCTGGAAGAAGTAATACAAAAGTCCGCCCGTTCCGTTAGCCGAATCTTCTGCATGAAGCATGATATCCGGGTAAATATTTACCAGAAGCATACCAAATGCAATCGGTACAAGCAGAAGCGGTTCAAACCCATGCTTGATTGCAAGATAAAGGAAAAAACATGCAACTGCGATCATAATGTAGTTACCCCAAGTCAGGTTGAGGAACGCAGTCTGCTGCACGAGGTTTCCCAGTGTGTTAGTGATATATTCCATGTTATAACCTCCTGTTTTTCAAAAGGATGTTGCTCCTTAGTTCAATGTAGCCAGTGTCTGTCCTGCTTCTACTGCATCACCTACTGCTACATCGATACTTGCAACTGTTCCGTCTTCCGGAGCTACAACAGGAATTTCCATCTTCATTGCTTCTACGATAAGAACTGCATCACCGCGGGATACTTTCTGTCCTACGCTTGCTTCGATCTTAAATACTTTTCCGGCTGCACCTGCTTCTACCTTGATGCTTCCAGCTCCAGCTGCTGCTTTTGGAGCTGCCTTCGATGCTGCTTTCGGAGCTGCCTTTGGTGCTGCCACTGGTGCTGCAGCTGCTCCGTTTCCGTTTTCTTCTACTGTAACATCATATACGTTGCCGTTAACTGTGATTGTATAGTTTTTCATCTTTAAATCCTCCTGATTCTATTCGCACTATGCATTCCATTTGTTTGATTTTCTTCTCTTGATAGAACGTACTACAAATCCGTCTGTAGTAGTTCCTTCTGCTGCTGCGATCGCTGCTGCGATAACTGCAACAAGTTCGGTATCATCCATTTCTTCTGCTTCTTCTACAGCTGCTGCCACTGCCGGAGCCGGTGCTGCCTTCGGAGCTTCTTCTTTTTTCTTCTTGGATGTACCGTTAAGTAATGCAGGAACGTATTTGATCAGGGAAATGATAAAGCTCATGAAAATAAGCATTACGAATACAGTTCCCATACCAAGTAATGTGTTAAGTCCCGCTTTTTCAAGGATTTCGCTCATGCCGTAATGAGCATTGACTGTAAATGATTCCAAAGTCATATTCTCATCGAATACGAATTCCAGGTCTGCACTTCTGTCAGAAAATGTTGCCGGTGCAGTTACCGTAACACCTGTAGAAGATGCCTCGAATTCATAGTCTTTATGGCTTTCATAATCGCCGCATTCTTCCAGGGATGCTTTCCATCCTTCCAGTGCAGTTGCAAAAGTGTCTGCTTCCATCTGCACACCGGTCTGGCTTTCAAACTGTGCCATCAGATATCCCTGATTCCAGTCTGACATCTCTGTGATCTGGTCGCTTGTGATGGATCCGCTCTCAATGATATCAAAAACAGCATCACAAGACTGGATCAGTGTATCTTTGTCATAGCTGACGGTCTTGGCATTTCCGCAGCCTGCAAGGCCGAGCACAAGTACCAGAACTGCGACTACTAAACTAATCTTTTTCTTCACTTTGCTTCACCTCGCTAAATTGTTCCGTGTTTTTTGGATGGTCTTTCTTCCCTTTTTGTAAATAACATCTCAAATGCACCGATCACATATTTTCTGGTATCTGCTGGTTCGATGATGGTATCTACATATCCTCTTCCAGCTGCGGAAAGCGGGCTTGACTGAAGTGCTTTGTATTCTTCTGTCTTTGCTTTTAATGTATCTGCATCTGCATCTGTGTACATGATCTTCGCTGCCATGTCTGCTGCCATCATTCCGATTTCAGCTTCCGGCCATGCGTATACCATGTCTGCTCCGATTGCTTTGCTGTTCATTGTCACATATGCGCTTCCGAATGCTTTACCTGTGATCACATTGACTTTTGGTACAGTTGCATCTGCAAATGCATAAGTGAGAGCTGCCATCTCTCTTGCAAGGTTCTTTTCTGAGCATGCAGTTGCCTTGAGTCCCTTTACATTTGTAAGTGTGAGTACCGGAATTCCGAATGCATCACAGAATTTAACGAAAGTTGCTGCTTTCTTGCATCCCATTGCTGAGAGTGTGCCGTCGAATTCTTCTGCTGTGTTGCCTTCTTCATCGTATACTTTTGAGCGGTTGGCAACAGCACCTACTGTCATTCCGTTCAGGCGGATGAATCCTGTTACCATATCTTTTGCATAAGCTTTCTTTGTCTCAATGAATACACCATTGTCAGAGATCATAGAAAGAGCAAGTGCTGCATCTTCTGCTGCATTCTCAAGATCTGCACATACTCTGTTCAGATCATCTGTGCATTCATCATATGCATCGTTGTCTTCGTTGTTAGCCGGAAGAATTGCTACGAGTGAGCGGATCTCGCCAAGAATTTCTTCTTCGCTTCCTACGCCGTCAACGATTCCGGATTCTTCACTCTGGAATTTTGCGCTTGCTGTATCGCATTTGTCCGCGGTGTTGCCCGGAATGGTGTTCGGAGAGTTTACGAATAATTTTCCGTTCTCTGCCATGAATGTAAAATCAGAAAGTGCTGCTGCCGCTGCCAGTCCACCACCGCAATTGCCGAATACTGCTGTGATCTGTGGAATTACGCCAGAAGCCATAGCCTGTTTGTAATAGAAGCTTCCGAATGCGTTCAGTGCGTCAGTTGCTTCCTGAAGACGAAGTCCTGCGCAGTCAATCAGACCGATCACCGGTGCGCCCATCTTCATTGCCATATCATAAATGTTCGCAATCTTCTTTGCGTGCATCTCACCGATGGTTCCGTTCAGTACAGATGCGTCCTGGCTGTATGCATATACCAGGTTTCCATCGATTACACCGTAACCTGTGATGACGCCATCTGTCGGAGCTTTTTTCTCCTGCATGTTGAAATCTGTTGCTCTTGCAGTTACCTGTCCACCGATTTCAACAAAGCTTCCCTCATCGAGCAAATTGGCAATTCTTAAGCTCGCCGGGTTTGATGATGTTGTGTTGCTCATAAATCTAGCCCTCCATTTTTATAAATTTAATAATTAAATCAAATTTTCTGCCGTGTATATTATACTTGCTTTCTATGCAATACGCAACTGTTTTTGATAAGTTTTCTCTTATTTTGTTAAATTTTCGACAAGTAATTTTCACGTGTAAAAAAAGCCTCTGCAACGCAGAAGCCTTTTCTTACATAAACATATTCCCTGTTCCGACATAACGGATGCCGTCTTCAAAGACTCTTTTTCCGCCAAGTGTAACAAATTTTACATCTTTTAATCTGGTGATATCCCTGCTTAAGTCACCGCCAACTACCAGAAGATCTGCATCCAGTCCTTCGACAACAAGTCCGCGTTCTTTTTCCACACCCAGAACCTTTGCCGGATTGGAAGTTGCCACCTGTACTGCCTGCACCGGTGTAATTCCGTATTCCACCATATATTGCAGTTCTCTCGGAAGCGGTAAGAGCGGAGAATGATACATCACCATATCGGTGCCGGCAAGAACCGTCACACCCGTATCATAAAATTCTTTAAAATGATCCCGGTACGCTTTGTATGCCGGTTCAAAGAATTCATAATTTGCCATTTCTTTTTGCATGACCGGATCACTGACCGGTGCATCGCCATTCTTCTCGATATTTTCCTTGCACAGTTCATAGAGATAAGTATATGCCATGATAGTCGGTGTCCAGGCAATACCTTTTTCTGCCATCTGCTTTGCATGATCCAGCGTCATAAAGGTTCCATGTTCGATCGTGTCAAATCCGGCATCAATGCACATCTGGATCCCCGGATTGGTTCCGGCATGCACGCCACACTTGATTCCTCTTCTGTGGCATTCATCCACCGCCGCATCCAGTTCTTCCTGGGTAAGCTCCGGATACGATTCGCGGTTGGTGGTCAGGATCTTCACCCATTCCGCACCATCGCGAACCTGCTTACGGATTTCTTTACGGATTGCCCACGGACCGTCCGCTTCCTCGACTTCATCCCAGGCATGTCCGCCCGTCATGCAGATTCCGGTATCCGTATGCACGATTCTCGGGATCACGATAAATCCCTTCTTTTCTGCCAGTTTCAGATTCTTGCATACACCATGTGCTGAAGACATATCCCGCACCGTGGTGATCCCTCTTTCAAATGCAGACTGCGCATGCTGCAACGCATATAACATGATCAGCTGTGCCCCATAATTAAAGCTGTCCGGCTGGGAATAGCCGTATGCAAGATGCGCATGCATATCCATAAGTCCCGGAAGAAGTGTCGCATCACCATATTCCTTAACTTCCTCCTGCGGAAATTCTTTCAGCAGCTCTTCTTTTGGTGCGATTTTTCCGATCTTGCCGTCCTCTCCAATATAGACTGCCTTATCCGTAAGAACGGTCTTTCCATCTCCTGTAATCAGATATTTCGTACTGATAATCATCCCTTGGTCCCTCTTTTATCCCTTTATTTTTCAAATACACGCAGCCCTTTCATGCTGCCCCTCTCTCGTCGCATTCATTCTTTAATATTTTAAAGTGCAACCATTTTGAAGTGTATTATACTTGTTTTTTCAAACTGACGCAACCGTTTTCCACAGAATCTGTTAAATATTTTGCATTTTTTAATCCGTTTTACGTCCAAAACTTTATACGGATACACTTGCACTTTTCATTTTACTCACAACATCGTTTAACAATCAATATTAAAATTTTGTGATTCCCAGGTCTGCGTCCAAAGATTACAGCGGCAGATTTAAAAAAATATAGGGGTGAAGGCACTTATTGTGCAATGGAGATGAGACTCAAAAATTGTGGAAGCCTCTGCTGACACAATTTTCGCTTTCAGAGGCTCATCGCAATGTTTTGCACAATGGACTTCACCCCTATATTTTTTTAATCTGCCTCACTACCTCCCTTTCGCAGACCGTCCCCACAAAAAAGGAAACCCTTA
>OLRC01001919.1_pt1 | contig 12284 bp, 10 predicted proteins | sample 1672081 | NCBI WGS metagenome assembly OLRC01 (sample SAMEA3136643, study PRJEB25190) | human gut metagenome | biome: human gut; feature: human-associated habitat; material: faeces | place: Austria | collected 2013
AACATTCAAACCGCCGCGACTAAAGTCACAAATATAGGGGATAGGCTCTCTTTTCTGGCGTCTGTTTCACAGCCTTACAAATCAGAATACATCCAAATCTTTGCCATTAACCACATAACCTTCATAGCCAGCCTCTCGTATCTCGTCAAGAATAGCTTCATCCCTCCATGCCATTTCCGCTGCAAGATTCTTACGGTTATCCTGAATATTCATATGATAAATACGGTGGTAGGTTACGAGAAGCTTTGGATTGGCTTTTTTTGCAACCTGGGCGAGGTCTGTGCTTAATGTATGCACCTCGCGGTGATATTTCTGCCATTTTGGTTCACGACAGGATATTCCGGCGGCATATTCTACTTCGTGAAGAAGAATGTCGCAGTCTTTGGCTTTTTCTGCCACGATATCAAGTGGGGCTGTATCGCCTGTAATCACAATAGTTTTATCTGGTGTTATAAACTTGTATCCATAACATTCTAAAGTTCCGTGACTTACAGGAAATGCCTCTACTGTTACACGGTCATCTTTATAAATAATTCCAGACTCGATTTCTGTAACTTCCACTCGGTATCCCGATTCATTTGCCTTTTCAAATCCGTTAATTCGGAAATCAATATCAGTCTCATAGGCATTTAAGATATGATCTGTCATATGCTGCATTCCCTTAGGGCCAAATACTTTGAGTGGAACCGAACGCTCTAATACCCACGGGGTAAAAATGAGGTCTGGATATCCGGCAGTGTGGTCTGTATGCAGATGTGTACAGAATGCCACTGTTAAAAGATCTGGTCTTAACGCATCAATTCCATTAAAGTAAGCTGCGGAAGCCTGTCTGACTACTCCCGGCCCAAAGTCTACAATATATGCCCTGTCTCCTACAACTACTGCGGAAGACGGACCATTTGCATTCGGGCAGGCATTAGGTGTGCCTGTACCTAAAAGAACAAGTTTTGTTTTCATTTTATTGTATCCTTCTCTATTTTGTATTTTATATCTTTTATCTTAATTTATATTATGCTTTCCCTACATTTTCAATTGCTAACTATATAGCAAATTGGTATGCGATAACATTTACTATCACTTCTTTACTTTCTATATCTAGATTCCATTATGTCTCCATTTTAATGACAAATACCAGCTGGCTGAAGTTGCAACAGCTGAATTTACATTCCCATATGTTTCGACTTTAATCTAACCAGAAATCCATACTGACTTTCTTCTGATATTCATTTAGATTCCAACATATTTCTGTACATTTTCTCATGCTTAAAATTATCAGAACACTACTCCGCTACTTCTTCCCCAGAAACATGCTTAATAGATATTCCAGTAAATCCATAAATAATACTGAAAATTGGTGTTAAATACAGCAAGAACAAATATGGGAAGAATGCAGCCCAGGCTACACCAAGTGTTCCTGCCATATATACGCCATAGCCATGCCATGGAATCATTGGGCCTGCCATTGTTCCTGAATCTTCAAGACAACGGGAAAGGATTTCCGGTGCCACTTTTCTTTCTTTAAATACTGGTGCCATTAAGCGGCCTGTCAGTACATGAGACATTGGCTGGGAACAGCTGATCAAACTTGTGATATAGCCAACAATTAAAGTAACTAAAATCATAGAACCATCACTGTTAATACGCTTTACAACCGCATTTAAAATGTGCTCTAATACGCCGAGTTTTTCAAGCATACCTCCCATACCAACAGCAAAACTGATGATGGCAACGTACTGTAACATACTTCCCATACCACCACGATTTAAGATGGACTGAAGTACCCCTTCCTCAATTGTAGTTGTATATCCACTATATGCAGTCTGAATAATACTCTGTAATGTCGCATGCTGTACAAAAAATGAAACTGCTCCTGCTGCAAAACTTGAAATTCCAAGTGCAGAGATTGCATTTACCTTACAAAGTAAAAGCACGATAATTAAGATTGCAGGAATTAATGTTACCGCTCCAAGATGGAATTCTCCATTTAATTCTGTAATATAGTTTGAAATATCTCCTGCTGTATAACCACCGCTTGTCTGCTGGATTCCTAAAACAGTAAAGATAATTAATGTAATGATATATGTAGGAATCGTTGTCCAAAACATGGCACGGATATGATCACCTAACTTTGCACCTGCGACAGCTGGAGCTAAGTTTGTTGTATCAGAAAGCGGGCTTAACTTATCACCAAACATTGCACCACAGATAACTGCTCCGGCAACCATACCAGAATTAATTCCCATCGCATTGCCGATTGCCATCATTGCAACACCAGCACTTCCAACAGAACCATAAGAAGTTCCTGTTACAACACTAAGTACAGAACAGAATAATAATGTAAGCGGCAGTAACCATGCCGGGTTAATCATCTTAAGCCCCCAGGCAATAATTGTCGCGATCGTACCGCTCTGTAACCAGGTACCAATCATAACACCAATCGCCATAAGCAGACAAAGTGTCGGAACGACCATACGAATCGCATCATATGCGCCCGCAACAACATTATCATATGGAATACGAACAATCTTGCAAACAAGATAAATAAAAATCCAGCTTGCAAATAAGCCGATCATCGGTCCACCAGTCTTTAAACGAATACAAACTGCAACCGAAAAAATTATCAATACAAGCAGTAACAATGACTGCGGTAAATTCAGTTTCTTTTCTTCTTTCATCACTTTTCTCCCATTCTGTCAGATTCTCTACTGTCAACAAAACAATTACATTCTATACAAATCGTAACCCTTTCAGAAACAATACTTACTGTAAATCTATATGTAATTTTATCTTCCTGTCTGTATGAATCTTTATTTCGCCTCTTTAACCTATTACGATTTAATGTGTTAAATTGCAAAAGACGAACTATATTATAACCCATAATAAGCGAAAAAGCAATGTCCTATTAATGAATATTGCGAGATACACAACGGGAAGATTTTTCTAACCGCCGAGATTACGAACGGGAACTTCGTACCGTTTCCGCTAATATTGATATGATTCTTGGGAAGAATCACGAGCAGGAACAGCAGATTGAGAAAGAGCAGAATTTATAATTGCTTCCAAAAAAATAGCACAAAATCTTTTTTGAGATATGAACCGACCCCCAGAAGTTAGACCAAAAAATCTAACTATTGGAGGTCGGTTTTCTTATGGCAAAATATAACTTTGAGCTTAAGAAAAAAATTGTTCTAGAGCATTTAAGTTTAGGTGTTGGTTCAAAAACACTAGCAAAAAAATATAATGTTAAAAGTGCTAGACAGATTCAACAATGGATTCATAATTATAATGAGTTTGGCGAGGAAGGCTTAAAAAGAAGTAGACAGAAGAATAATTATTCTTTTGAATTCAAGCTTCATATGGTAGAATCTTATTTATCAAACGAGGTCTCATATGAGGAACTGGCATTAGCAAATGGAATCACCAATTATACTATGATTAGTAGATGGGTTGAAGCATTCAGAGTAGCTGGCCCCGACGGGTTAAGGCCTCGGAAGAAAGGTCGGAAAAAAACTTTGGATAATTCTGTTTGCAACAAAATTTCTCAGAATGTTAAAGAGAATACTCCTAATACAAGTGCTGAACATGTGAAAGAATTAGAAGATGAACTTCTTAAGCTAAGAATAGAAAATGCCTTTTTAAAAGAACTGAGGAGACTGCGTTTAGAGGACGACGCCAAAATGAGAGAACGGCTCGAATCATCAGTAGTCTCCGAAGACAATTCAAATTAAAAGACCTTCTCTCATACACAGGCATGCCTAAAGCAACATATATGTACTGGCAAAAAAGATTTGATAGAGAAAATCCTGACAAGGAACTCGAAGAAAGAATTCTTGAAATTAGGAAATCTCATAAGGACTATGGCTACCGTCGTATACTGGGAGAACTTCGAAACCAAAACATTGTTGTTAACAAGAAAAAGGTTCAAAGAATTATGCAGAAGCTTGGTCTGCAGGTCACTTCATTTACACGAAAGAGCCGTAAATATAGTTCTTACAAGGGAAAGGTAGGAACTATAGCACCTAACAGAATTCGTAGACGATTTAACACGCATATACCTCGTCAGAAAATCACAACAGATACAACAGAATTTAAATACTATGAGGTGGATTCTAAGGGGCACATGACAATGCACAAATTATATCTAGATTCATTTATGGATCTGTGCAATGGAGAAATACTAAGTTTTGGGATTGATAAGCATCCTTCTGCTGAAAATGTACTGGTAGCTTTAGAAAAGGCAATCAAAATAACATCTGATTGTCCATATCGAAGAACGTTTCATTCAGATCAAGGATGGGCTTATCAAATGAAAGCCTATTCACGACGATTAAAAGAGGAACGTATCTTTCAAAGTATGTCGAGAAAAGGGAATTGCCATGATAATTCGGTCATGGAGAATTTCTTTGGGTTACTCAAGCAAGAAATCTACTATGGTGTTGTATATTATAGTTTTGAAGAATTGAAATCTGAAATAGAACGATATATAAAATATTATAATGAGCAAAGAATTAAAGAGAAACTAGGATGGATGAGTCCTGTTCAATACAGGCTTAGCCTCTTGGCTGCATAAAAAATGCGTAACAGACAAAATCTGTTACGCAATAAAAGTCTAACTTTTGGGGGTCACCTCAATAATGTGCTATTTTTTCAATACTTTTTTACTATAATAAATCTTTTTCTTTAATCATTTTCTCATATTCATCAATCGCCTGCGTCAAATTACTACAAGAGCGTTCAATCTCAGTTGCTAAATTAGAATATGCACCAACAGAAGAGACATGTGAATACAACTCATTAACAATTTCTCTCAAATCTTTAATGTTCTTTTCATATAAATTCATAGAATGCTTCCTCCTTTTTACAACTTTGGTTTTTATCATAACATTTTCCCCAATATCATTCAACATTACGAACCGATTTTTTTATTTTTCTAACACTGGCATAACTATCATCTGCCAGCCCCAATGACTCCATTTTCTGCACAATTTCTCTTTGTGACTGTTTCCCTATATTTGAAAAACTCTGAATCCAGTTAGGCAATCTCAATGCATCCAGCAAATCACCTACAGTATCCACATCGTGTCTCTTTAGTGCATTATATATTCGTGTATTAAATTTCAGAAATGAGATTGGCTCTTCTAAAATGTTCTCTGGCAAATCTGGATGTAATCTTTTAGCATTTTCTATACTTCATTCTCTTTGCACAACTAAATTTCTATTGTAATTCTCAAGCCCTTCCACAACATATATTACATACTGCGGTTTTGCCAAGTATTTTACTCCCATCAAAATCATTCTATGAACTCTATCCGCTTCCAAATCCATTCTTTCAGCAATTTTCTTTTCTGAAAGTCTTTCTTTGTATCTAAGTCGAATCACAGTTTCATATTCCTCTGGAAAACATGACAGAGCAAACTCTAATCCTGCTTCCTGATCTGGTAACAATTTCAGAATCCTGTTATCCTTTAATTCCTTACTCCTCTGCACAACTGCATCCCACAGATTTTCTGGATACTCATATTTTTTCTTACTCATATATGTTACCTCCAAAATCATTTTCTACTAATCATGCATGGCAACATATAAAAGGTCATAAAATTTATAAAAAATTATTTTCTTCTTTGCATTTCCATACTTGAAGTAGAGCGTTTTTTCTTATTCACTTGCGTTGAACTATTTTTTCTATCAATAAAAGCATCTGCAATTTCAATAAGTACAAGAACCATTACTGAAGTTCTTCCACCAAAGGCTAAATCTCCTATAAGAATAAACTCTTTCCTGGTGAACGCCAATATAAGTGATAACACCAAAAAAGTTATTTTCATAAAGAAAGCCATGTTCTGTGCATCTTTACTCTTTGATATTGAAAATTTATAGTAAACAAGACCCATAAACATAGCCGTCAATAATATGAATAGATTTCGTAGCATAATATACTTTCTCCTTCGTAAAATTAAACTGATTTACCACCTCTATCATATATTATAAGCACTGATTTCTTTTTTTCAACAAAAATGGCCCTGCCACATAAGTAGCAAGACCACTTCCATTGAAAATTACTTCTTCTTCCTTTCCATCTCTTCTTCCACTGCTCTTTGTTGCTGTGGTTGTCCTTTGCCCTGACTGGCTATCTTTTGCTGATGCTTACGAAGCCGTTTCAACACAGATCTCCGGGGAGCATTTTTATCTTTTTTCTTTGGAGTATTGTTCATCAGTCCGTCGATCATGTTGTAGTTGGCTTCTTCTGCCATCTCCGCACTGCGAAGATATTCTCCGTTGTCCATGACCTTCTGCCAGTTTGCCAGCTCTGGTTTCTTTTTCTGCTGTTCTGGTGACTGCTGTATCTGATTAGACTGCATTTGCGATTGCACATGCTGTTGTCTTTGCTGTTCCTGTGCTTTTGCTGCCTGTTGCTGCATAAAGTTCTGAATGTTCCGTCTTGCTTCTTCATCAAAACCATTATAACAGTCATTCATAACTACAGCACCATCTTCACTGAGAATCACATAGGCGGCTCTTGTCCCATACTCTTCATGTTCCATCAGGAACCATTTCTTCTCATTCATCAAAATATAATCCTGGGCAAGCCATGTCCCTTTCTTTCCTTCGATTTCATATCCTGTTGTATCAATAGAAAGTCTGGTATCAGAGGAACTTTTGATTGTGAGAAATTCTGGAACGATGATGAATCCGTCTTTATTAATATAGTAAGCTGTGGTTTTTCCCTCGTCCGTGATTACCAGAACATCGCTGCATCCGATGGAATGACCTTTGAAATTCTTCGGTCGTTGTTTCTGCAGGCGTATTTTTATATCCGCCGGAGTTTCCCCCGGCTGGATTCTTCCAATGTACACCTGCTGATAGTTCTCAATGCTGACGCTCTTTCCTTCGCTTCTCAGCTTTTCATAAGAACGGAAACGAACATCCCGGTACTCTGGTGTTTCTTTTACCTGATATACTGCACACTGACTTGTACTCATTCCTCGTCCTCCTCTTCCAGTTCCGCTTTATAATCTTCCAGATCCATAAGAAAAATCTCATAGCCTTCATCGCTCATGCAGAACAGCTTTCTTATGGTATTGCAGACAAGCCCGATCATATCCGCATCCCCTTTCAGAAATGGAATAATATTGTCGATGGCTTCCATCGTATCATTTCGGTTGCCTTTATCAAACATTGCGGTCACTAAACATTCGTCTGTATCAAAGTTCATTGCCAGATCCATCATAATTCTACATCCCCCTTCTTACGTGCTTTGGATTTTTCAGTTGTCATTTCTTTCTGCTCCTGTGCTTTTGCTCTTGCCTGGAACTCTTTTAACGACTGCAGCACAGATTTTTTCAGTTCCCCTTTTTCACCCTTTGCAGGCTCTCTCTTTTGTGTCTGATTCGGTTCTACTGATACGGATTCTTTCTTGACTGGTGCTTCTGGAACTTCCTGTTTCACTTCCACAGTCTGTTCTGCTTCCTGCACTTTTCCATGTTTCTCATTCAGATATTTTTCCATATCATTGATTGCTTTCTGTACCAATGGGCTTTCTTTATAATGCGGAATCATATCTATCAGTTCCCTGTCTACTCTGTCCCAACTCATCAGTTCGTATTCTCCAGAATAATCTTCATCCCCATCCTGCAGGTCAAATCCAATCCCTTTGCCTCCATGCAGTCGATCTGCCGGAATACTTTCATAAATCTTAATCGCTTCTTCCAGAGTAAGATTATTATGGTATTCTCCCATGACCGGAAACTCCATACACTCTGCTACATAAAAAGTAATCGTAGCTTCTGGCTGTTCCTGTTCTGGTTGTCTGGTAAAGATAGAAAAGTTTTCTGCATTTTCCAGACGGGAAAGTAATGACCGGGCAGTTATCACATCACTGTCTATATCAGATTCTTCCGATACTTCAACCAGCCAGTCCTTTAAACACCCTGTTTTCTTATTCAAAATGTCCTCTGTGATTTTCTCCACTTGTTCTTCCCTGTTCTCAACGGTATCTTTATATTCGTAAGTGTCATATTCATAGCTGAAATTATCTAAATCCACCGCAAGCTTTTCGATTTCCTTCTGATCAAGATAGGCTTCTGACTCTTTCATATATTCTGCCAGAGTGATTCTTTCTTCTGCGATAGGATTGATGTCCACCTTAATACCTGCCATTGCTATACCATGAGCATTTAATTCATTGAAGAAACTGTCCTCCCGGATATTGCCACGATAAGAAAGCACTACATCAAGGTCAGAATCATTTCTGTAAAGTTCCTCTCTGCTTCTGGAACCATGCACCCTTGCAGCAAGCAGCTCTACTTCATTTTCCAGTCCCATTTCTTCCAGAATCCCCTGTGCATGATACAAGACACCCCGTTCCACTTCTGCCCTGCTAAGACCATTTAATGCAACCTCATCTCTTCCAATCTCAGAAGTCGCACGAAGCTCACCTGCCTGTAGTAAATCCTTTGAATGTTGGATGGTCATTGCCTCAAATTCTTTATAATCCACTTTGATGCACTCCATATCATCCATTCTTTCACTTTTCAGGATTTCATAAGTAGCTTTCTGAATAGATATATCTGGATTATCGTAATCACTTTCATTAATTTCATGCAAATCAGAATCATAAAAAATATAAAAATAGCCTTCTTCCGTTGCCTGTACGGTCAGATACCCTTTGCTCTTGGTAAACTGCATTGCAATTCCCTCACAGGTATTCACTGCTCTTTCCCGATCATAGTCCTCAAAAATACTTGGAGGACAATTCTTTAATAACTGTGCCAGCTGCATCTGCCGTTCGTCTGCTTCTTCCACTTCTGCCATCAAATCCTCATAATCAACGGGAACTGCATTTTCCAGGGACATATCTTCATCTTCCAGAATATCTTCCATTGCCTGCCGCATAGAAATATCAGGATTGTCATAAGCACCACCGTCGATCTCATCGTAATCCAAAGCATAAAAGGTATAATCATAACCTTCCTCTGTTCTCTGGATTGCAAAATACCTATCGTCAATCTTATATGCCAGCTCATCCGGTTCCAGTTCCGGCATAAGTTCTTCCACAGAAATTCCTTTCTCCTGCAGATATTCTGAAATGGCTTCCAATGCTCCGGCATCATACCCATTCCAGAGATCTTCGGCTACAAGCTGACCATGTTCCGATACGATAATCCCTGCCACATCTGAACCATACTCATCATGTTCCATGAAGAAGAACTTCTCCCCTGCATACTCTCTTTCATCTACTGTATGCCAGGTTCCTGCATGTCCATCTGCTTCAAATCCTCTGGTATCTGCTGTAATGGTGACTTCCGCTTCATCCAATGCCTGTTCAATCTTCTGCATACGGATCTCTGCCCTTGCCATATCAATAAATCCATCTAACACCGCCGGGTGGCTTTCTATCACATAATCCTGATTCAGATTCTTTCCCTGATTGATATTTTCCGGGATTTCGATATGCTCTGCCCAGTCTTTGTTCTGTCTGGAAAATCTGCCATCATAAGAAAGTTCCCTGAGCGTATTTGCCATAACAAACACCATACGCTCTTCTCCAAACTGCTCTAACACTTGCGTGGCGGCATCTTCCTCTAAATGCAGTCCGTCAAATTTTAATGCGATTGCTTTCTCGATTGCTTTCTTACAATCAATGTTTAACTTTCTGGAATCCAGATAGGCATCTACATCCCGTTCTTCCATTGCCTGAGCAAGTGTTCCTTTATAGACTGGGGGATAGGCTCTGGTATGATTATTTTCCAGCACCTCCATTCTCTGCTGTACAAAGTCCGGAAGTTCCTCAAAGCCGAAAGAATCCACATAATAAGCCTTTGTTTCCGCCGTCCGGTTTATAACTATGACATCGCTTACCGATAAGGAATGTCCATGAAAATCGTTTGGGCGGTTGATATTAAATCTCTCAAAAATATCATCTAATGTGATCGTTGGTGTCCATGGAGCCGCATACACCATCTTGTAGTCTTTTCCCTCAATGGTATAGCCTAATTTTTGAGCCGATTCAACCCCCATAAACTGATAAGTATGCTCTCCACCCGTATCCATCTGATAGATTGCAAAACGACCGCTTTCTCCATGAAAAAGCAAAGTTTCATCAATCTTTTCCGCACTGTCCTGTTCCAGTTTTTCCTGTCTGGCGGCAGCTGCTTCTCTTTCTTTATGTACTTCCCATTCTGCTTCCGTAATACCAAAAATACCGTCATGTCCCAGGATTGCATTTTCTGTTTCTGCAAGAATCTGTCCTGCCTGCTCTGGATTGTCTGGATTTCCATGTAAGATAAAAACTTCTGCACCTTCACGATACAATTCTACTGCCCTGTTTTTTTCAAGAGGATACATATTTTCCAGTCGGATTCCTGCTTCGTGCATTTCTGTAAAACCAATCTTTCCATCTGGAAAGTTATCCATCTGTGCCTCTGTCTCATGCACAAGGCTTCTCATAACTTCACTTCGGTCACCTCGATTCGCTGTCAGCATACGGTTTACCAGTCCCAAAACTTCGTCCCGGTCATCCATCTTATAAGCAAAATTTACGATAAGGTTTCTTTGTGATTCTGTAAAATTCTCATGGCTGGCAGTTTCTGCAGCTTCAATCAGTCTATGGGCATACTGCATGGTACTTTCTCTTTCTTCTGAAAGTTCTGTGGTTGGGAAATTTGCTCTTGCTGCCTGGATCACTTCATGTACTAAGTTTGCACCGGCTTCCTCATAAGATTCCCGCATATCCCAGACCAGATCATTCAGTCTTTCTACCTGTCCGGGAAAGGTTTCTGCGTATTCCGTTACAAATGCTTTCTCTTCTTCTGTAAAAATTGTTCTCGGAAATTCCGCTTTTTCCACCAGCATTTCTGCCTGTTCTTTCGGTGTCAGCTCTGAAAAATAAGCAATGCCTGTATCCGCATCATACGCTACATCAAAGAAGTCAATCGGATAATTCTCTCCCACTCCATCACTTGCATACAATACTGTGATCGTTGCACCTCTGTCCTCCAAAAATTCTTCCAGCGGTTTCTCATCCTCTGAAAGTTCTTTCTGTTCCAGTAAAGTAACATATTCCCTTACATTCTCCTGCACCTGTTCTGCTGTCATATTCTCTACCAGATTATAACTATATTCCGAACCCATACTGCCTGAAAGATGCAGAATTAAATCTTCCTTATGAAAAGTATCCCGGATTGGTCTTTCCATTTCCAACTCGTACATCTGTGCCTCGATATTCTCAATGATCTCTGCCGATGTTTTTCGGATGGTATCCATTGATGCTTTCAATGCCTTCATATCCCTGCTCTCGCACCAGCTGGCGATATAGGTAAACGAATATTCTGAAGTATCCAGACCAAAATGGTTGCAGACTATGTAAGCGATACTTTCTGCTTCCACTTCCTTTGTTGTCTGGTCTTTTAAGACGCCTTCCGCATCCATTACTTCCCGGTCATGCAGCAATGCGTGGCTCACTTCATGGACTCCGGTTTTCATCGTCTGGACATTACTCATATCTTCCTTTATCGCAATATATTTTTCTGTCTGGTGATAATAGCCTTTTGCTTCCCCTTCCACATTCATCATGCGGATCGGTACAGGAGAAATATTCTGCAATGCCTGCATGAACGTATCATAAAACTGTACACTTCCGGTAAGCTCCGGCACCTCCAGTTCTGCGATCGGTTCTCCCTCTGTCTGGCTGACATCAAACACTGTCGTTACACGGAATCTCGGTATCACCATCTCCACGATTTCTGTTTCCGGCTGTCCATCATCCCCGATCACAGGCTCTTTTGTTACCGGGTCGATCTTTTCAATCTCCTGTTTCTCCCGGATCGGTGCTGGTGCGATGATCTGGATTCCTTTCTCTCCACGTTTTACATGACGGTTAAACTTCTTCTGCCATGCCTGATACCCTGCCACCAGTGTTGCTTCCGGTTTCTGCATGGTGATCAGCAGCGTGTTATTAAAGCTGTAATTATGGAACTTTGACATGGTATTCAGATATTCGGTATATCGCTCCGATGTAAAGATTTCCTTTACTCCCTGCTCCAGCCGTTCCGATATTTCTTTTAACTGTTTTTCTATATTATTTGCCATAAACAAACCCTCCATTTTATGTCCCCGCCAGAGAAAACTCTGACGGGAAATCTTTTATAACTCCTGTTCGTGTTTTTTCTTTGCAGCTTTCTGTACAGGTGGCTGTTCCGCTGTATTCTGCTGTGCCTTCTCCTGCTTTAATCGTTCCAGAATAGATGGCTTATGGATTCTGTCTGCTGTTTCCGGAAGTTCTTTTT
>OLRC01001933.1_pt1 | contig 12230 bp, 10 predicted proteins | sample 1672081 | NCBI WGS metagenome assembly OLRC01 (sample SAMEA3136643, study PRJEB25190) | human gut metagenome | biome: human gut; feature: human-associated habitat; material: faeces | place: Austria | collected 2013
ACTGCGAACACCTTTGACCTTATAGATCTGACCGAGTGCCAAAAAGAGGGCTGGAAGGAAACTCAAGAGAATCGATACGACCATGATCAGAAGGGTCACTGGAACACCACCCAAGGTGGCTATAAATGCTTTACTAATAAAATTGAAATCCATAAGCTACCTTTCTGTTACACTGAGTCGTTTTTCAAGCAATTGAGCGGAGAAGGAGATCACAAGGGCAATTCCCCAGTAGATCACTGCTACAGCTGTATACGTCTCGAGGGAATAATTCCCAAGATTGCGGCTGATCAAGTTGTTACCTGCTCCCATGATATCGATAAAGCCAATTGTATAAGCCAAAGCTGCATCGCGCATGAGGTTCAAGATGGCCGTCGTCATGTTTGGAAGAGCCACGCGAAAGGCTTGGGGAAGGACAATCCGCCAAATGGTCTGAGCTGGTGTCAATCCGATACTCAAGCCCGCTTCCATCTGACCTTTTGGAATGGCCAAATAGGCTGCCTTAAAGACCTCAGAGATCATAGCCGCAAAGAGAAGAAACATGGCCACAAGAACAAAGACAAACTTGGACCAGTGGTCAATGTCAATGCCCAACCACCAGTTCAAAAATTGGGGTAGTCCATAAAAAACCAAAAAGAGTAAGACAATCGGAGGGGTACAACGCAAAGTAAAGACATAGCCCTTGGCTAGACCTGCTCCTACCTTATCTTCTGATACTTGTGCCCAGGTCAAAACCAAGCCAAATGCAGAACCGAGAAGCGTCGTTAAAACCATCAAAGCTAGGGTCGCTGGCAGAGCTTGGACCAAGGTTGGAAGAAATGACCAGACCTTGGAAATGTCGTATGAGACCATGTTTCTTTTCCTTTCTGTATCCGTATAGAAATAAGGAAGCTGGGGCTATGCGCACCCAGTTTCATCTTATTTCTCTTTATCTACATAACTGAAGACATCTTCACCGAAATATTTTTTCGACAATTTAGCAAGTGTCCCATCTTTTTCCAATTCTTTGATGGCCTTGCTGTATGCTTCCGCAAATTTTTCGTTTAATGGCTTGTCTGGTTTTATCAGTATGTTATATCCCGGAACTCCCTCCTTTACAAGTTCCACATAATTTCTTATCTTACGCTTCAGGCATACATCTGTCACATATCCCAACCCCGACTCTACATCCATTCTAGGAGCATTTCCAGCATCTGGATCCCCATTAGGATTTCCATTCTCCACATCAAAAATCATAACAAAATCATATCTATTATTCAGTGCCATATTATTTTTCCTCCTCTTCTTTACTTGCATTCTTTTCATTTTTTTCAAAAAAGCTCTGATATTGCTGATAATATCCCACTATAAATTCTCCCTGTTCTTTTAATGAAAGCAGTTTAGGAAAACCTCCATTCAATGAATCTATAATCTCACCTATTAATTTATTATAAAAAACAGGATATGAAACTTTCTTCAAGTGTGCCTGTCCTAAACGAAGCAATTTAGGAAAAACCATTTGAGGATTCATAGATGCTGATGAAAAATAAGAATCCTTAATTGTTCGATTAAGGGCATTCTGATGTGCCTCCTGCTGCAACTTTTCTAAGACGGCAAAAAGTCTTCCAGACAAATATGCCTGCCCCTTATTTTCTTTATCCAATGCCATTTTTAATTCCTCCTTTTTATAATTTCTGTTAATATATGCTTTTATCATTCCTGCTCTTACACCATTTAACTTTTCACTTCCACTATCCACTCTAACTCTTCGAACTACTGTCTCTAATAAAGCATTTGGATAAGGTGTGTCATAAATAATAGACTCAAATATTTTTGCCGACAATGCCGGATTTATTTTATTATTTTTATCATCTTTCATTCTATACTCCGGAGAAGTCAATTCAAAATAAATACGATGAATCGATACAATATCAAGTCCACCTACTATTTTTAATTCCTGCTGAAATTTTGAAATGTTCCATAATATATCTGCATATTTTTTTCTGAAAATAAATTTCACAGACAGCCTTGAAGAATTTGGTTTCAATCCCAATATGTAAAAATCTACATTTTCATCTATTTTATCCAATTCTAAAAAATGTTCTTTTAACACTTTTCCTTTTTGTCCATCTCTCATAAGTTTTTGAAGTATATTGGAAAGTTCTTTTGCTTTTATTTTATCTGTTGTTTGAGAAAGCATCTTTAGGAATAAATCTTCATATTCTTCTCCTTTATCCATAGCCCAGAAAACAATCGTCATACCGTCTAACAATATTTTGTGTTTGCTGCTTAATAAAACATTCAAAGCCTCCGTATACTTTTTCATAACTTTTTCTGAAATATTACTATTATAAGATTGTTCATTTCCATAAGAGCTTTCTGAATTATTATTGAATCCAATCAACACGCTTCCTGTTGCCAGGCCACCATATACTCCCTTTATTTTCCCATGTATTCTTGCTATCGGTTCTTCTTCTCCTGTAATGGCACACTGTGCAAATGTTTTTTCGTTTTCCATTTCTCTATCAGTTTTATATACAGCATCCCATTTTTTCTTTAACTCAATATCCTCGTATAATAATGTCGTATCTGATTTTCCTGATAAAGCAAAGGAAAACCCAGAGGTCTCATAATCTTTTCCTAACCCTAACAGAAATTTATTTTCTAATTCCTCTTCTGGATTCCAATTTAATAGAAATTGTCGATAGGCATCTATTATAGGAGACTTTAAATCTTCGATAAATTCTAAATTTTTCTCTACAAATGCTTTATGAGATTTTTTTGCCTTTCCTGTCCTATCTTCCGTAGATAATTCACCTGTTTTTTTATCTCTATTTAATCCAAAAATGTACAAAGGTCTATGTTCTGAAATATTTGCTTCAATTCCAGATTTTTCTGTCCTTTCTGGCATTTTTACTTCTTTAGGAACTAGTCTTTTTACCACCTTCCCTTTTTTAGATTCCGCAATTTCTCTCTGCACATTTATTATATTATCTATCGTTCCTTCTTCCGTCAAAGAAATGAGGTAATGAATCTTTACTTTAGAATATCCTTCTGGAAGAACTTTTCCTTCTGCCGATAAAATATCATAATAATCACATAGTGCCTGAATTAGCATTTAAGTCCCTCCCTGTATTTTTCTACATCAATAACCCCATTTATCATATGTGGGCGATAGTAGAGCGTAGATGCTTTATCTGAAAATTTAGGATTATCCCAGTCTCCATTAACTGGCTTTCCACCATCTTCAAACTGTACTTTATAACTCATAAATCCCAAATCAACATCTCCCATTGCAATAATTCTCTCACTGATCATATTTTCATCAAATTTCTCCAGTAAAGAAATACTCTTTACCGGGAATTCACTACATCCCAAACACGGTGTCCTAAAACATTGTCCCTTTTCTAAACGTCGTTTAATAATATTATAGTGCTTTTTTTCCGCATCCTGTTCTTCTTCATTTTTCAGACCTGTCAGTTCAAAATGAAATTCTATACCATATTTCACATTTTTTAATACCATAGAGGCTCTCTGACTCCTGATTTTCGAGGTATAGATACATGGACTTTCCGCTTTCCCTTTCATTTGATTTTTAACTGCTTTAAATTTCACTTTTTCTTTTACTTCATTTCTTCGTATATTAATAAAATCAATTGGATGGAATACAATGATCTTATCAATTACATATCGGACAGCAGGCTTCCAGTACACACTTTTTAGCATTCCTTCCAAAGCTCCCGGAGTGGGAACATCATAACTTACCCTTTCAACTTTAAGCTCCGGTCTGGTAAAGCAGGCATAATCCCCCTCTACTAATACTTTAAATCCATAACTCATCCTTCTCCCCTCTCTTTCATTATAAAAAATAATCACTTGCTTCAAATAAGAGTCCTAATTCTTCATCATAATAATCCAAATTAGTAAGACAATAAATGCCTGTTCCAAAATCATCTACTACCTTTTGGTCCATTAAATCCTCTAATTCATTTTTATATAAAGAACAAGTATAATTCTGTAATTTTCTCTCATCCACTGTTTGCTTATACTTTAAATCTGCTACCATTTGTCTGCTTTTCTCATCTCTTGGAACTACTAGCGAAACCGTTCTACTGTCAATCAATTCAAAATTCTCTGCATATTTCTTAAATGGAATATATCTAAAATTATCACAAATACAATGCATCGTATTTTGAGATATACTATCTTCCTTAAGCGAAAAAATTCTTTCATAATACTCTTCTATACAGGCCGAATCAGAAATATCTTCATATTTTTTTAATAAATCTCTTGTTATATCCATTTCTACTGATATCGCCTTCTTTTTTGAATCAAGCATTTCAAACACAAACACATCTGCTTTTTCCCTTTTTCCCTCTCTATTGCATCGTCCTCCTGCCTGTAAAATATTATCCAATCCTTTTAATTCCCTAAAAACTGTGTAAACATCCAAATCTACCCCAGCTTCTATTAACGATGTAGAAACAATAGTAATCTGTCTCTCCTCCGATACATTTTTAAAATCTGGGAAATCTTTTTCCAGGTACTTCAAGTCTTTTCTGATATTCTTTAATACAATTGCCCTGTCTAACGCTGTCATATATGTAGATAAATGATACTTTTTCCCCGAAATCTTTTTATATAGTTTCCTTGCTGCTTTTCTTGTATTTACGATGATTAATGAGGATGGGCATAATGAACTCTTGGCAAGAAGTTCATCTTCTCCTATCTCTCCTAAATAATTATAATTACATTTTTGAAACTTTTTAAATAATGACTTATCTTCAATTAAGTTTACAATTTTACTGTCTGTCACTGCATATTTTCTTATCAAGCTTAAATAATCCGGCATTGTTGCTGTTAGAAAAACCGCTTCACTTTGCAAATATTTGGTAATATACGTAACTGCCTGCAGACATGGCTGTAAATATTTCTCCGGCATCATATGTGCTTCATCAAATATTAAAATACTATCAGCCATATTATGTATCTTGCGTAACTTTCCACGCTTGTTTGAATAAACTGACTCAAAAAATTGTACCGTTGTAGTAATAATAAACTTCGTATTCCCCCAGTTTTCTATTGCTATCTTAGCCGCTTCTTTATAATCTTCATCTATTTCATCTATATTTTCATAATCAAATGTAGATTGATGCCTTAATATCTCTAAATTATTTTGAAACAGCTCATTAAAAACTTCTGCAGTCTGATCAATGATACTATTATAAGGTATTACATAAATGATTCTTTTTTTCTTTTGTAAAATCACTCGTTCTAACGCAATCTTGACACTCGCCAAGGTTTTTCCACTTCCCGTTGGCATATTCAACAGATAAATTTCCGCAGTTGTTTTTGCATTTTCAAATGCCTGGCTTTGTAACAATGCTCTGGCTTTTTGAAGCTCTGTTTCAACCTGAAAACTTTCTAATCTTTGATTTACATTATCTAACGCTACTCCAAAATCCCCTTTTAATTCTCTTGGTCTTTCACCAACTCTACAAAAATTCGCCGTATCTTCTGAATCCGCATCCACAAGACATGAAAATAAATATCTTGTCAAAAACGCAATCTTATCTAGTACTTTCTCCTCACTATTGTCACAATCTGATAACAGAAATTGCAGAAAATCTTTCTCATCTAGTTCCGGTATTTCCAATTCTTCTTTATATGTAGAAAAATCTTCAAATTCCCTTTTTAATCTTCCAGTTAATGTCGGATCCGTCTCATAATCATTTGTAGTTCCACCATCTGGTATTCCTGAATGATGCCCGGCTATACAATATTCCATCATTCTTGACAAAATCCCTAATGGATATCTGGATTTATTCTCCGACATATCTTTTACAATAATTGCTCCACAAGTTGAATGTTCTACCCGTATATCACTTCCTGATATTCTTTTTTGAAAAGATTCCTGATACTTCCCACAGTCGTGTAATAACCCTGTTACATATGCTATCTTCTTAAATCTTTCAACAGCATATTCTTCTGCTAACATCGCAACATTTTCACTATGTTCCTTTACTGTTTGTTCTGTTTTTAATTCTTCATTAATATGCGCAATATACTTTTTCTCCATATAATACCCTCTCAAAAGCAATATTGTATTTATTTTTGTACATTCATGATAGCACAGTTATTTTTTTATTTCAACTTTTTCTTTATTTAGTTGAATATTAATTATAATTCCAATTAAAAAAGTTCCTTGCATTTTTCTGCAAGAAACTTTCTCTAGAATAATATTCAACCAAATAATTTCTACTCACATACCCATACGGTATGACTTCCATTTATAAATACATTTTTTATAAATTACATCCTTTACTCTATACTAACAAACTGGAAAATCCAATCCCAAAATTATATACTCTACTTTTCCTCCTCCCGATGCATCGCTGAAACTACCGCCGCCAAATGAAGCAGCACTCCATCAGCAAGTGCAGATTCTTCGATTTCAAACTTCGGATGATGATTCGGATAACACTTTCTTCCCGGTGTGCCACAGCCTGCGAAAGCAAATACGCCCGGAACTTCTTTCTGGTACCAGGAGAAGTCTTCTCCAAGCATCAATGGTGCGATATGGACCAGCTTTCTATTCTCTAATAGCTGTTCCGCTTCGTCTGCGATCCGGCGGGAAAGTGCTTCGTCGTTAAGTACCGGTGGATGGGAACCCTGCTCATAAGCAATCTTTACATTCCCACCGTAGCTGTCAGCGACTGCTTCCGCTCTTCTTCGGATGGCATCCTGTAGATGCTGTGCTACTATTTCAGAATAACTTCGACAAGTCCCTTCTAATACTGCCTTTCCTGAAATGATATTATACTGTGTTCCTGATTTTAAGGAACCGACTGTGACAACCGCTCCTTCGATCGGGTCTAATTCTCTTGCTACAATTGTCTGTATATTCATCACAAAATCCGCTGCCATAACTGTAGCATCCACACATTGATGTGGTTTTGCTGCATGGCCGCCTTTGCCGATAAAAGTAATAGAAAAACGGTCTGTCTGTGCCATTCTTGCTCCCGGTTCTACCGAAATCTCGCCGGCCTTTATATCGGAAAACAGATGCAGGCCAAATATCTCATCAACATCTTCTAAGATTCCCTGTGAAATAATATGTTTTGCACCTTTTGTATTCTCTTCAGATGGCTGAAAAATCAGTTTGACACGTACTGTAAGTTCTGATTCCATTTCTTTTAATATGGAGGCTGCACCTAAAAGCCCTGCAATATGTCCATCGTGTCCACAAGCATGCATCTTTCCCGGATGTTTTGACTGAAATGGCAGATCCGTATCTTCTGAAACTCTCAGACCATCAATATCTGCTCTAAGTGCTACTGTATAGGCATCATGTGGTCCAATATATGCAGTTACTCCTGTTGGATCTAAACGAAGTGGATGAATTCCCATCGCAGTAAGCTTCTCACAGATTAATTCTGTTGTTTTCTCTTCCTCAAAACCCAATTCCGGTATCTGATGGAATTCATGATACCAGGAAATAAACTCTTCTCTCTTCCCGGATACTTTCTCTAATAATTCTTCCCGTATCATATTTTCCTCCTTTTTATATGCTCTTACTCTATCCACGAATCAAACGAACAATGAACACGATTGCAATAATTACAACTGCGACCGGTAACAATGCTCGAAGCAAGAATAACACAACAAAAAATATAAGTGCTGATATAATGATTGTCATGATCATTCTTCCAGCATTCTGCAGCGTTCCGCCTCCCCGCTGTCCGCTGTTTTCAATATCGCCTCTTTCAGAATCATACGAACTTCCATAATTACTGTACGAGCCTTCCCTGTAATCGCTGTCTTCATAACCTGCATTACCGGAAGCGGCTCCCTCATTCCCATGAGCGTCAATGATTGAACGTGCGATAAGACGTGGACTTCCTAACTCTCGGATTACATCTTCCTCACTTTTTCCATTACGGATCTCATCCTCAAAATACTGCCTGTAATATGTTAAAGAATCGGACAATTCATACGCAGATACCTCTCCTTGCAGAGATTGTTCTAATTCCATCATAAACTGTTCTTTTGTCATTCTTTTCTACCTTTCTTTTGCTTTCGATACTTTTGTTCTTTTTCATAAATACTTTGTTCAAGAATACCAAGGCATTCTTACTGCGAGGTGTGTGTCATATAATGCATGACATATTCTTCTTTAACTTTAAAACATCCTTCTTAAAATATCCAGACTAATTTTCTTCTTCGAATTTATCCATATTTTCGGTTTTTCCAATTACTACAATAATATCATTATGTTTAAAGCGATAATCCGGCATAATTTCAATATTCGTTTCCGAATTATTTTCTAAAGCGATAATATTTAATTGATACTTTCGACGGATTTCTGATTCCTGCACACTTTTGCCGATCAGATTTTTCCCAACTGGAATCTGACGGATTTCTATATTGTTACTTAAAGAAACAAAATCAAGGAAATTGTCCGATATTAATTTTTTCCCAAGGCGAAGTGCCATATCACGTTCCGGATAGACTACCTCTGCTCCAAGCTTCTTTAATACTGCTCCCTGCTCTTCACTTGTCGCTTTGGCAATAACATGCGGCACTCCAAGTTCTAGTGCAGACATTGTTGTTAAAATACTGACATCGACTTTTTCTCCAATACAGATAATTGCAACATCGCAGTTCTGGATTCCTATTTCCCTTAACGCATCAATTCCCAGATTCTCTGCTACAAACGCATAATCTGTATAACGACGGATATTTTTAATTTTTTCTTCACTTCTATCAACTGCGATTACTTCTTTTCCTGCCTGTGAAAGGGCGATAGCAAGTGCTGTTCCAAAACGTCCAAGTCCAATCACTCCATAAGCTGTTCCACGCTTCTTTTTCATCTTTATATCCTTTCTTCTATCCAATCGAAATCATTTCTTCAGAATATCTTGCATTCGGTGTAGTATCTTTACTCCATACAGAAAGAAGTGTAAATGCACCAACACGTCCCGTAAACATTAACAGAATAAGAAGTATTCTTGCAGCTATGCCAAGTTCCGGAGTAATTCCTGTAGAAAGTCCTGCGGTACTGAATGCAGATGTCACTTCAAATATAAGCTGTATAAAATCATATTCCGGCTCAAATACACATATCAAAAATGTAGCAGTGCATAAAATGCCGACATATAATACTGTAATCATAAATGCCTTTGAAATATTCTCATCAGATATGCTGCGCCGGAAAGCATGTGCAGACTTTTTCCTTCCCAAACATTTTAAAGCCTGTATCATCACAAAAATGGTCGTTGTCTTTGCACCACCTCCCGTTGAGCCCGGAGAGGCACCGATGAACATAAGAATACACATTGCAAATAAACCTGCTGTTGAAAAATTTCCAATATCATACGTAGAAAATCCTGCTGTTCTCGTTGTCATACTCTGAAAAAATGCACCCATCCATGTGATATTTTTTTCTGTTGCCTTTAAAATAAACATACCTCCAAGCAGAAGTACTGCTGTCATAGAAACAACAACCTTTGAATGCAGACAAAGTTTTTTAAAATGTTTTTGCTTGACAATATCTACAAGAACAAGAAATCCAAGACCGCCGGCAATTACTAAAATATCTGTTGTTATATTTAGTAAAATATTATCTTTGTAGGGAATCAGATTATGCATTCCTCCAAGATTATCAAAGCCAGCATTATTAAATGCAGCAATAGAATGAAAAATACTTATCCCTATTGCATGTAATGGCGAATAATCTTTCCTAAATACAATAAAACTGATAAACGCTCCTACTGCCTCAAATCCAAGGGTAATCGCAAGAACGACCCGCACCAGACGCACCATTCCGCCATAGGTGTCAACATTTAATGCCTCTTTTACCAGCAGACGGCTTTTAATGCTTACTCTTTTACCTGCTGCGATAATCAGTCCGACACCGACAGAAGCAATTCCCAGACCACCAATCTGTATCAACATAGCAATGACCATCTGCCCTATCGCAGTAAAACTGTCTGCAGTATCTACTACTACAAGACCGGTAACGCAAACAGCGCTCGTTGAGGTAAACAATGCATTAAGAAAAGAAAGATGTACTCCTTTTTTCACAGAAAAAGGCATCATCAATAGTATTGCTCCCGTCAGGATTACTGCGCCAAAACCCAGTGCAATAATCCTGCTTGGACTTTGCTTTTTTAATAAATCAAATATCCGCTTCATCGCTTCCTCTTTTCTTAACTTTTCGCACAATTGCATAGTCCACCATATGATTCTCAATATTTTTTACATCTATCTTTAAATCATTCACTTCCAGAGAAAACTTCTCTCCTTCTGCCGGAACTCTTCCGATTGCATCCCACACAAAACCACTGAAAGTATCAAACACTTCCGGAAACTCTACACCAAGAGCCTCCGATACCTCGTCAAGCTGTGCACAGCCCTGAATCCGCCAGACATCTTCTTTGATTTTTTTAATATCTTCTGGTTTTGCCGGCATCTCTTCTTCTTCTAACTCACCAACTAAAGCTTCTACCAGATCATGAAGCGTTACGATTCCACTCATTCCTCCGTACTCATCAAGTACAACTGCAAAATAAATCCTAACCTTCTTCATATGTGCAAACAATATGTTGGCCTTCATATTCTCCGGTACAAAATACGGATCATCCACCGCATTCTTCATTACGTATTCCTTTGACTTATCTTCCGAACGAAAATAATCTTTCGTATCAAGAATCCCTACAACGTCTTCCTGATTTGAATCAATAATCGGAAAATGTGAAAAACGACATTCTCTGATCGTCTTTTCCCATTCCTGCGCATCGTCCTCAAGATTTAAACAAACCAGATCTCGTCGTCTTGTACTGACCTGTTCTGCTGTCGTATCATTGAACTCAAATACATTCTGGATCAGTTTACTCTCTTCCTTCTGAATCGTACCCTGCTCCTTTCCTTCTGCAAGCATCATGCGGATTTCCTCTTCTGTAACTACTTCCCGTTCTTCTTCCGGATTAATACCGATCATCCGCAAAAAGATATTAGAAGAAATATGAAGTAATCCTGCAAGCGGTGCAAATAGTTTCGCAACAAGAAATAATATCCCTACCATTTTAAAGGCATCATCCTCGGTCTTACTCATCGCTGCCCTTTTTGGCAATATCTCACCAAACAGCAGATTCACATACGTAAGAATAAGTGTAACTACGATAACCGACACTCCATAGATGACCTGTTCTGAAGCAATCATCTTTCCTGCAAAAACTTCCATCACTGCACTTTTTGCAAGCTCTGCAAAATACACTGCCACAAAAGCACCGCTTAGCAATCCTGCGAATGTTACAGCTGCCTGTATCGCCTCAAGAAACTTTGCCGGCTTCTCAAGGAGCAGAACAGCCTTCTCAGCCCGTCGGTCACCTTCTTCTGCCATCTGCTTTATCTTTGTTTCATTCATAGAAATAACCGAAATCTCTGCACTTGAAAAAATCGCATTCAATATGATCAATACAATCTGTAATACTATTATGCCAACCATTTTTTCAAAAAAATCCTCCATGTATGTAGTATATACTCTCAGAGTCTTCCCTGCACTTACTTATATTAAAAAGATTTATAAGAAGATTCCAAGGACACATTAGTAAAATCTATTATAGCACAAAACCCCTAAAAATAACATTTTGATTTGAATAACCGTGGGAATCAAAAAAAGTACAGCATCGCAACTGTAATGTCATAGTAAATAAAATGTGTTTAAACATTCTCACACATGACAATCTTTACATATACGATACTGTACTTTTCAATTTCTTATATTAATCAACTATTAATCAACTATCAAGATGTTTGAGAATCAAAAGATATTGATTACATCATTCCCATTCCGCCTGCTGGCATTGCTGGAGCTGGGGTATCTTCTTTAATGTCTGCTACTACAGATTCTGTTGTCAGTAAAGTAGAAGCTACGCTTGTTGCGTTCTGTAATGCACTTCTTGTTACCTTTGCAGGATCAATGATTCCAGATTCAACCATATTTACATATGTTTCTGTTAATGCATCAAATCCCATTCCTACTTCGCTTTCTGCTACTTTGTTAATGATAACAGAACCTTCAAGACCTGCATTCGCTACAATGTGATATAAAGGAGCTTCTAACGCTTTCAGCACGATTTCGGCACCTGTCTTTTCATCACCGGAAAGTTCTTTAGCCATTTCTTTCACTGCTTTTGCTGCATGGATGTAAGCAGATCCACCACCTGCGATGATACCTTCTTCTACTGCTG
>OLRC01001939.1_pt1 | contig 12187 bp, 10 predicted proteins | sample 1672081 | NCBI WGS metagenome assembly OLRC01 (sample SAMEA3136643, study PRJEB25190) | human gut metagenome | biome: human gut; feature: human-associated habitat; material: faeces | place: Austria | collected 2013
ATCTAAATTAGGTTTTACATTCATAACTTGATTTAATTGCTCATGCGAATAATATTTATAATTTATTCTACCAATAAAAATTATAAAATCTAACACATATTTATAATTTTTTTAAGATTATTCTAACAGTCAAACACCCTCCTTTAAGCGATGCAAATGGACAGGCATTGATTTGATCATGCGGAAATGAAAAATTAAAATTGCAATATAGAATATACATGTCCAATGATAGATAGTTTGTAAAATGATATTAACAAAAACGGTCTACAATGTCAATATATGGAAAATAAAACACAAATAAAAACTTTCTTTTTCCGCAATCTCATCATATAATAAAACAGAATGTACAAGAAAGAAGGGGAGCCAAATGAGAGACCTAGACGCAATGGATTCCATGGAAAAGATGCTGGTCCAGAAAGCATATCAAAGACAAGCTCCAGTAAATGGCAGTCTGGAATTATTACCACTTTGCAATATGAATTGCGATATGTGTTATGTTCGTTTATCCAAGGCAGAGATGGAACAAAAAGGCCGTTTAAGAACCAAAGAAGAATGGATCAAACTGGCTCATCAGATGAAGGATGCAGGAACGTTATTTCTGTTATTGACAGGAGGAGAGCCGTTATTATTTCCGGGATTTAAGGAAGTATATATCGAACTGCAGAAGATGGGAATGATTCTTACGATCAATACAAATGGAACGCTGATCGATGAAGAATGGGCAGATTTCTTCCAGAAATATAAGCCAAGAAGAATGAATATTACTTTATATGGAGCAGATGACCAGGCGTATGAGCAGTTATGTCATTATCCAGGTGGATTTCAGAAGACGGTCAATGCAGTCAGGCTGCTAAGGGACAGGGAAATTGATGTAAAGATTAATGGAAGCATCACTTCAAAGAATGAAGAGGATATCAGGAAGATTTTAGATATTGCAGATGATCTGGATGCAGCCGTGAACCTTGATACCTATATGTATCCGGCAAGCAGAGAAAGAAATAAACCATTTGATGAACAAAGTCGCATGAATCCAAAGGATGCAGCGATGGCAAAGAAGTTGATCTTTCAACATCAATGGGGAGAAGAAGCTCTTAGAGAATATCAAGATCATGTGATCAGCATGGTCGAAGATCATCCGCAAAATATGCAATACAGCAGGCACATTTCATGCTTGGCAGGCAATTGCTCTTTTACGGTCAATTGGCAAGGGATGATGCGTCCATGTGTGATGCAAAGTCAACCAGAAGTGAATGTATTTGCAGAAGGTTTTCAAAGAAGCTGGGAAATGATATCAGCACAGACGAAAGAGATCTTGATCAATGAAAGGTGTACAGAATGCAAATATCGTCCAATCTGTAATACATGTGCGGCGGCAGCTTTATTAGAAACAGGAGATTATGAAGGGATTCCGGAATATATCTGTGAGTATACAAAAGAATTTTACAAAATTATGAAGGAAAGAAGGTGATGATCACATGATGGACAATGAAAATCAAAATCAACCAAATCAGAAGATATCGTTTGAATCATTAGATATACTGATCGGGAAATGGCGAGATGGAACATTTTCAGAGATCATTGACGACTGGAAATGGATCTTTTCCTACAGCAAACGATATAAAGGAGCGATCGCTTTCTACACGATCCTTGGTATTTTCAGCACATCCATGGGATTGGTTGGAAGTGTGGCAAGTAAATATATGATCGATATCATCACAGGATATCAGATGAGTAAGTTGTGGATCATGGTCTTGATCACACTTGGAAGTGCATTTTTTAGTCTGACGATCGGAAATGTGATCGGACGTATTTCTACAAAGTTGAGTATCTATATCAATAATGATATTCAGGCAGATATTTTTGATAAGATCATCGATGCCGACTGGATGGAGATTAATCAATATAGTAATGGAGATGTTTTGAATCGTTTTAACAGCGATGTCAATACGATCAGTGGAAATGCGATCAGCTGGCTGCCGACGATCATCATAGCAGTTTACGACTTTGTCGCAACATTTGCGGTTATCTGGCATTACGATAAGATCATGTCATTACTGGCATTTGCAAGTGCACCATTTATGCTTTTGATGTCGAAGTTCCTTATTTCCAAGCAGAGAGAATATGGGAAGAAAGTGCGGGAAATGAGTAGTGAGATGATGACATTTGAAGTCGAGACATTCTATAATTTTGATACGATCAAGTCTTTTGGGATCTCTTCTTTATATGGAAAGAAGATGAGAAACTGGCAGGAGAAGTTTAAAGATATCAGTTTAAAGTATAATATGTTTACGATCAAAACGAATATCGTTATGTCGATCATAGGAATGGTTGTTCAGTATGCAGCATTTGGATATTGTCTGTTCCGACTTTGGACAAGAGATATTTCTTATGGAACGATGACTTTATTTTTACAACAGAGAAGTAACTTAAATGGGGCATTTAACAATCTGGTATCGATCATACCAAACTTTTTGAACAGTTCGATCTCTGCACATCGTATCAGAGAGCTTGCACAGCTTAAGAAAGAAGTTCATATTCCAGAAAGCTCTGAGATGGATGCTTATGTGGAAGATGGGTTCGAGGTGAAGATGCGGGATGTGGATTTTTCTTATATCGAAGGAAACCGTGTTATTACAGATTCTGCATTTATGGCTAATCCGGGCGAGATCGTTGCGTTGGTTGGTCCTTCTGGAGAGGGAAAGACAACGATGATCCGTTTGATCTTAGGTTTGATCCATCCGGAAAAAGGAGAAGCATATTTAAGGGCTTCAAATGGGAAACAGGTGGAGATGAATGCAGATACCAGACATTTATTTGCCTATGTACCACAGGGAAATACAATTCTTTCTGGTACGATCGCGGAAAATTTAAAGATGGTGAAACAGGATGCAACAGAAGAAGAGATGATCGAGGCATTGAAGATTTCTTGTGCATGGGATTTCGTAAAGAATATGGAAGAAACGATCTATACCAAGATCGGAGAGCGAGGACGAGGATTTTCGGAAGGACAGGCACAAAGAATTGCGATTGCAAGGGCTGTTTTAAGAGATGCACCGATCTTATTGTTAGATGAAGCAACATCGGCACTTGATGTAACAACGGAACGTAAAGTTTTAAGAAATATCATAAAACAACGCCCAAATAAAACATGCATCGTGACAACCCATCGTCCGAGTGTTTTAAATATGTGTCAGAGAGTTTATCGTGTTATGGAAACACAGGTTACAGAATTGTCAGAAGAAGAGTCAAGCAAAATGGCGATGGATTTTTAGGGCACAGGTTGTCCGAAGATGCAGGATTCATTGACCGCAGATAGAAAAAAAGATATAATAAGACAAGAATAACGGCATAAGGGGGAAGCTGAATGAAGAAGAGTGGATGGAAGATCATTCTTGGAGTTGCAGTACTAGTCTGTGTGATCTGTCTTGGAAGATTCGGATGGGTCAAGTATCAGGACTATAAGACAGAACAGGCAAGAAAAGCAACATTAAAAGAGATCGCAAGCACAGAATTTACTGGTGAGAACGAAGGAAAAGAGCCGGAGAAAGTTCCAGCTGGAGTCAAACATGGACAGAAGATCAACTTTAAGAAGCTGATCAAGATCAACAGTGATATCTATGCATGGATCTACGTTCCAGGAACAAGAATTGATTATCCGGTAGCACAAAGTCAGGAATCAGACGATCATTATTTAAAATATAACTTTAAAAATGAGCCAGAGTTTGCAGGATGTATTTATACAGAGAAAGCGAATAAGAAGGATTTTTCAGATCCAAACACAGTATTTTATGGACATAATATGAGAAATGGATCTATGTTCCAGAATCTTCACAAGTTTGAAGATGAAGCATTTTTTAAGAAACACAAAGAAGTATATGTCTACACACCAAAGAAAACATACACATACACGATTTTTGCGGCATATAAGTTTGACGACAGGCATTTACTTAAGACATTTAATTTTAAGAATAAGAAGAAGTTTGAGAATTATTTAAGAAATGTCAAGAACATAAGAGACATGGGAAGTCATGTAAGGAAAGATCAGGAAGTTACAAGCAACGATAAGATTATCACGCTGAGCACCTGCGTAGGAGGACAGCCAAATAATCGTTATTTAGTACAGGCGGTGTTGACGGATGAAAGAAGTACAAAATAAGAACCATACGGATGAGGCTAAGAGATTAAATGAAGAATTGGATCAGAATCTGAAGGATCTCCAGCCAGAATCCAAGGAAGCATTTCAAGGCTTTGAAGTAAAAGAAGAAAAGAACGAGAAAAAGAAGAAAGCAAAGAAGAAAAAGACACCAAAGCAGATCATAAAAAGAGTTATAATCGTATTAGCGGTGATCATTTTGCTTCCATGTGCAGCCATTGTTGGAATGTGGGCACTTGGAAAAGGCTCATTATTTGGAGGCAAGATGAAGATGTCAAAGAACGTAGATGGCGTAAAAGTCCAGAATCAGGGAGATTTGGTTATTTACAATGGACATAAATATCAGTATAATAAAGATATAACGAGTATCTTATTTATGGGTGTTGACCGAGATAAGATCAATACAGATGAAGAATACTTAAAGAAACACGGAGCAGGACAGTCAGATACCTTGTTTCTGGCAGCTGTGAATACTTCTACAGGGAAGATTTCACTGATCAATGTTCCTCGAGATATCATGGCGTACGTTAAGACATATGATGAGAATGGAAAGTATTCAGGAAGGAAACTTCGACAGTTATGTTTAGCCTATGCCTATGGGGATGGGAAAGCCAAGAGCTGTAAGAATGCTGTGGATGCAGTTTCCAAAGTGTTATATGGAATTCCTATCGATTCATATATGTCGATCAACCTCTCTGCGATCAGTGTACTGAATGATGCAGTAGGTGGAGTGAACGTTCAAGTGATCGGGGATCTGACAAGCGTTGATCCAACTCTGAAGGAAGGTGCGAATGTGACATTGCTGGGTGGTCAGGCAGAGACTTATGTAAGATCCAGAGAATTTGATCCACTGGATGCGAACATGGCACGTATGCAGAGACAACAGCAGTATATTACAGCATTTGCCCAGAAAGCATTACAGGAGATGAAGGGCGATCTTACATTGCCATTAGATCTTCTGAATCTTGTATCAGAGAATTCAGTAACGAATCTTTCAGCACCGAAGATCACATATCTTGCAACGAAAGTTTCAGGAAGCAGTTTTTCATCTGACAATATCTACAGCATTGACTGTGACATCAAAGAAGGTGAGACAGGATATGCAGAATATTATCCGGATGAGACAAAATTATTTGAGATGATATTGAAGGTATTTTATACACAAATCAGTTAGAATCCAGTAAGGGGGGATTTAGCATGAAAAAGTTGATTATGATGGCAGCAACATTGATTATGTGTTTTGCTTTTTCACTAAGTGTTATGGCAGCACCAAGTCCTGAAGATGAGTATTATAATACGAGTACAGAACAGGAGAAGGTTGATGAGAAAACCCAGATTGATGATGATGAATTCGACAAGGATGAAAAACCAGCTAAGACGAACACAACAACGACATCAACATCATCAACATCTGCATCACCAAAGACTAGTGATCAGGGAGCGCCAGTTACATTAGTATATGTATCACTCGCCGCAGCAGCATTAGCTGTATATGCAGCAAAACACGTCAAAGAACAGTATTAATCAAAAAACAAGGTGGATTCCTCCAGTCTTGATGGACTGGAGGAATTCTTTTTGCATATGGGATTTCTGAAAGGAAAATAAAATAGATGATCGATATACATACGCATATTTTGCCAGGATTGGATGATGGAGCGAGAGATATGGAAGATTCTCTATCTATGGCAGCATTGGCATTGAAAAGTGGTGTTCATACATTAGTTGCAACATCGCATGCCAATACAGGGGGATTTTTCAAAGAATATTCGATCGAAGAATATCTGCAAAGATTAGAAGCGTTTAGAAAAGCACTGGATGAAGTAAAGCTGCCATTAAGAGTATTCTCTGGAATGGAAATTTATATGACAAGAGAAGTTCCTCGGATGATCCGTGAAGGCAGATTGCTTTCATTGAATCAGACGGGATATTTTTTGACTGAATTTTCGTTTGGAATCGAGCAGGAAGAGATGGATGAGATGCTTCATGATCTGATGGAACTTGGAGTTACGCCAGTGATCGCACACCCAGAGAGATACCGGTGTGTACAGGAATCAGAAAGAGGTATCGCAAAGTGGAAAAACAGGGGATGTCTGTTGCAGGTAAACAGAGGGAGCATCTTTGGCAGATTTGGATCAGGAGCAAAACAATGTGTAGATCGTCTGCTGGATCAACATATGGTAACTTGTATCGCAAGTGATGCACACAAACCATATGAGCGGACAACCTATATGGCAGATATCAAAGAATATATGGAACAAGAATATTCTTTTGAATATTCAAAGAAATTGTTATATGATAATCCTAAGAGAATTCTTGAAGGAGAAAAGGTGGTACAATGAAGAAATTAAAATTGGTAAGTTTTGTGATATTTTGTATATCACTGGCAGCAAGTCTGATCTTCTGGTTTACACAGGTCAGAAAAGGAGACCGGATCGGACCGGTCATTACAATGGATCAGCAGGAATTGACAGTAGGGCTCAATGCTACCGATGAAGATTTTTTACAAGGAGTAAAAGCAGTTGATGAGAATGATGGGGATGTTACGGATTCTCTTGTAGTAGAAAGTGTTTCAAACTTTCTGGGAGGTGGACGGCGTCTGGTTGTATATGCAGCAGTAGACAGACATAATAACGTCAGTCGTGCAAACCGTATTGTACAGTATGAGGGTTATACATCACCAAAGTTTTATTTGAAGGAACCATTATGTTTTGAATCTGGAGGAGCTTCTAAGAATGAAGAATTATTAAAGAATCTTACGGTGAAAGATAAGATTGATGGTGATTTATCAAATCAGATAAAGATTTTGACAAACTCAGTAGTTGATCTGTATACACCAGGAGAATATCCGGTCAAACTTCAGGTAAGCAATAGTGCAGGAGACACGGTATCATTTCAGGCAACGATACAGGTTTATGATGCAACGGACAGATCAGAGATTCCTTTTATTCATTTGAAGAAGTATCTGGTTTATACGAAGAAAGGTGACAAACTAGATGCAGCATCTTACATATCTAAAGTGTGCATGGGAGGAGATTATGACTCGGATGTACCAGGAGATATTAATAAGAGCAAAGTGAAGATCAAAGATGAAGTAGATTACGATACCCCAGGTTCTTATGAGATCACTTATTCAGTAAAAAGTGGAAAGAGCCGTACAGGAACGGTAAGACTGATCGTGATCGTTACAGAATAGGAGGCCGGCAAATGAGCAGTGATAAACGAAATATATCAGTCAACGATTATGAAATGAATATTGATTTGTATAGTATCTTAAGAGATATCTGGAAATATGCACTAGTGATCCTGCTTCTGGCAGCATCTATGAGCTTGCTTTCTTATGTTTATGTCGGACGAAACTATCACAAACAGTATGAATCAACCAGTACATTTATCGTAAGCAGCAAAGGAAGTAACAATAGTGTATATTCAGATTTGAGTGCAACGTCTGAGATGGCGACAAAGTTTTCTGAGATTCTAAACAGTTCGATCTTACAAAAGAAAGTTGCAAAAGAGATGGATATGGATTATTTTCCAGGAAGTGCATCTGCAGAGGTAGTAAATGAAACCAATCTTTTAGTTTTGAAAGTTCAGGCAGATTCCCCAGAGATGGCGTTTCGTTTGAATAAGGCAATCATGAATAATTATTCTGTTGTGACAGATCAGCTGATCGGAAATGTTGTGCTGGATGTATTGCAGAAACCAACAGTGCCAAGTGGTCCGGTAAATAAATTTCAGCCAACAGCACTTATGAAGAAAACATTTTTTACGACGATCGTTGCGTTATGTGGATTGATCGCAATCTTGTCATTCTTAAAGGATACAGTGAGAAAACCAAAAGAAGTTTCAAGGAAACTTGATGCAAAGCTTTTGCAGACGTTATATCATGAGAAGATCTATAAGACATGGAAAGCAAGAATCCACCGCAAAAAGAGTCCGGTATTGTTGACAAATCCAGGAACAAGCTTTCAATATGTGGAGGATATGAAGAAACTTGCCCGCAAAGTCAGCAGTAAGATGAAAGAGAAGAATGCAAAAACACTTCTGGTTGCAAGTGTGGAAGAAAATGAAGGTAAATCAACAGTTGCAGCCAATTTAGCATTGGCACTTGCGGAAGAATCAGAGAAAGTATTGTTGATCGATGCGGATCTTCGCAAACCTTCACAATACAAGATTTTTGGATTGGATCAGGAAGAAATACAGCAGTTTGGAGAAGTATTGAATGGAAATGAACAGATAGATAATCTGGTAACAGATCTTCCAAAATCAGAATTGTTATTGATCGCAGGTTCTATGATCTATCCAAATTCTACAGAGATGATCGCATCACCGATCTTCCAGAAAATCGTAGAGTTCTTTAAGACAAAGCTGGATTACATTATTATTGATACACCACCAATGTCACAGGCGGCCGATGCAGAAGAGTTAGTAGACCTTGCAGATGCATCAATCCTTGTTGTAAGACAACATACAGCATTAGTAAAAGATATCAATGAGACGATCAGTATCCTGAATTCAGCAGAAGGAACGATGCTTGGATGTGTTTATAACGATGTATTCCATGGAGTTGCTCAGACAGCAAGAAATTACGGATACAAATATGCATATGGAAGCGGTTATGGTTACGGAAGTAAATACGGTTATGGAAACCATGGATATGGCTATGGTTACGGTTACGGCTATGGCTATGGTTATGGAAGCAGAACGAAAAAGGGCAATGAAGATAAAACACAAGAATCAAAAACAGAACGGCAGGTGAAGAAAGATCATGAGTAAAGAATATGAATCAAAAACAGAACATAAAGAGAATCTGATCGATATTGCTGGATTGTTTGATGACTTGATCAAAGGCATCATTCAAATGAAATGGAGATTTTTGATCATTCTTGTGATTTGTGGTGCAGTGTTCTGTGGATACAAGAGACTTACCTATTCCCCATACTATGTAGCATCTTCCACATTTACGATCAATTCCAGTATTACATCAGAGAATTCCAATACATATATTGAGAATGCAACAGCCAACCAAATGGCAAAATCATTTCCGTATATTTTGAAAAGTGGAGCATTTAAAGAAGTATTGGCACAGGATCTTGGCCTTCAGTCTGTTCCTGGAACGATCGAAGCAGAAGTCATGGAGAATACAAACCTGTTTACGTTGAAAGTGACTGCAAATAATCCGAAGATGGCTGAGAAGATTTTAAAAGCAGTCGTTAAAAATTACCCATCGGTAGCAGAGTTTGTCATTGGAAGCTCACAGCTGACACTCATGGATGAAAGCGGGGTTCCGACTACACCTGCCAATCCATTTAGTTATAGACATGAGATACAGATTGGCGTTTTGATCGGAATCTTACTATGTATCTTGCTCGATGTCCTGTTAGCACTTGGTAAGAATACAGTTAAGAAAGAAGAAGATTTCAAACGACTCTTCCATGCAAAAAGTCTTGGAATCATGCCTCGTGCCAAATTCCATAAGAAACGTACGCAAACACAGGAATTGATCGTGCTAGATAATCCAAGAATTCCAAGAAGCTTCCTGGAAGCAGCAAGAACGGTACGACGCAGGATCGAGCGTGCACAAAAAGAGACAGGTATGAAATCTTTTCTTGTAACAAGTGCTATGCCAGGAGAAGGAAAATCAACAGTTTCAGCCAACATTGCAATATCACTTGCGATGAAAGGGTATAAAGTAATTCTGGTAGATGCGGATTTAAGAAACCCATCCACCGCCAAAGTACTTGGAATGAATGAACAAGAATTAGGAACTCTGGAAGTAATGAAAGGCGAAGTTAACATAGACGATGCAGTACAGCAGTACAAAAATACAAGCGTTAAAGTACTTGCAGGTTCTACACCAATCCAGGATACATCTACCGTTTTAAGTGGTAAGAATATGAGACAGTTTGTAAAAGAACTGGAGGCAGAAGCCGATTTCGTGATCATAGATACACCACCAAGTGGATTATTATCAGATGCAGCAATCGTCGCCCAGTATGTAGACGGAGCAGTATTTGTGATCCGTCAGGACTATACAGATGTAGATCGAATTCTGGAAGGTATGGAAATTCTTTCAGGGTCAGGAGCTGAAATTACAGGATGCATCTTAAATGATGTGAATGTACGAACTAGTGAATCACAGCACTATATGAACAGCTATCGTACAAAAGGAGAGACACTATAGAATCCGATTTGAAGGTAGCTTGCATGTATGTGAGAGAAATAAAAGAAAAACAAATATTTAAAAGAATCAGGTGGCAACTCCGCATTTTTGAGAGCGTTTTTTACAAATCGCTGATCCGTGCCTGTTCCTTTGGAAACTGATATGTAATGACCTTTGTCAATAGTAAATTAACAGAAATCACAACAAATTTTTATTTTATTGTTTCTGAAGATATCCAGAAAGAGTTCCGATGTATCAGTTCCCGGCATTGGCCACTCTGATATACGTGGATTGGTTACCAACAGGTCAATGGTCCGCCGCGAACTCTAGCTGTCTCCCTCACGTGGATCACAGATATTACTGTGCCAACAGAGTTTCCTCGTAGATAGTTCAAACCTAAACATGTTCGAAACTCTTTCGGGATGCCTTCAGTTGCAACTTTAATTACAGGCTGGATGATGTATGCGGCAGAGACCGGCTTACATCATCTTGATTATCATTTATAGCACATCGATCAGTATGTCAAGACTACACAGTACCGCCTTTGGCGGCTTGGTCTTGATATGGTGATCGATGTGTTATATTTATATTAGTAAATATTATCTGTCATCATTCCCCATATGAAACAAGCAAGCTCTCTCGCAATTGCTGTTTTTGCAATATTATATTTCTTGCCATCTTTCAGAACCATCTTATAATAGCGCCGTCTCAGACGCTCATTTGCCCTGTCTGCATAATTGATTACCTGCGGTGAATTTCCCGCCTGTCGTGATCTTAAGACTCTTGATTTATATCCGATCTTTCCACGGGTATAACTTTGTGCGGATTCTACCAACAGTCTGCGTACATGGGTGTTCCCTGCTTTTGTAATGCCAAGTCCGTTTCTGTCATCGCCACTGGAATGCTGTCCAGGTACCAATCCAAGATACCCTGCAAACTTTCGTGCAGATACAAAACGCTGAAAGTCTCCAACTTCAACAATTACAGATAACGCAGTATGTGTCTTGATTCCTAGAAAACAGGTTAACTTACTGACAGATTCTTTATACTCTTCTTTGGATGCTAGTTCTTCAATCCTCTGATCCAAACGGTTCAGTTTATCTGTCAGAATTGTATAAGTCAGCAGATATTCATCCAGGATCTCTTTGTAAAGCCCTGCTGGTTTTAATGATCTCAGCCATTTCACATGTTTTGCTGTCCAGTTACCACTTCCATCATACTGATAACCCTGACGTAAACAGAAAGAAAGGATCTGTTGTTTGATCTTTTTCAATTCCGCTTTATGATCATCACGCATACGGATGAATTCTTTTGTCTGATTATCTGTTTCCGTTGGAATATGTACCGGACTGTAATTGTGCTGTGCCAAGGATCTGGCAATGATCTCCGCATCTCTTTTGTCTGTTTTGATCCGTCTTTTGCTTCGTTGTTCGAGCATTGTAGTTGGTGCAAGGATCACACATTCCACATTAAAATTTTCCAATTGATGATACAAAGAATACCCAAGGCATCCTGCTTCGTAGCCACACACAAATCTTGTATCCTCTCCATATATAGTGCGAAGAAATGCAAGATATCTTAATACATTCTTGTAACTGGCTGGTGTTCTCTGGTAATGAGATGCCTTTTCATCTTCATATTTGCAAGAACAAAGAGTAAAACTTTCCTTATGAACGTCCATTCCTACGTAAACTGTGTTATAATTCATATAATGACCTCCAATTTGTATGCGGTAATCCCTGTTACCATTGTTAGTTTCCAATTCATAGTATACAGGTAAATCCACGATCCTACAAACTTGGGGGTCATTACATATTGTCTCCCTCGCTGCGAGCCAAAATGCCCGCAGCAACGGTCAGACATCCAACCACAGG
>OLRC01001943.1_pt1 | contig 12169 bp, 9 predicted proteins | sample 1672081 | NCBI WGS metagenome assembly OLRC01 (sample SAMEA3136643, study PRJEB25190) | human gut metagenome | biome: human gut; feature: human-associated habitat; material: faeces | place: Austria | collected 2013
CACCGGCCTGTTTGTAATAAATCCGGTAAGAAGTGGCATACTTGGACTTCTTCCAGGTGACCGTTGCGGAATTCTTGGTCGCGGTCACTTTCGTAATCGCCGGTCTTGCGGGCGTTCGCTTGGAGGCCGCCGGGGTGGTGGACTGAAAGACTGCCGGGACAATCAGTGTGATGGCCAGTAAAACGGCAATCAGACCGTTCCGCAGCCGGTTTTTATTCAGTTTCTGTATTGCATTTTTTATCATAAATATTTCTCCCTCCTTGTATATTTTTTTTGCTTATATATATTTTACAACATATATATATGGTTTGCAAAAAAGAGAACAACGCACCGCCGTAAGGTGGTGCGTTTGTGTGACATTGCGATAAATTAATTAGATTCAGTCCAATCGGCTCGAAGGGTTTGGTTTTCCGTCATATGGAGTTTTACGTTTTTATATGCGCTTTCTGATATTTCAAATCCATCATCATAAACAGTAGTCCACTTATTAAGTTTGTTATCACTTTTTTGTGGTTTTGATATGTCATCAGTGTACAACGTCATCCCCGCCGGAACCTGCATCGTATATTTTTCAACTCCACCTTTATCTGGGAATGTACCGCCATTTGCGTCAACGGTCAGCGTAAATTTCTGGTCCGGGTTTTTGGCGAAAATCTGCACCCAGTAAATGACTCCGTCTTTTTTGTAGCAGCCTACTCCAATGTGAGTAGCACCGCTGTCTGCCATAGTAACATAATGTCCAGGGCTATTTACGACGCCATTGACAAATTCTTTTGGAGTTCTAAACCCTACAGCGATATTTTCCCCACGAATATTTCCAGCACCGGCTTCATGATAAGCAGTGTTTGCATTCGTTCCATCTGGCCTGGTGTGGCTATATTTAACAAGTGCACATTCCTTCGCCCTTACTGCCGCTCCTTTATCAAGTGCTGCATTCTCCTGCACCGAACTTTTCCCGGCTTTCTTTCTCTCGATGTTCGTTAATCGTATAACTTCCTTGATGAATTTCTCTGTATTAAGCGGGGTTTCTGTCGGCTTCGGCGTTGCGGTTGGCTTCGGCTTCTGTGTAGGCTTTGGCGCAACTGTCGGAGTGGCAGTAGGCGTTGCAGCCGGTCTCTCCGGGATGACAACCTGCATTCCTGCTTTGTTATAACTGCCGTAAGTCTTAAACGTCTTGTTGTATCCCCTTACCATATAGTAGTAAGTCCTTCCGGCTTCAACCGGGTATCTGTCGCTGGACTTGTGAACATATTTCAGCGTTTTTGCACTGACGTTTGCAATCCTGGTCCACTTTGTGGTGTCAGCGGAGCGGTAGTAAACCAGATAGTTCGTAGCATTGGAGGCCTTGCTCCAGGTCACGGTTGTCTGGCTGTAGTTGTTTGGCTTCGCGCTGGCCTTTACGGTAGACGGCATGGCCGGGATAGTTACGGTCTTACCTTTCTTGTCGTAAGAACTCCATTTCTTTCCATATTTATTGTACGCTCGTACTGTGTAGGTATACTTTTTGCCACCTTTGAGCGTTGCTTTCCTGTTTGACGTATGCGTATAACTGGTCTTGCTTGCACTGACATTTGTCAGGGTTTTCCAGGCTTTCGTCCCGGATTCTTTCCAGTAAATACGATACTGTGTTGCGTTGCTTGCCTTTTTCCACTTGATAGTAACCTTGTTGCTGCCGGATGCCGTAACACTGGAGAGTGTGACCTTGCCGGGTGTCCTGGATGCTGCCTGTGCCGGTACTGCTGGAATGAGCAGCATGACAGCAAGAGCCAGGACCAGCAGGCGGGATAAGGCAGAAAACTTTGTCTGGATGTGTCTTAACATACTTTTTCCTCCTTCTGTAGCCATTGATAAGTCTGGTTTCATTTTACTACAGAAATAAGTGTAAAGAAATAAAGATATCAGGAAATCTCTGTTTTTTTGTTCGTTACAAAAAAATAATTTTTATTTTTTACACTGCAAAGAAAATCAAGCATATTATTGTTGAAATCCAAAAGAGAGGAGAAACAAATATGCGGAAAATGCACTTTGAATATGTCTATAAATATAAAAAGTATATAAATTTTTGCGGGTTATTTTTCGGAGCGTAACCTTTTCCGCAAAAATTTGAATTGTGGATTTCTTTGTGACATAATAGATTTGTAAGCAAAAAGAACTCGCGAGTGAAACCATAAAAACTGTTTTCCCGGAAGGGACTTATTGATAGAGGAGGTACATTTATGTACGAGAATTATGTTGAATTAAATAATAACATCGTGAAAATCTGTGATTGTTTTACTGCCCCAGAGGATGCAGGAGATATAAGGGTAGGAGAGGAAATCAGCAGGATTGTCCGCAGAGCATTTCTTTATAGATTCATGAGTTATGTAACAGATGATTGTGAGAATAAAGGAATGGATGAAAAGGAAATGTTGGAAAGAGTTGGACATCACGTTCCCAAAGATGCCCGCTGGCAGCATTTTGTACAGGCCTGCAAGGATGGAAATTTTGATATGGAAGAACTGAAAGCCGCAGTAAAACATATAGGGGATGAAGTGAAAGGGCTGTTTGATGACCTGTCAGCAGGAGAACTGGACAAGGATAACTGTACATTATATGCAGAAGGGAAATCATTTGCGGATGTAATCCTTGCAGTAGATAAATTGCCATTTGAGTATCATAGTAGAACTGATTTTAACGATGATGATGAGTTAGTACAGTATCTTGTTATCAATGAGAGTAATCGACGCCAGGGATATGCTTATGTTGAAATTGAAGAATTTATACCGAAATATTATAAATCCTGTGAACCAGGGAGTTATTTAGTATCTCCATCGCGACCTTTAGAATTTACTATCATGAATGTAAAAGAGATGAAGAAGGGCGAGACATCCCTGGAAGGAGATGCGGTACGGAAAAAGAAGGATATTTTATTTAATATGTTCAGCCTGTATGCGCAGCGTTATATCCTTCTGGATATCTGGAAGGAGGATGCAAAAGAAAGTGATTCTTCAAAAGAACTTTTGGAAAAAGCGCAGAAACTGTTTGCATATTCTGAAAGTGAAGATGACCCAAGAGACAAAAGAGCACAGGAGATTTACACAGACATTTCCGATTATCTTGAAAATCAGCCGATGGAGTTTTGGGAAACCGTGGATTGCCGGAGAGGGAAACTGGAAGATTTATTATGTGAAGCATATGATAAAGTCTATGGAAAATAAGTTCCCGGATTTCGGGGTGTAATAAGAAGGGAGAGCAGTTGTGTGGGCTGTTCTCCCTTTTTAGTGGAATCAAATTGCAATGAATTAATAATTCCGCCCTTGGCTTTCACTTACCGTCCTCTGTGCGGATTGGTCCATCCGCTCCAGCAGATATCCGGCCCGGCCAGCCAGGTAGAGGGTATGGTTCAGGGCATAATCGGTCTTATGTAAGATGTGGTCAAAGGTCTCAGTTTTTACCTTGCCGGTCCGCTTGCGGATATGGTCAGAAGTCCGCTGTCCGTAAATGTCAGACCATCTTTTTCTACGTTCCCGGAAGTCGGCCAGGTGTGAGACGTCATCCGGTATCTGGCTGCATAGTTTTTCATATCGGCGGGTATGCTCCTGTATCTGTTCCTCGCAGGCGGAAATCTTCTGGTCCAGTGTCTGCAAGTCGGATTCCATCTGTGCCAGCATCCGGGCCTTGGTTTCGTAGTCCTGGATATCGGAAAAGCCTTCCTCGTTCAGAATCCTTCCCAGCCGTTCCTGACGGAAGCGGATGCCTTCTTCCTCTGCCTGGATTGCGGCTTCTATCTCATCAGGACGGCTGCTCCAGGCAGGGAAATTTCCTTCCAGTTCTTTCTTGAGTGTGGAAATGTTTTTTCGAGCCTGCCGGTCTCGTTCCTGGACATTCTCCCGGGCTGCTTGTACACGGCTGACTGATTCCCGGAGAGACTGCGCTGTTTTCTGGATATATTCCCGTTGTGTCTGGAAGTCCTCCAGGTCATACCGGGCAGAGAGGATTTCCCCCCGCAGCCAGCCCATGCGCTCTGCAATGGATTCGTAAAGTTGGTCATTCTTTTGTTTTATCTCTGCTTCCAGTTCATTCAGAGTCTGGCGGATTTCCTGATTCTTTTTATTTAGTTTTTTGATATCTTCATTAATCTGATACTGTTGGGAATCGGTCTGTTTTGCCCCATGAGGGCCAAGATGGATGCCGGCGATATCATCCAGACCCTGTGCTTGATAAGAGCGGCAGTCCACCCTTTCTGGTATGCCTGCACGTTCCAGGGCCTGGTTTACATGTTCTTCCCAGGATTTCCGCCAGGAAAAGATGGCATCCGTGGAGTTCCAGTACTTCATCTTCGGATTCTCCCGTCCATAGGGAGTGGAGCGGGGATTGCTGGATGCCCTCACCAGGTTTTCCAGGTAGGCCTCAGAGGGTGTCAGCCAGACTTTTTCCCGGCCTTTGAAGTACGGGTACTGTTTTTCCCAGCCATCCGCCTTGGCCTGGAGAAATTCCTCGGCGGTAAAGGCTGCGGTCTCTCCCTGGCGTTTGCAGAGATATTCTTTCTGTGTCTTTGGCTGCCAGTTTCCATTTTTATCCAGGGGCCGCATGGTCAAAAGGATGTGTGCATGAGGGTTCTGGAAAATCATGTCTTTTTCATCCTTCGTTGGCTGGCCGTTCCGGTCAACAGGGATATGCTGCTCATTGGTGACAGGCGGATTGTGGATGCTGAAATCGGCGACCATGCCCTGAGAAACAAAAGCATCCTGGACAAATCCCTGTACCAGTTGGAGGTTTTCCTCCGGTGTCAGTTCATTTGGAAGGGCAATCATGACCTCTTTGGCGAGTCTGGCCCTCCGGTCTTTTTCTGCCTCTTCTACAGAGTTCCACAGATATCCCCGGTCCTGAAACTCTTTCGGCGCATGTTCCGGCAGCACGATTTCGCTGTGTGTCACCCATTTCTTCTTGGTGTAGTTCTCCATGATTCCGGTGTACTGGTTTTCTATTTTACTTGCAGAACGGTAGGCGGCTGCGGCCACAACACTTTTTCCGTCATTCCGTTTGATTACCTGCATATGGAATTGAAAGATTGCCATAGATAAAATCACCTCGTTTTTTATTTTTCAATATGGAGAATCCGGGGCAGGATAAAATTTTTTTTCATTCCGTTTTTTATCTTCTCTTTTTTTCTGCATACTGTAAGTGCTGGTAAGGAAGAAACCTTATCAACGAAAATACAACATAAGGAGTTGAGAACATGAGAGGAAAGCAACTTGCAGGGGCCACAGACCAGAAACTGCGGGTCCTGCTCACCTATAAGGGGTCAGCCCCGGCCGGTAGTGAGATTCAGGATGATTACATATCTCTTAATCTGGAGGCTGACGGGAGACCGGAGCCGGCAGCCGCGGCAGTCGTCAATTTTCCGGTGATGGAAGGAGAAAAAGCCTTGTTCATCCATTCCCTGGATGCAGGTGATAACAAGGCAAGGGAGCACCTGCTGGGCGTGATAGAGGATTTCGCCAGGAAGAGGGGGTATCCATCTGTTTACATCCATACCGGGAAACAGAAGAAGCATTTTTTAAAGAAGAATGGCTTTGAAGAGATTTCGGAAAAACCGATTGCCAGGAAGGTCCTGGAACCATGAAAGACTGGCTGTACCGGTTTTGGAAATATCTGAGGACGGAGATACAAAATCCCCGTCTTGGGATAAAAAAGGATATATGGAAATGGATAAACCGTATCTTTTTCAGCGGAATCTGGCTCCAGCCTTTTGCGATGGCGGGGTTAATCCTGTTCTTTCAGAAAGTTTTGGGCGGGGATGTGTCGTACCTCATCCTGTTTGTCTTATCATTCCTGCCGTCTGTCTATGTATGGTCAGAGAACCAGAGGCAGGCTGCGGCCGGAAAGAAGGATTTCAGTATTGAGGATGTATTCCACGAAAAGCCTAATGAATTTTCAAGCCCGTTAAAGCAAAAGGCGATGTACCCAAGGATTGCGGAAGATTTCCTTTTTGACCAGCCACAGGGCGTGGTGTTTGGAAGGACAGAGGAAGGATATTTCAAAAAAGAGCAGAAATATCTGTGCAAGCCGATGGATGCAGCACATTATAAGGATGGCCATGTATTCGTGATAGGAGGGTCGGGCAGTGGCAAGTCCTCTGCCCTGGTCATCCCGTCATTGCTGTCCAGCCAGAATGCCGGTGGATTTTATGTTGACATCAAAGGAGAACTCTGGCGGAAAAGTCGGCGGATGGATGCGGAAGATGTGGTCATCATTGATTTCCAGGACCGGGGGAAATGGGGATGGGATGCGTTGTATCTCCTGAACCACAAAGGAGGACGGGTCACAGACCAGGATATCCGGGAGACTATGGAGGAAATCGCAAACAGCCTGATACCCATATCGGCAAAAGATACAGACCAGTTTTGGAAACAGTCAGGACGCTCGCTTTTGACAGGGGAGTTGGTTGGCTTGTATAAGCAGAAAAAGATACATAACCTGTCAGAACTGGTGAATGAGATACTGTCCCGGGATGCCAAGGAACTGGTGGAGGAATTACTGGACGGGGCAGCACCGAGGGCTACAGAGACGAAATTTCTTTCTTCGTTCCGGAACCTTGCGGAGGATACGATGTCGGGAATCGTCCAGCAGGAGCAGGAGTCTTTAAAAATCTTTATCGATGAAGATATCCGATATGGAATGGAGACCAATACCCGGCAGGCAAACCCGCAGATGCTTGAGGAAGGAAAGGCAGTCTTCCTGGCCATCCCGGAGGAAAAACTGGAAGTGTACTACAATTTGGTAAACCTTATTATCGCCCAGGTGTTCGGAAGCCTGATAAAGAGGCCGGAAGGGAGCCGGCCAGTTATGGTCGTGATTGATGAGATGGCCCGGATTTGTGCCCGAGGCCCCGTGCCATGTTTACATTCAGGAATACTTCTCACTGGAAGAAGCCGGAACATCACCCTGATTTTGATAACCCAGAGTTTTGAAGCCCTGGAAAACGCTTATACGAAAGCCGATATTCAGTCGATGATTGCCAATAGTGCATATCTGGTCTGTTTGGATGTACGGAGTCCTTCCACAGCCAAGACCATCTGCGGGATGGCTGGCACTTACAAGGAAAGGCAGACGACCTGGAGCGGTTCCGGGAAGAACCGGAGTGTCAGCATCTCATACCAGGACAAGCCAATCCTGGAGCCTTCGGATTTGTCCAGGCTGGTGAAACAGGATGAGGTCGTTATCATATCCGCAGATTACGGGTATTGCAAAGCCAGGAAGTGCTCATACTTCAACGATGCCGTCCTGGGGCCGATGTCTGAGAAGGTGCAGCGGTATAATCAGGAGGCTATGGGGATAGAAGGGAAAGAAGAAATAAAAGAAACAAAAAGACCAATACCAATCCTTCCGGAGCGGCCGGAGGATTGTAGAGAAAAATTAATACGGCTGGCAGAAAAAGGATATGAGACCCTGAGGGAGTCTATCCACCGCCAGTATGAAGGAGGAAAGGAGAAATGGAAAAAGAAGACAAAATCAGACTGCAAAAAGCAATAGAGAAGAGCCTGGGGGAGCAGTGGGAAGTAAAGCCCATCACAGTCCCGAAAGTAAACGGCCCCAGGGATGGATTACGTTGCAGGCATGAAGGGGATAAACATGCCCTGGTCATATATCCGGACGATTATGCAGGGATGCTGGCATCCGGGGAGAGTATGGCGGATATCGGGAGATACGCAGCGGGCCTGGTAGAGGAAAAGAGGACAGCCCTGCCGGAAATCACGGACCTGCCATCCGCGGAGGACTTCCGGAAAGGACTGTTCATTCAGTTGGTGAATGCGGATGCAAACAGGGCACTCCTGGAAAATGCAGTATATGATTCTGTGGAGGATATGGCGGCAGTGGTGCGCTGTAAGGTAGCCGAGGAGGGAGCGTTGCTATATTCCTTCCGTGTGACGAAAGACAGCCTGCCGTTATTCCGGATGGGCCAGAGTGAGGTTCTGGCCGAGGCATATAAAAACACGGCAGCGCAGGAGTTCCAGTTGCGGAATACTGCCGATATCTTGCGGGAGGAACTGGAAAGACAGATAGAAGCGGGGGAAGTGACAGAGATACAGAGGGAAGTGATGGAAGAGATGCTCGCCCAGGAATCACCACTCTATGTCCTGACGAACAAAGAAAAAATAAACGGTGCCAATGTGATGCTGTGCCCTGCGGCATTACAGAAGGTGTCTGAAGAACTTGGCGAGCCTTATTACATCCTCCCCAGTTCCATCCATGAGGTCATGGTCGTAAGGGAAAGTGAAGATATGGACATCGGGAGGATGAAGGAGATAGTGAAGGAAGTGAACCTGTCCACGGTAGAGCCGGAGGACCTGCTCTCTTACGAAGTCTTCCGTTATGACGGCAGGAAACTATCCGTTGCCAGGGAAGATGTCCAAAAAGTATCGGAAACCGTAGACAAGGTAAAGCATCACAAATGGACGATGTAAGGAGGGAGATATGGGAAAAGAAGAAAACCTGACAGAGGCCGTCCGGAGATATCTGGAACTGAGGCCGGGATTTTTCCAGGTGGATGTGAGGACTGGGGACGGAAGGCTGATAGAAGGGCGGAAAAGCATGTGAGGGGCTCAAAAGGCCTCTCATTTTTTATGCAGAAAATGTGGGCTTGTTGATTTACAAAAGGGGGAGGGCAGGAGTAAAATTAAGGATATATCAATCAGAAACACAGGGAGGAAAGACAGGATGAAGAGAAAAAAGATTTTGGGCTGTTTCCTGGTGTTCATGCTGTTGCTAGTATCGATTATGCCGGTATTTGCTGCATCCGGGAAGACACCTTCGGCAGTATCCGTAACAAAGGCTGCGGCTGCTAAAAATTCCGTGACAGTCACCTGGAAACGTGCCAGCAATGCCACATCATACCGGGTGTATTATAAAAAGGCCGGTGCCAGAAAGTGGACGGTACTGGCGAATGTGAGCAGCAAGACAACAAAGTATGTTCACAAGACTTCCAGGAAATATCCGTTACAGGGTGGCAAGAAATATAGTTATACGGTCCGGGCTTATAATAAGTATAGTAAGAAATGGGGGCGGTATGACAGCAAAGGCAAAACCGTTACAATTCCAGTGGTTCCATCTGCGGTGAAGATGGGGAGTGTAAAAGCGGATAGTTACAATCAGGTGAGCGTTACCTGGAAGCCTGCCGGCAATGTGACAGAGTATCAGGTGTTTTACAGACCGGCAAGCACTACGAAGTGGACGCTGCTGTCAAGGACTAATGGCAAGACGTTGAAGTATGTACATAAATCCAGCAGCAAGTATCCGCTGAAACCTGGCCAGAGGTATGTATATACGGTGAGGGGATATAATAAAACATTTAAGACAACGGGCAGTTATAACAAAAATGGAGTGACGGTGCAGGTACCGAAGAAGCCAAGTGTAACAGCAACTCCAAAACCAACCGCTACACCAAAGCCTACAGAAACCCCGCTCAATACAGAGAAATTCATCAAGGAAGTCATACGATTGACGAACATTGAGAGACAAAAAGCCGGGGAAAATTCGGTGCAGGAGAATGCAGCGCTTGATAAAGGAGCGGCGGTAAGGGCGAAGGAATGTGCAATAAAATATGGACATCATCGCCCAAATGGAGAGATATTCAGTACCGCTTATTATGAGTCAGGAGCAGGCAATATTCTGGGCGAAAATATTGCTGTTGGATTTTTAACCCCAAAAGGTGTTGTCGATGGATGGGTAAACAGCCAGGGCCATTACGTCACAATGATTGATTCAAGGGCCACACACATGGGTGCTGGCTGCTACAAAAAAGACGGAGTCATTTACTGGGTGCAGATTTTCGCCAAAGACCCGGACCAGAAGTTTACGTTGACCGTTGACGCAAACGGTGGTACATTCCCTGATAAAGGTGGAGTTGAGAAATATACGATGCAGGTTCCGGCGGGGATGACGCTATCAATTGATAATATCTCAAAACCAGAAAATGATGGCAGCAGATTCGATAAGTGGACAACTGTTTACGATGATGGCTATGAAACGAAACAAACAACGGCAATTCATATGTCAGAAACACAAACTCTAAAAGCCAATTGGACAGAAAACCCATCTTAACTAGTTTATATCGCACAAACGCACCACCTCGCGGTGGTGCGTTGTTCTCTTTTTTGCAAACCATATATATCTGTTGTAAAATATATATAAGCAAAAAAATACAAGGAGGGAGAATCTTTGTGAAAAAAAATGTGATAGAGGGACCAAACAAGACCCGGCTGCTCAATGGTCTGCTTGCCGTCCTGCTGGCCATCACACTGATTGCCCCGGCAGTCTTTCAGTCCACCACCCCGGCGGCTTCCAAGCGAACGCCCGCAAGACCGGCGATTACGAAAGTGACCGCTACCAAGAATTCCGCAACGGTCACATGGAACTTCCAACTTTTCTATATCACCTCTTTTATCTTCCCCACCTCTTCTTTTTCCGCATGTCTTTCCACAGATTGAAAGACAGCACCAATTACTGCTGACTATTGGCACTGTCTCTTTTTGACATTTCTTACATGCAACAGGGGGTGTTGCCAAACTGTTGCCAGTCGAATTTTGAGGACGCAGAGAGCCTTATTTCAAGCGATTTTGGGGTTTCGACACAATGTACAATATCTTTGTCTTTCCTTTGGAAATCCTGTTGAATTTGATTGTATTATTTTTAGATAAATCTTGGATTTTTTCCAAAAAAATCCGCCGCAGGACGGTATGTTACACGTACTGCGGCGGTTTTAAATAAATCGGATATTCGGAATCCGTTTCCGGATTTATATAAATCGGATATTCGGAATCCGCTTCGCTACTTCCTCATAAACAAAATCCGTTTCCGGATTTTGTTTATATCCGTGTCAGAACAAAAATATCGTAGATTGCTCTGACTGCTTTTTCGAAATCACGATTCTCTACACCGATGATGATATTCAGCTCACTGGAACCCTGGTCGATCATTTTTACGTTTACATTTGCATGGGCAAGAGCAGAGAAGATCCTTCCTGCAGTGCCTCTCTGGGATTTCATTCCACGACCAACAACTGCGATCAGTGCAAGGTCAGATTCCATCTCCACAAAATCAGGCTGCACCAGACGGTGGATACCTGCGATAACCTGCTGCTCTTTCTCCTCAAATTCGTCCTGATGAACATATACAGTCATAGTATCGATTCCGGATGGTACATGCTCAAAGCTGATCCCCTGATCTTCAAATACCTGAAGTACCTTGCGTCCGAACCCGATCTCACTGTTCATCATAGATTTCTCGATATTAATAGAGCAGAAGCCTTTCTTTCCGGCGATACCGGTAATAGTAAATTTCGGCTTCTTACAGGTGCTCTCTACGATCAGAGTACCTTTATCCTCCGGGCTGTTTGTGTTACGGATATTGATCGGAATTCCCTCTTTACGAACCGGGAAAATGGCATCCTCATGAAGAACAGTAGCTCCCATGTAGGAAAGCTCACGAAGCTCTCTGTATGTGATCGCCTCGATAGGCTCCGGATTGTGAACGATACGCGGATCTGTTACAAGAAAACCGGAAACGTCCGTCCAGTTCTCATAAATATCTGCATGGATAGCCTTTGCAACCAGAGATCCGGTCACATCAGAACCACCTCTGGAAAATGTCTTTACTGTGCCATCTGCACATGCGCCGTAAAATCCCGGAATAACCGCATGCTGGGATTTGCTGAGTTTTTTGGAAAGGAGTTTATTGGTCTCCTCCGCTTCCAGATTACCAGCTTTATCAAAACGGATCACAGAAGCTGCATCCACAAAATCATATCCAAGATATGCAGCCATGATCTTACCATTGAGGAACTCTCCTCTGGATGCCGCATACTGGATTCCTGCCTGTGCACGGAAATCCTCATCGATCTTCTTGAACTCCTCCTCAAGAGAAAGGCTCAGTCCGAGTCCCTTGATGATCTCATAATATCGCGCCTTGATTGCATTGATCTTCTCAGTGATATCCTCCCCTTTGGATGCTGCGTCATAACATCCATAAAGCATATCCGTCACTTTGATATCCTCGTCAAATCTCTTTCCCGGAGCTGACGGAACTACATAACGGCGGCTCTCATCACTGCGGATGATATCGCCCACTTTCTGGAACTGCTCCGCATTTGCAAGAGAACTTCCACCGAATTTTACAACTTTTTTCATGA
>OLRC01001969.1_pt1 | contig 12022 bp, 9 predicted proteins | sample 1672081 | NCBI WGS metagenome assembly OLRC01 (sample SAMEA3136643, study PRJEB25190) | human gut metagenome | biome: human gut; feature: human-associated habitat; material: faeces | place: Austria | collected 2013
TCATTTCAGGCCTCCTTTTCTGTGAAAATGATGAGGCGGCTGTCGTAGTCTCCCTTCATATCAAGCGCCAGGCCGAACTGCATGAGATAAGCGCCGGTTTTTCGTAAAATTTTGCCATCCAGTTCATATTCATAAACAGCGTTTTCTTTCAGGCCGCGAAGCTTGACGGTGTGCCAGATCTCGCCGAAGCGCTCGTGATCCAGAAATAAGAAGAGAGCGGACTGATTGTCGCGAACGTACTGAACAGCCTGGAGGGACGCAGTTTTCAGGGAGGAGAGGCGGTAGAGCTCGCCAAACTGAACCGTATTCCGAACCTTCTTATAGTCAGCGATGTACCCGGCGATTTCCGTGAGTTTTTCATCGGAAGCCCGGTTCAGGTCGATGCCGATCCCCAGGGCGCCGCACATGGAACTGTGCATGCTGAAAGCGAGAGGCAGTTTCCGCTGGTTCATGCCGAAATCATCGGTGAGCCAGGCCCGCATGTATTTGACGGGATAAAAATAACTGTAAGCTTCCTGGATGAAAAGCCGGTCGACCGGATCTGTGTATTTCGTTGTGAAAGCATCCGGAAAGCTTTTCCCAAAAGAGGGAAGATGGCTGTTTGCGGCGCTGGCAGGTTTTATGCCACAGGCACTGTTTTTGGGAACTTATGTAAATACGGATTCCCTGGCACTTTTGTCTATGGGAATTATTCTGTATTCCTGGTCCTGCTATCTGGAAGAAGGAGACTGGAGTTTCAAAAACTCGATCCTGCTGGCTGTTGGCATGGCAGTCTGCGCGTTGTCCTACTATAATGCCTACGGCTGGATCTTATGCAGCTTTCTGTTTTTCTGCCTGACAGTCCTTCTGTGCAGGGAAGAACCGGTAAAACAGAGAATCGCTTTTCTGTTTCGAAGAGGAATCGTGATCGCGGCAGTAACCCTTGTTTTATGTGGCTGGTGGTTTGTCCGGAACGCCATTCTTTATGACGGAGATTTTATCGGAAGAAAAGCCTGTGCAGAGTGTGCGGAGAAATATGCGGCCATTGATTACCGGCCGTCCAGATATCCAACACCGGAGAAACTGAAATGGACATGGAAGGATATTCTTCTGTATCAGGACCCGGGCTGGAACCATAACTGGTTACTGACAGTTCTGGTAAGTTTTATCGGAACTTTCGGACTGATGCAGATCTATATGCCTTATGGTGTGAGCAAGGCATATTTCCTGTTGTTCGGGATCGGTGGCCTTGGAGTATTGTCCATGCTGGGAATGTTTTATCCGAAGAAACGTACTGTCGTAAAAGAACGGAAAACATCAGGCACTGAAAAACTGAAGATAAAAACAGTGACTGTGTCCAATAAATGGGACAGAAAAGGAATCTTCCATCTGCTGATGATCCTTCTGATCCTGATCCCTGTGGGATTGTTCATGTATTATGTATATTACAGTGACAACCAGGCACAGGGACGTTACATCATGCCGGCACTGTATCCGGCCATGTATTTTGTGACAGCGGGCTGGAACCGTCTGCTGGAACGTTTTGTAAAAAAAGAAAATATCAGAATGTGGATCTACCGGGGCTTAAGTGCACTTCTGGTGGCTTCGCCGTTTTTGTGCTATATCTTCCTGGTGGTTCCGTTTTATCGCTGATTTTCCGAGGGGAAAATCGAAATTGACAATAAAAAAATCCCTCCTGTGTATCCGGATATGACCAGTACACAGGGGGGATTTTTTAACCAAATCAAGTAAGTCCCCTGCTTCAATCGCGAAAAGCAATAAGCAGTGGGTGGGGGACTTGCATATAAGATGTGATGCAGATCAGGAGCGGATAATCCTGATCATACGCCACAGAAGCAGGATCAGGATCAGGAGGCCGGCGCCGCCGATCACAAAATAAGGAATTGGAGAGCGGGATTCTGAGTAAGCTTTTGCGGCATCCATATTGTCATCATTTTCCTGAACCTCTGCGGTAGTGCTTTCTGTGGAGGTGTCTTCCACCACTGCAGTTCCCACCTGAGCTCCGCCAAAGGAATAGGTGCGGAGAATCTGGCCATCGGATTCCGTATCTTCCGTAGTAAGATCATCCGAAGTTGCACCGGACGGAACCATTACGGTACCTCCGGACAGAATGTGGAAATCTTCTTCCGAAAGATCCAGAAGCTGGAAATTGGCAAAACCGTAGTCCATAAGAGTAACCGCTTCATTGGCTGTCTGTCCGGTCGCTCCGTTCATAACAACACAGATCAGTGTGGTGCTGTTGCGTTCAGCCGCAGTTACCAGGACGCTTCCGGAAGTAGTGGTAGTACTCTCACGTCCGCCGATACAGCCCTGGTAATAAGTGGCGGAAGTCGGATTTGTCATGGAAAAGGAACTGGTGAGGTTTCTGGCACCGCCGGAAACATTGGTGGCCGGTATGGTATAGGAAGTGGCTCCGGAAATTGTCCGGAAACTGTCATTGCTGATTGCTGCCTGCATGATCAGAGCCAGGTCGTGGGCGGTGGTGTGCTGATTATCGTCCGGAAGACCGGTAGGATTGGTAAATACTGTATTGGTACAACCAAGTTCCTGGGCGCGGTCATTCATTTTCTGGACAAAAGCATCCACAGAACCGCCGATCTGTTCTGCAACCTGAAGGGCAATATCATTGGCAGAAGCCAGCATGATCGCATAGAGGCACTGCTCCATGGTAAAAACTTCTCCGAGCTGTGAGGAAATATGGGCGCCTCCGTCGGTGACACCGGATACACCGGTTTCTGTCATTGTCACCTGATCGGTTAACTGGCTGTTCTCCAGCGCCAGAAGGCAGGTCATGATCTTAACTGCGCCGGCAGGGGAGAGCGCGGTATCCATATCTTTGGCGTAGAGAATGGTATCGGAAGAATCTTCCATGACTACGGCAGATGCGGAAGTGATCTCAGGCCCCTGTGGCCATCCGCTGATGGAGTTGGTTGTAATACCGGATGTGGCGGCAGCAGCGGTTTCTTCTGTGGCGAAAACTGGAGTCTGGAACACCATGGAAGCTGAGATCCCAAAGGCCAGAAGCGCCGCGGTTATTCTTGATTTTTTCATAATATATGGTACTCCTGTATAAAAAATAATTCTTATGTAAGCAATACATACGTAAATGTTACTGTTCACTCCGTGACCAGCAACACGTAAGCACAGTATAACACACTTTCTCTCTTCCTTGCAAAAAAAATGCGGTAATGTTAAAATACGTTTATCAAATTGAGTAATACGGAGAAAATATATGAGTAAAGATGATTCCACAGGAAAGATTCAATGGGACAGGCTTGTGAAGAAGCTTTCTCCCTATACAGTACAAAAGGGCTTGAGATACCTGAAGCATTACGGACTGAAAGAATTCTGGATCAGGCTTCATGAACGCTTTGAGCCGGAAGAAGTTCCCTACGGACCGTGGTATGAGGCATACAGGCCAACCGAAGAGACTCTTGAGAAGCAGCGAAAGAGGAAATTTCCGGATGGCCCGCTGATCAGTATTGTAGTGCCTGCATATCTGACACCGGAGAGGTTCTTAAGACAGATGCTTGATTCTCTGCTTGCCCAGACATATCAGAACTGGGAACTCTGTCTCGCAAATGGCAGTCCGGAAGATCCGGATATGCAGCTTGTACTGAGATCCTATGCAGAGATGGATAAAAGGATCCGCTATGAAGATCTGAAGGAAAATCTCGGTATCGCTGAGAATACCAATGCAGCCTTTGCCATGGCAAGAGGAGATTTTATCGCACTTCTGGATCATGATGATCTGCTTGCACCCAATGCTCTGTATGAGATCGCAGCTGCACTGGAGGAACATCCGGAGGCAGATGTGATCTATACCGATGAAGATAAGGTCACAACAGATCTGTCCGAGCATTTTCAGCCACATCTGAAACCGGATTTTAACCTGGACCTTTTAAGATCCAACAATTATATCTGTCATTTTCTGGTTGTGAGACGTTCAGTTGTGCAGAAAGCCGGAGGTTTCCGCAGAGAATTTGACGGAGCGCAGGACTATGATTTTATTTTCCGCTGTGTGGAACAGGCACGTGAGGTCATCCATGTACCGGAGATCCTTTACCACTGGAGAACCCACAAATCCTCCACAGCGGATAACCCGGCAAGCAAGATGTATGCTTTTGAGGCAGGAAAGCGTGCCATTGAGGGAAATCTTGAACGAACCGGAACTCCGGGAACTGTGGAGCATACCCCGGATTTCGGATTTTACCGTGTGAAATATCCGGTGCAGGGGGAACCGCTGGTGTCCATTATCATCCCCAACCGGGAAGAAAAAGAAACCCTTCAGGCCTGCGTGGAATCCATTTTTGAAAAAACTGTCTATAAGAATTATGAGATCATTATCGTGGAGAATAACAGCGGTTCCGACGAGATCTTCCGTTACTACCGGAAGCTTTCTGAAGACCCGAGGATCCATCTGCTCCGCTGGAAAAAAGAATTCAATTATTCTGCCATCAATAATTTTGGCGTGCGCCATGCAAAGGGAGATTATCTGCTTTTCCTGAATAATGATGTGAAAGTGATCGATCCGGACTGGCTTTCGGAGATGCTTGGTGTCTGCCAGCGACAGGAAGTAGGAGCTGTCGGGGCCAAACTGATCTATCCGGATAATACCATCCAGCATGCAGGCTGTGTGGTGGGAATGGGCGGCATTGCGGGACATATGTTTGTAAATATGCCGGCAGAACGTACCGGATATCTGCATAAAGCATCCCTTCTGCAGGATATGAGCTGTGTGACAGCTGCCTGCATGATGATGAAAAAAAATGTTTTTCTGGAAGCAGGCGGCTTTACAGAAGAACTCGCGGTAGCATTTAATGATGTAGATCTCTGCCTGAAAGTGAGGAGCCACGGCCATCTGATCGTCTATGATCCGTACGTGAAACTTTATCATTATGAGTCCAAATCCAGAGGTGCGGAGGACAGTGAGGAAAAAGTCCGTCGATTCCAGTCGGAAATCGAATATATCCGTTCTCACTGGATAGACATCCTCAAAAACGGAGATCCGTACTATAACAAAAATCTTTCTCTGTCAAAATGGAATTATTCCCTGAAGCCTCTTCCGGGAATGGGAAAGAAGAAGGGATGAACCAATGCAGGAAGTATCAGTAGTCATACCGAATTTTAACGGGATGGCATATCTGGATGGTGTGCTTTCAAGTCTTGAGAGACAGACCATCCGCAATTTTGAGGTTATACTGGTGGACAATGGGTCCACAGACGGCAGCTGTGCTTTTGTTTCTGCGGAATATCCGTGGGTCCACATGATCCAGCTTCCGGAAAACTATGGATTCAGCAGGGCTGTGAATGAGGGAATTCATGCGGCACGCTCTCCGTATGTGCTGCTTCTGAATAATGACACGGAAGCAGAACCGGATTTTCTGGAAGAGATGGTAGCGGCCCTCAGAAGACATAAAAAAGCTTTTTCCTGCCAGGCAAAAATGATCCAGCTTCATGACCATGACAAGATGGACGATGCGGGAAATTATTACTGTGCACTGGGATGGGCGTTTGCCAGAGGGAAAGATAAGGATATTAACCATTACGATAAAGAGCAGAAGATTTTTTCCGCCTGCGCGGGAGCTGCCATTTACAGAAAAAAAATCATCGACCGGATCGGAGATTTTGATGAAGAGCATTTTGCCTATCTGGAGGATCTGGATATCGGTTATCGCGCCCGGATCTTTGGGTATCAGAACTGGTATGCTCCAAAGGCGAAAGTTTATCATGTGGGAAGCGGAACAAGCGGTTCCAGATATAATCAGTTTAAGATCCGGTATTCATCCAGAAATAATATTTACCTTATTTACAAGAACATGCCGTTCCTTCAGATCGTTCTGAACCTTCCATTTCTGCTTGTCGGATTCGGGGCAAAAATCCTGTTTTTTGCGTCAAAAGGCTTTGGCAGGGAGTATCTGGCAGGAATTAAAAATGGCTTCCAGATCAGCCGGAAGAACAGGAAAGTAAAGTTTTCCATGAGGAATTTTCCACGTTATATCCAGCTGCAGGTTGAGCTCTGGATCAACATTTTTAGGCGATTTGCCGGTTAAAACTCCATATTTTCACAGAAATTTTATATTTCGGAGGGAAGATTTTGTTGCTTTTGGGATGCATCTATTATAAGATAAAAGCAATGAACTTAAATGAGGTGACGGAAATTGATTAAAGATAACCAGAAAAATTTCAGTCGTCTCCATATGCTGATCGATGTATTTGTGATCGCAGCCTCTTATGCGCTGGCGTGGCTGATCCGTTTCCAGGGAATATTTGAACATTCCGCAGTTCAGTCCAAGACCGTTCAGGAATATATGTTTATGCTGATCTTTATCATTCCTGGATATGTGCTTTTATATCAGGCATTTGATCTTTATACACCGATGCGAATGCAGGGGCGTCGTCTCGTGCTTGCCGGAATCGTGAAGGCAAACGCGTTAGGGCTCCTTATCATCATGTTTGCACTTTATAATTTTAAAGAACTGGATTATTCCCGTCTTACACTGGTTTCCTTCTGTTTTATCAATATTGTCCTGGAATGGCTTGTACGCATGTTTGTGTTTTACATTCTCCGGGACATGCGGAAGAAAGGAATGAACCAGAAACAGGTGCTGCTGGTTGGATACAGCCGTGCCGCTGAGGAATATGTGGACAGGATCCTGCAGAATCCGCAATGGGGATATGTGATCAGGGGCATACTGGATGACAATGTGCCGGCAGGCACTACCTATAAAGGAGTCAAGGTGATCGGGCGTATTGCCAATCTGATGATCATCCTTCCATCCAGCCGACTGGATGAGATAGCTATTACCCTGGGCTTAAGTGAGTATTATCGTCTGGAAGAGATTGTTGCACTCTGCGAGAAATCAGGAGTACACACGAAATTTATTCCGGATTATAATAATATTATTCCGACCAAACCGTATACAGAAGACATTCTCGGACTTCCGGTGATCAATATCCGGTATGTGCCGCTGAGCAATACGTTTAATGCAATGATCAAGAGGACGATGGATGTGATCGGTTCTTCGATCGCGATCATTGTTTCATCGCCGGTGATGCTGATCCTGTGTATCCTGATCAAGCTGACCTCTCCTGGTCCGCTGATCTATAAACAGGAACGTGTTGGCCTTCATAATCAGACTTTCCGGATGTATAAATTCCGTTCCATGGAGATCCAGAAGGAGTCCGAAGAAAAGAAAGCATGGACTGTAAAAAACGATCCACGTGTCACCGGAATCGGAAAATTCATGCGTCATACCAGTCTGGATGAACTTCCACAGCTTTTCAATATCCTGAAAGGGGAGATGAGCCTTGTGGGACCGAGACCGGAGAGACCGTTTTTTGTAGAGAAGTTTCGTGAGGAAATACCGCGGTATATGGTGAAACATCAGGTGCGTCCGGGCCTTACCGGATGGGCACAGGTAAATGGTTACCGTGGAGACACTTCTATCAGGAAGAGGATCGAATGTGATCTGTACTATATCGAAAACTGGTCAGTAGGATTCGATATCAAGATCATGTTCCTCACCATATTTAAAGGCTTTATCAACAAGAATGCATACTAAAAAGGGGAAAAGGAAAAGATGTCAAAACCTCGGAAAAAAAGAAGAAAAGTTCTGTTTATCCTGGAAATTATCGTACTGCTCCTGTTTATAGGAGGCTTATATGTTTACGGTCAGATCTCAGCCAAGCTGGACAAGATCGATATTCAGGAAACAGATCTTCAGGAACAGGATATCGTAACCAATGACCAGGCACCGCAGATGACGGGTTATACCACATATGCACTGTTCGGACTGGACCACAGAAGCAAGAATGAGAAGCTGAACACAGAGAACAGTGATACCATCATCATTGCAAGTATCAACAACGACACGAAGGCAGTCAAGCTGGTATCTGTTTACCGAGACACACTTCTCAATGTGAAAGATGATACCTATTCCAAAGCCAATGCAGCATATGCCCTTGGCGGACCGGCACAGGCAGTTAATATGCTGAACACAAACCTGGATCTTAATATTACAGATTACGTATCCATTGATTTTGACGCACTGGTAACAGTAATAGACTGTCTGGGAGGACTGGATATCCCGCTTTCCTATGCGGAGATCGTTCATATGAACAACTACTGCGTGGAAACTGCGGAAGAGACTGGCAAGAGTTATACACCGGTAGAGCTGCCGGAGCCGAAGCCGGAAGATCAGGAAGCGATTGTCGGAACCTATCATCTGAATGGTGTACAGGCTACTTCCTACTGCCGTATCCGTTATACGGCAAGCCTGGATATGGGACGTACAGAGAGACAGAGAAGAGTTATCCAGATGATCGTTGACAAGGCAAAAAAAGCCGGCCTTTCCACAATCTTTGATATCATGGATCAGGTTTTCCCGATGGTCAAGACATCTGTTTCCAAGACAGAGATCCTGAAGCTGATCCCGGCAATGATCGGATACTGCATTGATGAAACAACGGGATTCCCGCAGGACTATAAATTTGCTACAGTTAAGGGCAGTGTCATTGTACCGACAACTCTGGATTCCAATGTACTGAAGCTGCATCAGTTCCTGTACGGAAATACAAATTATACACCGACACAGGATGTACTGAACAAAAGTGCGCAGATCGCTGCGATTGTAGGCGGTGGACAGGTACAGGATACAGCGCCTGCGGTAACGGACGCTCCGAATACAACAACGGATGATTCGTATACCTGGGAGGGAAGTACAGACACTTCTGCCGATTACAGCTACGATGACACGGATTACAGTAATAATACAGACTACACGGATTACGGCAATGACACCAGCGATGATACGGATTATTCCGGTGGTGGAGACGATTCGAATACAGATTATTCCGGCGGCGGAGACGATTCAGGAAACGACGATTCCGGTGCAGGAGATACTGGCGATGATACGTCTGGAGGCGGAGATGAATCCGGCGGAGATGACGCTGGGGGAGATGCTGGCGGCGGAGATGGCGGCGCAGGAGCTGACGATCTCTCAGACGGAGAATAAAAAATTAAAATAATCAACCAGCAGAAGGGACCATCCGGTGAGGGTGGTCCTTTCTGGACAGGAGAGAATTATGAATGCAGTAAAAACAGATGTGATCATACCGGCATATCACCCGGGAGAAGAATTTGACAAACTTCTGGAGCGCCTCAGCACACAGAAATATCCTGTCAATAAGATCATAGTTATGAATACAGAGAAAAAATTCTGGAGAGAAAACTGGGAACAGAAGTATCCGCTGGTGGAAGTCCACCATCTTACAAAACAGGAATTTGATCATGGTGCAACAAGAAGAAGGGGAGCAGAGCTTTCGGATGCGGAGATCCTCATATTTATGACTCAGGACGCATTACCGGCAGACAGAAATCTGGTTGGAAATCTTGTTCAGGCTGTTGCCGGGAATGAAAAGACAGGAGCGGCCTATGCACGACAGCTTCCCAAAAATGACTGCGGTTTCCTTGAAAAATATACCCGTTCGTTTAATTATCCGGAGCAGTCCTGCCTTAAAACAGAAAAAGATGTAGAGACCAGAGGAATCAAGACATATTTTTGCTCAAATGTCTGTGCAGCATACGATCACAGGATCTACAATGAGATCGGCGGATTTCCGGAACATGCTATTTTTAATGAAGATATGATCTATGCAGGCTGGATGGTAAAAAAAGGTTATGCGGTTGCTTATGCAGCAGAGGCTAAGGTTTATCACTCTCATAATTACAGCTGCAGCCAGCAGTTTCACAGAAATTTTGATCTTGGCGTTTCCCAGGCAGAGCATCCGGAAGTTTTTGAAGGAGTTCCGTCTGAGGGGGAGGGAGTGCGCCTGGTAAAAAAGAGCCTGTCTTATCTTCTGAAAACCGGACATATCTGGATGATCCCCGGACTGTTTTTTCAGAGTGCTTCCAAGTATGCCGGATATTTCCTCGGAAAAAGATATCAGAAACTTCCTGAAAGACTGATCCTGTTTTGTACTATGAGTCCGGAATACTGGAAAAAACAGAAATGATCAGGAAGAATCAGCGGGTCACGCTTTTTTAAAGGATATATCACAGTTTGAACACAATTGCCTGTTAAACTGTTTTTATAAAGCAGATGGCATAAGAAAAATTTGAGAAGGGAGCACCAGGGTCATGAGTGAAGAAAACAGATGGGATGAAGATCTGCCAGAGGTAAACGAAAATGTTCCAACAGAAGAGAAACCTCTGGATACTTTTGGAAATACAGATACCGGCAGTGCTGCAGATAACAGTACTGAAAATATAGATATTGCACAGAAACCAATGGCTCATCCATATTCCGCAGGCCGGAGAATGCAGGAGAACGGTTACGGAAATGGAACAAACAGCAGCAATTTTCAGAATAATACCAGTTTTCAGGAAAAACCGAAATATGCACATTATGAAGTGCATCAGCCGCAGGCAGGAAATTATGCGGGAGGAAGTATTCCACCGAAGAAACCTCATAAACCGAAGATAGCTCATGGAGGCGGGAACGGCGGCTTTGGAAAGAAGGCTGCAACAGCCGTTGCCCTGGCAGTGATCTTTGGACTGGTGGCAGGTGCTGTTTTTCAGGGAGTAAATATTGCGGCAGATAAATACAGAGATAATAACAGCAGCAGTACACAGATCGGAAAAACAGAAACTGTTACCGGTACAGAAAAAAGCACAGATGGCAGTTCCACAGAATCCAGTGTGAAAAGCATCGTAGCAGAGAGCGGAACAGTAGCCGGAGTTGCACAGGCGACGATGTCCTCGATCGTTGCGATCACTTCTGTCAGTGTACAGGAGATCCCGAGCTTTTTCGGATATGGAACAAGACAGTATCAGAGTGCGGGAAGCGGTTCCGGAATCATTGTAGGTGAGAATGACAGTGAACTTCTGATCGCAACGAATAATCATGTGGTATCCGGCGCAACAACACTTACCGTATGTTTTGCAGGCGGAGATGTAGTCGGTGCGGAAGAAGAGACACAGGCGATGGCCAGTGGCGACAGTATTACAGACAGTTCAGATAGCAGTGTGGATGTGAATAATGCGGTATCAGCCAAGATCAAGGGAACAGACGAAGAGAACGATCTGGCAGTAATTGCTGTAGAGAAGTCCGATATTCCGGAAGAGACGATGAATGAGATCAAGATCGCACAGATGGGAAGTTCCGACGATCTTGTAGTAGGTGAGCAGGTAGTTGCGATTGGTAATGCTCTGGGTTATGGCCAGTCAGTCACTTCCGGATGGGTAAGTGCCCTGAACCGTACCATCAGCACAGAGGATGGTGATACCAGTGGACTGATCCAGACAGATGCGGCTATCAATCCCGGAAATAGTGGTGGTGCGCTTCTGAACATGAAAGGCGAAGTGATCGGGATCAATGCGGCCAAATACGCAGACAGTCAGGTGGAGGGAATGGGATATGCAATTCCGATATCCAAAGCAGAACCGATCCTGGAAGAGCTGATGAACCGCGAAACACGTGATAAAATAGAAGACACTTCAAAAGTTGGTTATATGGGAATCAAAGCTGCGGACCTTACAACAGAGGCGATCCAGATGTACAATATGCCGGCAGGAGCATTTCTTACAGAAGTTACACCAGGTGGTGCGGCAGATAAAGCCGGGATCAAAAAAGGTGATATCGTTGTAAAACTGGATGGGCAGAAGGTAAGCGGCAAGAATGATCTGGTGGATAAACTTCAGTATTACGAATCAGGCGAAACCGTGGAAGTGGTAATTGCAAGAGCAAATAACGGAGAATATAAAGAAGAAACCGTAGAAGTCACTCTTGGAAGCAAGCCGGCTTCTGACAACTGAAAAAAGTGACAACTGAAAACAGAAATCTGGACAGGGAGCTGCGTTTTTTGCGGCTCCCTGTTTTATAAAAACTTAATTTGATACGTCGGGATTATGTGGTATAATATGCATTATGACACAAGACGGAAAACGAAACCGGCTTCCGTCTTATAAAAACCAGAAAGGAAATGTTATGGCAGATCAGTTTGATAATAATAAAGACAA
>OLRC01001971.1_pt1 | contig 12008 bp, 14 predicted proteins | sample 1672081 | NCBI WGS metagenome assembly OLRC01 (sample SAMEA3136643, study PRJEB25190) | human gut metagenome | biome: human gut; feature: human-associated habitat; material: faeces | place: Austria | collected 2013
AAATACTTAATTTCAATATTTTATCAGCTTAAATTTAGCTAATATTTCGCATTGTTTTTTGGTGTTTTTTTCTTTTATTACTTTATATCCATACAAAAAAGACGTCTTTTGCAGACAAAGCCCACAAAAAACGTCTTTTTCCTTTTTATCGCCAGATTCCCCGGCGTCTGCGAATCGTATCATACATATCGTGTTCCATTGCCATAACTTTTTCCACCGGAACACTTTTAAAAACCGGCATCTTCATTTTAAACCGAATCCAGAAGAAGGAATATACACCCAGTGCAAAAAATACTGCAGCAGATAAAAATAGAATCGCATTGCGTTCCACCGGGTCTGTTGAAATGTTACAAATCATAAAAATAGTACCCGCAATTCCGATAAGCGGAAGCACCGGTCCAAACGGAACTTTGAAACTTCTTGGTGCTTTCGGAAGACGGTGCCGCAGCACCAGCACATCAATATGTGCAAAAATATAAGACACCATCCAGAATACCGATCCAACCAGAATAAAAAAGGAAATTGCATCCGATGAATCACTGCTGATAAATGCAAATACAAGAATCAGAATACTGATGAACCACACACCGACAAACGGCACATTGTTTTTGTTCAGTTTTTTAAAGCAGCGCGGCATCATATTCATTTTTGCCATTCCCTGACAGATACTTGCCAGCCCGTTGATCGCAGAGTTCTGGGAACTGATCAGTGCCAGCGCCGCCACAAAAGCCATCCATATTTTTCCGACATTTCCCAGAAGATTTTCCCCGTACAGCAGATGCGGGGCTGCAGAATCTGCCAGCTTGTCCCATGGGGTATAATTGTGAAATCCGAACACCAGAACCGACTGCACAACACAGATCAGTCCCAGCCCAAGAAACATACCGAGCGGTACATTCCGCTTGGCATTTTTGACATCCTTCGAAATCGGAATCACATATTCTGCACCAATAAACAGCCAGAATGCAACTGCGGTCATGGAAACAATCGTTTTCCAGTCTGCGGAAAGAACCATCGGCTGACTCACCTTTTTTCCTGTGCCAAGTCCCAGCATGCCGATGACACCCATAATCACCATCGATCCGACCATCAGATATGCCACTGCATCCTGAATCTTTGCAAACATATCCACACCCTTTAAATTGGCAATCAGAAGAATGACCGTCACCAGAACGGTATAGGAAAAGTTTGGAATCGGCAGATGAAAAATTTCTCCCATGGCATATGCGAAAATTGAGGCTTCCACACCGGAAGACAATACATTGCAGAACAGATACCCTCCCACCATGGAAATCATCGTCGGAAACGGTCCCAGGCAGGCAAGCGTGTACTGTGCCAGTCCCCCGGTCGTATTCGGCATCAGGGCATTGAGTTCCGACAGGGATGCAATGGTTGTCATGTTAAACAGACAGGCAATTACCATGGCAAAAATAAAGGTCACGCCAATCGTCCCTGCGCCCTGTCCGAGTGAAACCAGACAACTCGTTGCAATGACAAGTCCTACAGAAACAGAAATAACACTTTTGAGTCCTAACTTCTTTTCTTCCATAAACAGACTCCCATCCCCTACAACGCTTTTTCGCCCTCATCACCGGTGCGGACGCGGATGACATTATCCAGTTTATAGATAAAGATCTTTCCATCTCCGATGTGACCGGTATACAGCTGTTCCTTGATGATCTCTACGATGGAATTCACACGCTCCGTTTCCACAACAATATTGATCTGCTGTTTTGGAAGCAGTTCCATCTCTTCAAGCTCATCCACTTCATACTCTCTGGTTCCTTTTTCCACACCGCATCCAAGTACCTGCATCACGGTCATTCCCCGCACACCGGCTTTGCTGAGTGCTGCTTTTAAGCTGGAAAATTTTGACATGCCTGTAATTACTTCAATTCTTGACAAACTCATGGTCTTTCCTCCTTGGTATAATGCTCTTTACAATTCCAGTTCCGGAATCTTTGTTCCTGTAATGAGCCGCTCATAACCCTGTGGGGTAATCCCGGCATACTGTTTAAAATCTTTGATCATATGTGCTTCGTCATAATAGCCGCACTGCTGCGCCAGTGCATCCAGCCGGATCCTCTCCGGCATTTTATTTATGACATGCAGCAGCTTCTGAAACCGGACAAACCGTTCAAAATTCTTTGGCGAAATTCCATGCACCTGCTGAAAAACACGCCGAATATAACATTCCGAATATCCAGTTTCCTCTGCCAGCTGCCGGATACAAATGCATCCATCGGTATCATAAATTCTCTCCCTGAGATAATTTTCCAGCTTTTGTATGCCATCCGCCAGTTCTTTTCCACGCAGTTTTGCATATTCCGTCGTAAATACATTGACACGCTCCGAAATATTTTTACTCCCGGCAAGTTTTTCGGTCAGGTGATCTCCAAACAGATTGCCATCAATCTCGAGATCTTTGTTAACCAGATCCCGGATGGAAAGTTCTTCCGGCAGAATACAGCTCCCCGGCTGAAAACGAACCCCAAAATATGAGCGTCCGTCCTCAAACTCCCAGCCTTTTGCGGCAAGAACCGTTCCGCCAATATACGTCTTAACATCCTGCTCTCCGATTCCAAACAACAGATCCACGCTGCCATCCGGCACCGCTTTCATCTCTTCCTTTAAACTCTTCTTTTTGGAAAATTCATAAAAGTGGGAGATTCCGGATTTCATTTCTTTTTTTACCTCATAATCATCTGTATCCAGCACCAGATACGGCTGCATTGGCATGACGTTTTTCATTTTCTTTCGCCCCTTGTACTTAAACCTCTGCCAGGACCGCCCGGCAAAAAGTACTTAAAAAGGCGTACCTTTTATGCCATATCCGGCTGATCCCATAAAGGCAGTTCCACGCCGATACCTTCTTTTAATGCATTGCGGTATACGGTACCGCCCCAGGCAATGTCCTCAACAGGCATACCGCCTACCGAGTATACAATGATCTCATCATCACTTTCCCGTCCCGGATGCTTTTTATTAATGATATCGGCAATATCTACAATATCTTCCCGCTGAATCCGTCCTTCGTGCAGATAATCCGTAAACTTGGAACCTATGATCTGTACCATCTCATAACTCGGATACGGAAATTCCTCTGCCCAGGCTTCATACAGCTTATAGTTGTCTACCACTTTTTTGCAGCGCCTGATCAGAAAATCATCATCAAACCGGGCTGCCGATGGCAGACAGATGAGTGCACCTTTTTTGACCCAGTCTTCTGCGATATATGGGAAATCGATTTCTTTTACCGGTGCGGTGGAAGTAACACAGATGATGTCACTGTCTTTTACGGCCTCTTCCATCGAATCACATACGATTTTTTCTTCAAATCTATTGAACCATTCACCACACTGGGATGTCTCTAGTTTTTGTCCACTTTTTCAAATTTGCTCATTCATAGTTATTGACATCAACACTATCAACAACACACTTACCTGTACCGCCGGTCCAACTTGGTTTGGTTTTGATACGAATATCAACCGACCTAGTGGTACTCTTGATCTCGAATTGCATACCACTTATTCCACGTGTTGCAGACGTGCTCATACCTAGCATGCGGACAGAGCTTTCGGTGCTTACAGAATGAGTGCCCACGGGAAGTGTTATATCAAGATATGCACCAGACTTTAGCTCACCAACAATTGAACCATCAATGTATACAACGCATTGAACGGCTATATAAATGGTGCTTCCGCGTTCAATGTGGACAGGTATCATTTTTTGTGGAACAGGACTTCCACAATTGGGGCAAGCAATAGCTTTGTCGGAAATTTCACGACCACACTCAGGACATTTAATTAGTGCCATAGTAACCTCCTAAGTAGAACTTTTACATATAACAATAATTGAGCATTGAACAAGTGCCGAAAATTACATAAAATGGGTAACGTCGGGCTACCGACCCGACAAGTTCCCATAGAAACGCAGAGCATTTCTTGTGATTTTTAGTGACAATCTTCCTGCAATCCCGCACAGTATTCGACATCAAGCATTGATTTCTCTTTTGGTTTTACAAGTTTTAATTCGTAACTACCATTGATTTCACTTTAGAAATGCACCACAAATAATGTCATTATAATCCCTTCATTTTTCACTCTTTCAGCAATGTTGCTTGTGAATATCTTACATAGCTATATCCTGATGGATAATCGTCTTTAGGTATGTATGCAGAACAATAAACTTTTTCACCGCTCGACACAGCCGGTAAACACATCAATTGACTATACATTAGGTTACCGCTTTCACCATAAAAAATAACGTAAAAATATCCAGAAACTGTAAAACTATTATTATTTTGTACTTCACAAGCCATTTTTCTACCGATCGAGTCCATACTTACAGAAAAATTCGACATTCTCAGATTATTAAAAATCGTCGAAGCATTTACAGAGTTATTCGAAGAAGAATATGTGTTGGTATAATCATCGGTACTTCCTCTGTTTGAATTTAAATTTCCCACTTTGGTGAAAAATGAAAGGGATATAATAGCAGCAATGCAAATAAACAACAAAATAGGTCTTTGGGTGATGTAATCTACTACTCGCTTAAACAATTGTCTGTTGTTTTGTTGTGAAAAGACATAACCGCATCCCGGACATTGAGGTGCTGAATCAGAAACTTGTCTGCCACATTCAGGACAGTTAATAAGTGCCATTTGTTATTTTCCCTTCGTTTTTGAGTTTCTTTAACCCTTTGTACAAACCGACGCCACCAACAATTGATAAAATTACAGTGTATGTGCTATGTAATGCTACATATTTTACAGCTTCTTCATACATTTCTTTCCAACGTGATGCAAGACAAGCATAATTAGCTCCCAAGAAACCAGTACTACGTGATATCGTTTCGTCGTATTGTTCAGCATAATAAGATATATTACTTATGTAATTCAGAAATTCATTTTGGGTAACAAATAAAATAGCAACGATAATAAGAAACACACTAATACCGATTTCAATATAAGCTTTTCGTAATGTTTGTTTATTAGGGCGTGATCCGTTTAATCTAAACCCACAGTTTGAACAACATTGTGCTGTAGACGACAATTCTTGTCCGCATTCCGGGCATTTGCTCATCTGTACTATTCCTCCAACCTGTTTCTTGTCAGCCATTATTAAAAATGTGCAAAATGTTTACAAGACATATTCCATGCACATTTTCCTGCAACAACATTTTCAGCAAACAAAAAGATTTTCTCCTTCAATTTTCTATGTTCTTTCAAAACAAAAGCTGCATTTTTGAGCTAATGGATGTTCACTACTGGGATAATTCAAGGCATCTTCCAACGAATCAAAGTACTGCATATATTCTTTTCTCATAATTTTAATTCTGCAACTTCCTTTAACATTTTCCAAATCGTGAATTTTCTTCGAATTCGTATTAAGCAAATACCTCTTTTTAGTCTTATCCGGGTTTCCCCCCTCTTGATAATCTTTCATTTTCCTTGTCCTCTTTTACTGATTGAACTTCATGTTTTCCGTCCAGACCTATTCCTCCATCCCCTCCTCTTTGTAGATTTATTATCTACAATTATAGCATCGAATAGGTAATTTGTCTACTTTTGGATAAAAATAATTTTTTAATCTATAATTCATTCATAATCAGAAGAAAATGGGGGGGATGGTTTTGATCGGTGAACGCCTTTATGATTTGCGCAAAGATGCAGGTATGACACAGGACGAATTGGCCGAGCTGTTAAAAATCAGCAAACACTCTATTTCTGCTTATGAGCGAGATAAAAATGAACCACCCGATTCCATAAAAATCGCCATTGCGCGCCTTTTTAACGTTTCTGTTGATTACCTTGTTGGATTAAGTGATATCCCTACTCCTGCAAATTCAAGCCGCGTTCTTCCCCTGCCTTCCAACTTTCCATCCGACTTATTGCCAGAATTAAAAGATTACGCGGATTTTCTTTCCTATAAAGCTACATTACACACAAAAAACAAGAACAGCACAAGCCCTGACTCTAAGAAAAAAGAGTGAACCACTTCATCCAAAAGGATGCTGCGTTCACTCATTTTTGTAAAAAAGCATAAAAAGACGCTGCCGTGGATGAATCCCATCTGCAACAGCGCCTATTTCATATGTTCAATCCATTTTTATCTGACAATGAAAAAGTATCCGGCCAGCGCCAAAATCGCCAGCATGACGAGGCAGACCGGCACAATGGTAATCAGGGCGGCGATCAGCATCGCCAGTCCGTCGCCCCTTTCCATCTCGTCGCAGGGCGCGCGGTCATCCGTCCGCCCGCCCATTCTTTCCTTTTGCAGCTTGCGGAAGCGGTCGTACCGCCCCTTAAACGGCATCCCCATGGCTTATTCCTTCTCGGAAAGCGGATGGTGACAGGCGACGAAGTGACCCGGCGCCATTTCCTTCCACTCCGGCACGGCATGCTTGCAGATTTCCGTGCAGTGCGCGCAGCGCGTGTGGAATTTGCAGCCCTGCGGCGGGTTGACCGGGCTGGGAATATCGCCTTCCAGAATCCGCAGCTCACGGTTCTCCTCCACATCCGTGGTCGGAATCGCGGCCATCAGCGCCTCGGTGTACGGGTGCAGCGGATGGTCAAACAGCTCCTGCGTGTTCGCCAGCTCGACCATGTTGCCCAGATACATCACGCCGATGCGGTCGGAGATGTATTTGACGACGGAGAGGTCGTGCGTGATGAACAGGTAGGTCAGGTTGCTCTGTTCCTTCAAATCGGCCAGAAGGTTGATGATCTGACTCTGGATGGACACGTCCAGCGCGGAAACCGCCTCGTCGCAGACGACGAACTTCGGCTTCACCGCCAGGCTTCGGGCAATGCCGATGCGCTGGCGCTGGCCGCCGGAGAACTGATGCGGGAAGCGATGCAGGAAATAGCTCGCCAAGCCCGCGTCTTCCATCGTCTTGATGATGTATTCCTGCATGCGCTCGTCGTTCTTCTTGAAGAAGCCGTGCGCCAGCAGCCCTTCGCCGATGATGTTGCCCACCGTCATGCGCGGGTTCAGGCTGGAATACGGATCCTGGAAGATGAGCTGCAAATCGCGGCGGAGCTGGCGGATCTCGTCGTATTCAAGGCGCGCAAGGTCGATGCCCTCGTCGCGCAGCGCCTCGTAGCGCGCAAATTCCGCGTCGTCCGCGTACTGCGCCCGCTGGGCGTCGAGCTGATGGCGGACGTCGCCGATCCGGCGCGCAAGCTCGGCGAGCTTTTCGTCGATCTTCGCAAGGCTGGCGCGCAGCTTGGCCTCCTTGCTCTTGAGGCCGCTCGTGTTTTTGCCGTTCTCCTCGGCCTTCTTGATGTCAAAGAGCAGGTCGTCCAGATCGAGCTGCACCGCGCCGCGGCGGTTCATCTCCTTCACGCGCTCCTTGGAAATGCGGTATTCCTCCAGGAACAGCTTCTGCACCGCCTGAATGTCCTTCACGCAGACAAAGCCGCCGATCAGATTCGCCATATCCAGCAGCGCGTCGTTCTCATCCTTGACCGCCTTATCCAGCTCGTTGTGCTTCTTGTACTTCGCCTCGCCGTCCGGCAGCGCGTCGTATTCCTTCTGCACATTGGCCAGATGCTTTTTCAGCTCGTGCCACTTTTCGCGGCGCTTTTCGAGCGTTTGCAGCGTCTTTTTGACGTAAACCGGCGCGAGATCATCCAGCGTGCGGCCGTAGTACATCGTCCGGCCGTCCGTCTGGCGGTAGAGCTGGAGCAGCGTGCGGCCCAGCGTGGACTTGCCGCAGCCGCTCTCGCCGACCAGACCGAAGGTCTCGCCCTCGTAGATATCCAGCGTAATGCCGTCGTTGGCCTTGACGTAAAGGCCCTTCTTCTTCAGCGGGAAGTATTGCTTGAGGTTGCTGACGCGAAGCAGCACCTTCTTCCCCTCGTTATTTGAGGTTTGCACGGCGCTCCTCCTTTCTGGGGTAGAAGCAGCGCACCTGCTGCTCCTCCGTCACGTTCACCAGCTCCGGCTCTTCCTCGAGGCAGCGCTGCTGGCAGTATTTGCAGCGGGGCGCGAATTTGCAGCCCTTCGGCAGATTGAGCGGGTGCGGCACCGAGCCGGGGATGGATTCAAGCCGCACACCGGCGGGCGTATCCAGCCTCGGGATGGAGACCATCAGCCCCTCGGTATACGGATGGGAAAACTCGCAATCGGTGAAGAGCGTCTTCGCCGGAGCCATTTCCACCACCTGACCGCAGTACATAACGGCCACGTCGTCCGCCATCTGCGCGATAACGCCGAGGTCGTGGGTGATGAAGAGGATGGACGTGCCGTGCTCGCGCTTCAGGTCGTTCATCAGCTTCAAAATCTGCGCCTGAATCGTCACGTCCAGCGCCGTGGTCGGCTCGTCGGCGATCAGCAGCTTCGGCTTGCAGGCCAGCGCCATCGCGATCATCACGCGCTGACGCATGCCGCCGGAGAGCTGGTGCGGGTATTGCTTGGCCACGACCTCCGGGTTCGGAATCTTGACGTCGGCCAGCATTTCGACAACCTTCTTGCGCGCCTCTTCCTTGCTCAGCCCCTGATGGATGATGAACGGCTCGGAAACCTGACGCTCGATGGTGAACACCGGGTTGAGGCTGGTCATCGGCTCCTGGAAGATGACGGAAATCGCGTTGCCGCGGATTTTCTGCATTTCGGAAAGGGGCATCTTCGTCAGATCCTTTCCGTCGAACATGATGCTGCCTCCGGCGATATAGCCGTTGCCATCCAGAAGCTGGAGCATGCTCATCGCGGAAACGCTCTTGCCCGAGCCGGATTCGCCGACCACGCCGAGCGTCCTGCCCGCTTCCACCTTGTAGGATACGCCGTTCACCGCCTTGACGACGCCGCGCTTGGTGGTGAAGAATGTTTTCAGATCGTGCATTTCAAGCAGTGCCATAAATTCTTCCCCTCCTTCTTATCGTTCGAGCGCCTTCGGGTCCAGCGCGTCGCGCAGGCCGTCGCCGATCAGGTTGATGCAAATGGTGCAGATGCCGAAAATCACAGCCGGGAACACCCACTGCCACCAGTACTGCTGGATGACGATGGAGTTGTTCGCGCCGTTGAGCAGGTTGCCCCACGTCGGGGTCGGCAGCGGAATACCGAAGCCGAGGTAGGACAGCGTGGATTCGGTCAGCATGCAGGTCGCGAAATCCAGCGTCATGGAGACGATCAGCAGGCTGACGACGTTGGGCAGGATATGGCGGAACACGATCGTGTGCTCGCGAATACCCATCGCCTTCGCCGCCGTGACGTATTCCATCTCGCGCTGCGCCAGAATCTGCGCGCGCACGAGGCGGCAGGTCGGCACCCAGCTCAGCACGCCGAGCACGACCATAATCAGGTACATGCGCTGCGTCGGATCGAGCTTCGTGCCGATGACGGCGGAGAGGATCATCGCGAACGGGATGAACGGCAGGCCGCCGACGATCTCCGCGATACGCATGATGAGGATATCAATCCGGCCGCCGAAGTAACCGGCGACGCCGCCGAAGATGATGCCCAGAATCGTCGCGATGACGACGGAAATCGCGCCGACGGTCATCGTCACCTGACCGCCGTTGACGATGCGGGTCAGCATGTCGCGGCCGAGGCTGTCCGTGCCGAGCACAAAGCCCTTGAGCCCCCACGTGTACATCGTGCCGTCGCTGGCCAGCGCGTAGTTCTGGTAGCTGGAAACGAAGATTTTTTCGATGTTGTCCGCGCTCTGCGCCTTGGCAGGCACGTCAATCTGGCCGTATTTGTTGTTGCCCCAGGAAACCAGATCGCCGTTTTCCAGCAGCGCGGTGTAGTGATAGCGGCCGCCGTAGAGGTGAACGATCTTGGATTCAAGCGCCGGCACATTGGCCTCGCCCTTCACGGCGTTGCCCCAGACATAGACCTCGCCGTCCTCGGTCACAGCCGCGACGGATTTGCTCGTGGAAGCGATATCCACGACGGTCTTGCCCTTCAGCCCTGCCGGAATCTTGGCGAACGGGGAGGTTTTATCCTTGTTGCCGGTGTAGGCCACCGTGCCGTCGGTCATCAGGGCGATATACTCGTTATCCGTCAGCGCGACCTTGGCGATCTTGCCCTGATACTTGCTGCGGATCTTGATATCGGCCATGTTGCCGTTGCCCCAGAGGTAGAGATTGCCGTCCGAGCAGACGATGGCGGAGAACTGGTTGCCCGCTTCGAGCTGCACCACGTCCCAATCCGCGCCGCCGGCCTTCATGGCCTTCTTCATGTCATTGGAGAATTTATCCTGCTGAAGGCGCGTGTTGCCCCAGACATAGACCTCGCCGTCCGTGTCCACCGCGACGACGTGATCCGTACCGGCGGCAATCTGCACCAGATCGGCGCTCTTGATCTCGTCCGGGATGTTCGCCACGTCGATTTTATCGGTGATGCGGGTGTGTCCCCACGTATACAGCTCGCCCTTGTTGTCAATGCCGACGCCGTAGGTGTTGCCGGAGGAGATGTCCTTCACGCCGTTATCCAGCAGCGCCTTCGGTACCTGCATCATGTTGTTCGAGGGCGGCAGGTTGGTCAGCGTGCTGTCCTGCTCGGAGAGATCAAGCACCCAGATGTGCGGGCCGACCATCACGAATACGAAAATCGCGAGAAACACGATCAGGCCGAACATGGCCAGCGGGCGATGGGTGAAGTTGCTCACCATCGCGCGCATCGGGGTCTGAATCTTCTCCTCTTCCTCGGTGGAAAGCTCGGGACGCTCATGCAGGAAGCAGCGCTTGAACCAGCGCACGAGGAAGAATTCTTTTTTCTTGTTGCTCATCGTTCTTCCTCCTTACTTGTCCACACGCACGCGCGGATCGACCAGACCGTAGCTGATATCCATCAGCAGCGAGCCGATCAGGGCGACGATGGTATAGAACATCTGAATCGCGAGCACCAGCTCAAAGTCAAGGTTGCTCAGGCCCGCCCAATAGAGCTTGCCCATGCCGTTCAGCGAGAACGTGTTCTCGATGATGACCGAGCCGGAGAAAATGCTGATGAACCAGCCGATGATCGAGGTGATGATCGGCAGCAGCGCGTTGCGCCACGCATGGGAATAGATGACGACCTTTTCCTTGAGACCCTTTGCGCGCGCGGTGCGGATGTAATCCATGCTCAGCGCGTCGATCATCGCGCTGCGGACGTAGCGGGTCATGCCGCCCAGCGACGCGAAGGTCATAACGATGACCGGCAGGGTGATGTGGTAGAGCATGTCGATGAACTCGTCCCACTTGGTCGCGTAAATCGCGCCCGCGGTCTTCGTGCCGGAAATCGGGAAGATGCGCCAGAGCACGCAGAAGAAGAACATGAAAATCAGGGCGATGATGTAAATCGGCAGGCTGTAGCCGAGCATCGTCACCACCTGAACGGTGTTATCCACCTTTTTGCCCTTGTGAACCGCGCAGAAAATGCCCAGCGGAATCGTGATCGCCAGCGCCAGAATCGTTGAGAAGATGTTGATGAAGATCGTGTTCTTCATCGGGTCAACGATCACCTCGGTCACGTCCTTCTTGTAGAACTGGGAATAGCCGAAGTTGCCCTGAAGCAGGCCGTTGAAGCCGTTGTTGTCGCCAACATCCGGCCAAAGCCCCATCCAGCGCATGTAACGAATGACCAGCGGATCGTCAAGACCCATCTTCGCGCGCAGCTCCTGATACAACTGCTCATACTCCGCCGGTTTGAGGCTCTGCTTCTGGGCTTCCAGCTCAGCGCGCGCCGGGTCCGTCGGGATCAGGTTGTACAGCGAATACATTAAAAACGAAACGATGAGAAACACAAGCGCCATGTATCCGATACGCTTGGCAACATATTTGCCCATCTCATCCATCCTCTCTATGGTGTTCTTTCTTTTTCTTTCTCTCTCTCTTGTGGTGCGGCTCATACCGCCATGCACGGGCACGACCGCTCGGCCTGCCCGCGACATCTATATTTTCATCCGCAGGACAAGTGCTTTGCCCTTGAATCATCCCGCCTTTGTGTGTTCAAGGGCAGGGCGCTTGTCCTTCAAAAGGACGTTTCATTCAAAATCAAAAAAGTAGGGAAAAAAGGGGC
>OLRC01001975.1_pt1 | contig 11970 bp, 10 predicted proteins | sample 1672081 | NCBI WGS metagenome assembly OLRC01 (sample SAMEA3136643, study PRJEB25190) | human gut metagenome | biome: human gut; feature: human-associated habitat; material: faeces | place: Austria | collected 2013
TGCCTTGATATTTTGTTTGGGGAAATATCTTTGTTCTTTTCGTAGTCCCATTCCGGAAGAAGATGTGCGTCCGTCGTTGCTAAATCATTATACCCTTCCATAACCGCCCGATCCGCACAGACAGGGCATACCGTTCCTTTTACACGGGCATAGACAACAGACTGCCATTCATACCCGCACTCTCTGCACTTCCACCAGACATTTCTGCGGGACTTTTCGTTTATCATATCAGGAGTAAAGGGCAGATTCCGGTCTGACCATTCCTGTGCAAGCTGAGGATGTGTCGTAGCGAAATCATTAAATCCTTTCAGCAGAAGTTGACCGCTGCAATAAGGACACCCACTTCCGCCTGAACGAGTGGAAATGAGCGTGTTCCATTCGTGACCTTTGCTGCACCGCCACCATACCTTCCGATTTGCAAAGACCGTAACCATATCAGGCTTTAGTGGGTAATTTCTCTCAGACCACTCAGAAGCGATTTGAGGGCGCTGTGAGGCAAGGTCATTGAATCCTACTAAGATTTTATTATGGGAGCAATACGGACAGCCTGTGCCGTTTAACGCCCTGCTCTTAACCGTTGCTGTCCATTCGTGACCATATTTATCCTGCCAAATCACTTTCTTGTGTGAGCCTGTCGTTACCATTGTCGGTTTCAGCGGATCATTCTTACTCGACCATTCATCAGCCAGCTCCGGCTTCAGCGTTGCCAGATCATTGATACCCTCTATCACTCTTGCGCCTGAGCAGATTGGGCAGTTTTCGCCGTTTGAACGAGCTTTAACACTTGTCTGCCATTCGTGACCGCAAGCGCCTTTCCACCAAACGACTTTGTTTGAGCCGTATGTAATTCTATCCGGTGTAAGCGGCAGGTTTTTATCCGACCATTCTGCAACAAGCTCAGGGTGTACCTCTGATAAAATATTGCTCATACTCAATCCTCTCCTTCCTCTGCGATTAGCTTCATTATATTGGGAAAGCGTAGATTGGTATAGTTTGCGACGAGGCGAGTAAAAACTATGAGAAAATACAGAAGCCCCTGAGAAGCTATACCTTCTCAGGGGCGGTGTGAAACTAAAAATTATGCGATTTTTTTGTTGCTGCACCGATTTTAGCACCGATTGGTGTAAAATTGGTGTATTTGTGTAAAATCCGAGGTTTTCGGAAAATGAAGTACATCTCGTTTTAGTAGAGCTTTGCGCCCGCCGGAATATGGTCATCTACCATCAGAAGATGGAGCTTTTCTTCGCCTTCTTCGTGGTGTACCGCACTGATCAGCATACCGCAGGAATCAATGCCCATCATCGGTCTTGGCGGAAGATTGGTAATAGCGATACAGGTCTTGCCGACAAGCTCCTCCGGCTCGTAATAGGCGTGAATACCGCTTAAAATCGTCCTGTTTTCGCCTGTACCATCGTCTAAGGTGAACTTCAAAAGCTTCTTGGACTTCGGTACGGCTTCGCAGGCAAGCACCTTGACTGCCCGGAAATCGGACTTGGAGAAAGTCTCAAAATCTACGAAATCCTTGAACAAAGGCTCGATCTCTACTTTGGAGAAATCTATCTTTTCCGGCTCGGTTTTTGGGGATTCAATCGGCTGAGAGTTTACACCAATTTCGTCCTTTACACCATTCAAGGGTTTCATTGTGGGGAACAGAAGTACATCTCTGATCGCCTGGCTGTCTGTCAGCAGCATTACCAGACGGTCGATACCGTATCCGATACCACCTGTCGGAGGCATACCGATTTCCAGTGCGTTCAGGAAATCTTCGTCGGTATGTTCTGCTTCGTCATCACCGGCGGCTGCGTTAGCATCCTGTGCTGCGAAACGTTCACGCTGATCGATCGGATCGTTCAGCTCGGAGTATGCATTACACATTTCCCATGTGTTGATAAACAGCTCGAAACGTTCTACCTTGGTCGGATCGGAAGGTTTCTTCTTGGTCAGCGGTGAGATCTCGATCGGATGATCCATGATAAAGGTCGGCTGGATCAGTTCCTTCTCGCAGAACTCTTCGAAGAACAGGTTGATGATATCGCCTTTTTTGTGGCGTTCTTCGTACGCGATATGATGTTCTTCTGCCAGTTTCTTTGCAGCTTCATCGTCTGCAACCTGGTCAAAATCGATACCTGCATATTTTTTGATGGCATCGTTCATGGTCAGACGTTCAAATGGTTTTCCAAGATCGATCTCGATGCCATTGTAGGAGATCTTTGTAGAACCGCAGACTTTTTCTGCCAGATAACGGAACATGGATTCGGTCAGTTCCATCATACCTTCATAATCAGTATATGCCTGATACAGCTCCATCAGGGTGAATTCCGGGTTGTGACGGGTGTCTACACCTTCATTACGGAATACTCGTCCGATCTCGAACACTCTCTCCAGACCACCAACGATCAGTCTCTTCAGATACAGTTCCAGAGAAATACGCAGTTTTACATCTTCGTTCAGTGCATTGTAATGTGTCTCGAACGGTCTTGCCGCAGCACCACCTGCATTTGCAACCAGCATCGGAGTCTCTACTTCCATAAAGTCACGTCCGGAAAGGAAGTTACGGATCTCTTTGAGGATCTGAGAACGTTTGATAAAGACTTTCTTGCTTTCCTGGTTCATGATCAGGTCTACATATCTCTGACGATAACGGGTATCCGTATCGGTCAGACCATGGAATTTCTCCGGAAGGATCTGTAAACTCTTGGATAACAGCGTCATTTTCTCTGCATGGATAGAAATCTCACCGGTTCTTGTTCTGAATGCAAATCCTTCCAGACCGAAGATATCGCCAATATCAGATTTTTTAAAGTCTGCGTAGGAATCGGTGCCAATGGCATCTCTTGCCACGTATACCTGAATATTGCCCTGCAGATCCTGAATATTACAGAAAGAAGCTTTTCCCATCACTCTCTTGAACATCATACGGCCTGCTACGGCTACATGAATCGGGTTTGCATCCATGATGCTTCTTCTTTCTTCATAGTCTTTCTTCAGAACTTCTTTTTTCTGTTCTTCATCCAGACCTTCTACTTCCGGTTCCTTATGGTCTTTGAGAAGTTCCGCTTCATGTGCTTCATAAATCTCTTTTACCTCAAGGGAATGATGTGTCTGGTTAAATTTGGTAATCTGGAACGGGTCTTTACCATTTGCCTGCAGTTCTGCCAGTTTTTCACGGCGCACCTTTAATAACTGATTCGTATCCTGCTCCTGCTTCTTCTGTTCTGCCACCTTTGTCACTCCTTCTTTTCTGCTGCGATGCGTCTGCTTCTTATTCTAAAGCAGCGCTTCTGATCTTTTCCGATAGTTACTTGTTTATTACTCAGATATTTCTCTCGATCTTCAGAACTTTATACTGCATGATGTCTCCGTCAGCCAGTTCTACATCTACCACATCACCCTGTTTTGCTCCGATCAGAGCTTTTCCAACAGGAGATTCATTGGAGATTTTTCCCTGCAGGCTGTTTGCTTCTGTGGAACCAACCAGCTGAAAATCCATCTCTTCATCATATTCCATATCCAGAACTTTTACTTTGCAGCCAACGTTGATCTTGCCTTCGTCAACTTCATCTTCCACAACAACTTCTGCATTTTTCAGGATCTTCTCAATCTCTTCAATACGAAGTTCGATATCTCTCTGTTCATCTTTTGCTGCATCGTACTCTGCATTCTCGGAAAGGTCTCCCTGTTCTCTGGCTTCCTTGATCTTTTCTGCTACTTCTTTTCTTTTTACAACCTTCAGGTCATGTAATTCATCTTCCAGTTTTTTCAGTCCGGCATATGTGAGTAAGTTTTTCTTTGCTTCCATGTTTCTACGTTTCCTTTCTTTCCGTGATCATCTGACACGGTATGATCACTCTTTATTTCTATTTTATTTTCTGCGTTAGATTATGTCCCTTATTTATAGATATTACACGTTTTTACATTGCATACCAGAAACTTCCATTCACCTTCACTTCACTATGGATTCTGTGCTTTCCGGTACTTGAAGAACTTGTTTTTCTCCCTTATGCAATCACAGTATTATAAAGGAAACGCGTGAAAATGTCAACTATTCCGGAAGTTTTCGTCTGCCGATTCTCCCCTTGTGTTACTGATCACTCCGTTCTCGCTGACACGTTTCGCACTACACAAACTTATGATCCTGATCAGTTCCACCCTTCCAGCAACTGTTCCAGTTCTTCCATGCTCTGTACTTCATTCACTGCTGCCCGAAGCTGTGCCGAATGTGGATACCCTGCCGTATACCACGCCACATGTTTTCGCATCTCACGCATCGCGGTAAGCTCGCTCTTATACTTCATCTGCAGACCGGCATGGCGCCGAATCATCTCCTTCACTTCAGAAAGTTCCGGTTTCTTCGGTACTGTACCGTATTCCAGATATTCTGCCGTCTGTGCAAAGATCCATGGATTCCCCTGCGCGGCACGACCGATCATCACACCATCACATCCGGTTTCTTCCAGAAGTGCTTTTGCTTTCTGTGGTGAATCCACATCTCCATTTCCGATCACCGGAATGGACACAGCTTCTTTTACTTTTCGGATGATTTCCCAGTCTGCTTTTCCGGAATAAAACTGCTGTCGTGTCCGTCCGTGAACCGCAATCGCGGCTGCACCACTGTCCTCGATGATCTTTGCGATCTCCACCGCATTCACATGATCATCGTCAAATCCTTTTCGTATCTTTACCGTCAACGGCTTCTTAATCGCTTTTGCCATCGCCGTTACTATCTCACGGACCAGTTTCGGGTTTTTCATCAGTGCGGATCCCTCACCATTATTAACCACTTTCGGCACCGGGCATCCCATGTTGACATCCAAAATATCAAACGGCTTTTCTTCGATCTGTTTTGCCATCTCACTCATGATCTCCGGGTCTGAGCCGAAAAGCTGCAAGGATACCGGCCGCTCTTCCGGCAGGATCCGCATCAGTTCCTGTGTATTCTTATTCTTATAATAAATGGCCTTGGCACTGACCATCTCCATACACAAAAGTCCTGCCCCCTGTTCTTTGCACAGGAGACGAAATGGCAGGTCTGTCACACCTGCCATCGGAGCCAGAACCACTGGGTTCGGTAATGTTACATTTCCAATCTGAAGTTTCATCCTTCCTCCCCGTCTTCCATCTCTTCCCCAAGAAAGAATACCCGGTAATACATCTCCAGAGATGCCAGCAGCTCCTGTTTTTCTTTCCGGATCTGTTTGATGCGCAGTACGCTGCCAATCTCATCATACATCGCATCCGCATCCAGCGCTTCTGTCTTGAATTCCAGGTTTCCGTCCTCATCGAATTCCAGTGTCAGGATACCGCCGATCTCCTCAGTATACATCACACAGAGGATCTGCAGTTCTTCTTTTACCTGCTGTGGCAGGGCGTCAAAATCCGGATTAAAATAATATTTCTGTTCGTAGGCACTGGCACCACATAAAACGATTCGATCTGCGTACATCTTTCCTCCTATACATATCCGTAAAGACCACGGACAGATACCTCTCCCGCATAAACCTCGGTGATGGTTCCGTCTTCTTTTTCTACCAGAAGCTCACCCATGGCGTTGATTCCTCTCGCCACACCGGTGTATTCATGTCCCGGTTCCAGTACACGCACCTGCTGATCCTGATTGACCAGCGCTTCCTGATAGGCAGCCATCAGTCCGCTCAGATCCTGTGTCTTTACAAATATCTCATAATTTTCTTCTATTTTTTCCATACATTCTGCGATCAGTGCAGAACGGTTGACTTTATGCCCGATCTCTTTTTGCAGAGACGTAGCTTTATCTTCCAGCTCCTCCGGAAATTCCCGCAGATTGGCATTGATTCCGATTCCTGTCACCAGATATTCAATATAGTTCATCTGCGCGCTCATTTCCGTCAGAATTCCTACTAATTTTTTCCCGTTCAGCACCACATCGTTCGGCCATTTGATCTGTGCCTGCAGACCCAGATTACTCCGGATCGCCTGGGTCACGGAAAGTCCGATCACCAGGGTCAGCATCGAAGCCCGATCCGGCCGGATCTCCGGGCGAAACAGGATTGACATATAAATAGCACTTCCGTGAGGAGAATCCCAGGCTCGTCCACGCCGCCCTTTTCCTCTACTCTGATAATCCGCCACCGCAAGGGTTCCATGGGGCGCATCTTCCTCTGCCAGCCGCTTGATCTGGGTATTGGTAGAATCAATCTCATCATAATAATACAGCGTCTGGCCCACCCAACGGGTATGCAGACGGCTCTTGATCTCACTCTCGCCCAGCACATCCGGCACATCTTTCAGACAATATCCCTTATTCTGTACCGCCTCGATCTCATAGCCTTCTTCTTTCAGCTGTTTCATGTATTTCCACACCGCAGTTCTGGAAACTCCCAGCTGTTCACACAACTCCTGACCTGACAGATAGCCATCCGTCTCCAGCAGTTTTTTTAAGATTCTGGTCTTTGTTGACTCCATGGATTATGCCCCCAGAGTTGCCGCCATCACCGCTTTGATGGTATGCATACGGTTTTCCGCCTCCTGGAAAACTTTGGACTGTTCCGACTGGAAGACTTCATCGGTAACTTCCATATCCTTCAGGCCAAAACGTTCTCCCATCTCTTTGCCGATACCAGTATTCAGATCGTGGAAAGATGGCAGACAGTGCAGGAAGATTGCTTCTTTCTTACCGTTTGCCATAACCTCCTTCGTTACTTTATATGGAGAAAGATCTTTGATTCTCTCCGCCCATACTTCGTCCGGCTCACCCATGGATACCCATACATCTGTACAGATGACATCTGCATCTTTTGTTCCCTCCATCACATCTTCCGTCAGAGTGATGGTGGCACCGGATGCTTTTGCATACTCCTGACACTGAGCTACCAGTTCTTCATTCGGGAAATACTTTTTCGGTGCACATGCCACAAAATCCATGCCCATCTTCGCGCAGGCAATCATGTAAGAATTTCCCATATTATATCTTGCATCACCCATATAGACCAGTTTGATGCCTTTGAGTCTTCCGAAGTTTTCCTTAATGGTCAGCATATCCGCCAGCATCTGGGTCGGATGATATTCGTTGGTCAGACCGTTCCATACCGGAACTCCTGCATATTTCGCCAGTTCTTCCACGATTTCCTGCCCAAAGCCACGATATTCAATTCCTTCGTACATGCTGCCCAGGACCTTTGCTGTATCCGCGATGCTTTCTTTTTTACCGATCTGGGATCCCTTCGGATCCAGATAGGTGGTTCCCATGCCCAGGTCATGTGCCGCCACTTCAAAAGAACAGCGGGTTCTGGTACTGGTCTTTTCGAAAATCAGTGCTACATTTTTCCCGCGCAGCGTGTCTGTCAGAACTCCTTCTTTCTTTTTCTTCTTCAGATCTGCAGACAGTTCCAGCAGATATGCTATTTCTTCCGGTGTATAATCTTTTAATGTCAGAAAATGACGTCCTTTTAAATTCATGATAATTCCTCCTCTTTCGGTAAATTCATTTCCCGGTATCCACCCTATTTTCTTCCAAAACATTCGTCATACTTCACACGTTTCGAAAAATGCGGTAAATGCCGGAAGTTTTTCCCGTTCTTCCTGTGGCATACGGTCCAGCTTTTCCTGTATCTTTTCCACAAGTCCTTCTACGGTATAAATCTGGTACTTCGATACCCGGCACAGTTTCGCCGTGGCTTCCAGTGCCGCCAGATACAGTTCCTTATAATTCCACTCTCTGGAAAGCTTTAATTCCAGAGCCGTTCCCGGCAGGATCAGTTCCGTCAGGCTTCTGTAACGGGTTTCTGCACTCCCTTTGAAGTGATGCCACCGGCACAGTCTCTCCAGACTGCTCTCCGGAATCTGCACCAACTGCTTTAAATAATAACATTCTTCCTGATTTTCTTCAATATAGTAAATCTTTCCTTTCAGCCCATAGACCATTCTTTTCGCATCGTAATATCCGATTTTCATGTTCCGGACACTCTTTTTATGGTTAAAGTCGATAATATTTCCCAGATCCACTCTCGGTTCAATGGTCAGGATATTGGTTTCTTCCGGAATCTTTACCCTTTTTTCCCTGCCGATTCCGAAGATCCGGAGCACGATAATATTCTCATACCCTCGATCCACAAGAGAGTCCAGCGGCACATTATTGATCGCCCCTCCGTCAATATACGTTTTTCCATGAAGTTTTTCATTCTTAAATAACGGGAAAATATAAGCACTCGCCAGCAGAAAATCTTTCATCAGTCCCGGTTCTACCTGTTTCAGATCAATATCCAGTTCTTTCATGGCATCCACGCTGAATGTCTTGATAAAAATATCAATGGACGAATTTCTGATTTTTTCTTCGTCCACCACTTTATCCAGCATGTCTTTTAACGGTGTCACATCTACGCCACCCTCACTCATATGACGGAACGCATCTTTTACAGCCTCCCAGAAAGGTGCCTCCCCTTCCATGAGTTGCTCCATCCTTGTGTCATCCACATCCATCACCTGAGAATAGGTCAGATTACTCCACATCTGTTGCGCCATCTCCAGTTCATCCATACAGATCAGCGCGCCATTCAATGCTCCGACACTTGTTCCTGCCACAGCATTGATCTTTACCCCTGCTTCTTTCAGTGCCTTCCAGGCTCCAATCTGATATGCGCCCTTGGCACCTCCTCCTTCCAGAACCAGCCCGTATTCTTTGCTGGTATCAATTACCGGTGTTAACATATTTACACCTCCTGTTCTCCTCTTACCATCTACTGCTATCTTTGTTTTATATACAGCATCCTCTCATAATATTTCATTTCCTGTGCTTTTCTGTTTATTCCTCCATAATAGAAAGCAGGGGCAACGCCCCCAGGTCTCCCCGAAGAACATTACCCCCTCATTTTATAAATCATTTATTTTTTCTCAATATTTTTATCTGTCATAATCTCTTTCAGTGAAGTTGCCAGTCCGGCCAGCCCCTGCAGATCAGACGGTACAATAATCTTGGTTGCTTTACCTTCTGCCATATCTTTCAGTGCTTCCAGACTCTTCAGTGTCAGAACGGATTCGTCTGCACCGGCCTCTTTAAGGAAACGGATACCATCTGCATTCGCCTGCTGCACTTTCAGGATCGCTTCCGCCTCACCTTCTGCCTCACGGATCATCTTTTCTTTCTCTGCTTCTGCCCGAAGAATGGCTGCCTGTTTTTCCGCCTCTGCTTCAAGAATCGCAGATTCCTTCTTACCTTCTGCTACCAGAACAGTAGATTTTTTCTCACCTTCTGCGATCAGGATCGCTTCTCTTCGTTCACGCTCTGCTTTCATCTGTTTCTCCATGGCTTCCTGAATAGCTGCCGGAGGCATGATATTTTTCAGTTCCACACGGTTGACTTTGATTCCCCACGGATCTGTGGCAATGTCCAGTGCCGCACGCATCTTGGTATTGATCACTTCACGGGAAGTCAGCGTCTCATCCAGTTCCATATCACCGATGATATTTCTCAATGTGGTCGCTGTCAGATTTTCAATCGCCATGATTGGATTTTCTACATTATAAGTATAGGATTTGGAATCCGTGATCTGGTAAAATACGACCGTATCGATCCTCATCGTTACATTATCTTTTGTGATTACCGGCTGCGGTGGGAAATCTACTACCTGTTCTTTTAAATTTACCCTCTTTGCCACACGGTCAATCACCGGAACCTTAAAATGTAATCCCGGCTCCCAGGTTCCCTGATACAGTCCCAGACGCTCAATGACATAAGCTCTTGCCTGTGGAACTACTTTGATACAGGATGTTACAATGACAACCACTAACACTAAAATCAAAATCAGAAATATAAGTCCACCCATTTTTCTTACCTGTTATCCTTTCTTTTTCACAATCAATTTTACACCTTCGATACGTTCGATCTCCACGACCGTATCTTTTTCAATCATTTTTTCATTATCATCGGTCCGTGCTGTCCATTCGATACCACCGACGATAACCTGCCCCTGGTTCTTCAGATTTTCTATCGTCTGTGTTACCACCGCCTCCTTGCCAATCAGGCTTTCCGCATTGGTACGGGTTCGATTGGTATTCAGGTATCGCATGGCAATCGGTCTTGTAAAAATCAGCAGGATCAGTGAGACAATCAGAAACAAAACAAACTGTACTACTCTTCCGGCACCGGCTACCGCTGCTATCCCGGCAATCAGTGCACCCCCGGCAAACCAGATCGTTGTAAGGCCCAGCGTGGCAATTTCAATCACCAGCAATACAACAACCGCTGCCAGCCATAGAATCGCATCCATGTTCCTCCCCCTTTCCTCCGGTATGTTACGCATGTTCCTTCTTTATCCTCTGTTCAGAAACATGTTCCATATCCTTGCATATTCCCTGCAGTCGAAAAATATAACTTTGATTATCCGCTGCGTGCTTTTCTCTATGGTTCTTCCATCATACACTATTTTGTCTGAAAACGCAATGAAATACCCCGTGCCTTCTGAAATTGTAAGATTTTTTTAAATTAGTTCTTACATTTCAGGTGCACGGGGTGCTTTCCCTTCTTATCTTAAATTAATTAGTAACTGTTCAGTACCTTCACAGTTATGAACCAAAGTGCCTTCAAAACCACCTTCGGTGATGGCATTTTCTTCTGCTGGCTTTTAATAAAAATGCTGATTTCCAATCTGCTGTCCACGACCGCTTCCACTGTTAAAATACAGTGCGCTTCCGATCGGATTGGATCCTGCAAGTGCTTCCTGCGCTGCCTGATAACAATCACTTCTTGCTCCCTGGCTCAATACAGAAGAAAGGATTCCGCTGGCTACCGGAGAAAACTGCCCACTCTGGTAGACAACTTCTGTAATGCTGTTCGGAAACTGACTGCTTCTTACCCGGTTCATGATAACCGCCCCTACGGCAACTTTTCCTGTGTGGCTTTCTCCCCCTGCCTCACACTGAATAATTGCTGCCAAAAGCGCCAGTTCACTGTCAGATGCAGACATGGATGCTCCTGCCTGGCTGACCTGCTGCACAGCCTGTTCTTTTTCTTTCTGCTGTGTCTCATATTCCGCAACACTGAGTGCTGTAGTTTCTTCTATCTGAATATACTCCGCAAACATATAAGCCGAATCTTCCCCACATGACACCTGATACCAGTCTCCCTCCTGGCCCAGAATCTCTACCCGGCTTCCCTGTTTCATACTTCCTATCTGACCGGCATCCATAGACGGCTCTTTGCGTACCCGGAGAGAACTTGCTGTCACAGTTCCCTGACTGCCGTAGGATTCCTCATAAAGATGTTTTGCTTCTTCGCCAAATACAAGAAGGTCTGATTTCACATATCCTTCTACAGATCCTGACGTGATCTTCGTCCAGTCTCCCTGCTGTTCTATCACCTGTGCTGCTGCCCCCTTCGGCAGTACCCCTACACGTTCACTCTCCTTCGAACCTTCCTGACGGATATTGGCATAGTCGGTTACATTCGCAGCTGCTTTCTGCGCCCATTCATCCGTATCGAGAACCGAACTCCCGGAATTATCATCTGTAACTTCTGTGGATGTCTCATCGGCAAGTACCAGTGTTCCTGATCCCGCTGTAACGACCAGCATACCTCCCAGGATCCCTGCTGCTTTCCATAATTTATTCACTTGAATTACCTCCTGTTGATTTCGTTCTTTTTACGATTTGTTACAAATTTGTTACGATTTGTTACGGTGTGATTGTAACAAATTTAACTTTTCTTGTCAACAGGAACATTTCGGTGAATTTCGTGGAATTTTCTGAAAATTTTTAGGGATTGTGGGCTTTGGAGTCGATATTTGAGATGAAATGTAGAATTGCGTAAGGTATATAATGTATTAAAAATATATCAGCATGTGCAATATATGGAAGTTGTTCAAGACGGACGCAGAAGGAGGCGGGCACCAGGGGTAGGCAACGTGGGCAGGACAACTTTAAGCTAGCCGCTAACTTCGGCTATAATTCACGAGGGTCAGCTGACCCTCGCGAAAGCCTACGTAAGCGTCGGATCTTAAA
>OLRC01001981.1_pt1 | contig 11958 bp, 9 predicted proteins | sample 1672081 | NCBI WGS metagenome assembly OLRC01 (sample SAMEA3136643, study PRJEB25190) | human gut metagenome | biome: human gut; feature: human-associated habitat; material: faeces | place: Austria | collected 2013
GAATTGAGCTGAATAAGGAACTGGATGTTCTTCGTGATTCACTTGATGGGATGATCGATCTTCTGGATGATGGCGGAAGAATCTGTATTATTACCTTTCATTCTCTTGAGGACAGGATTGTAAAAACAATTTTCCGAAAAAATGAAAATCCATGTACCTGTCCACCGGATTTCCCAGTATGTGTATGTGGCAAGAAATCCAAAGGAAAAGTGATCACGAGAAAACCGATTCTGCCAAGTGAGACAGAAATGGAAGAGAATCCGAGATCTAAGAGTGCAAAACTCAGAATCTTTGAAAGAAGATATCTTTAATTAAGTATAGAAGTAGAAAGTTGTGAGATGTAGATGGAGAGGACGAACAGAGCAGTCACATCCAGAAAAAACAGAACAAATGCCAGAAATGCCCGTGGAATGTATGTGGATGGGAATGCGGTGCGAAGACTGCAGGAAGTTCCTGCGAGACCATATCAGGCTCCTGGAGTGCAGACCGCGCGGCGAGTTCGTGAAAATATGCTGGAGAGACCGGCAGCTCAACCGAGACAGCTCAGTCGGGAAGCACAGAGAAACAGAGAAAAAGCAAAGAGCATGGGACGCGGTTTTGTGGTGTTCCTTGCAGTGGTAAGTGTTGCCGTACTTTTTTGCTGTGTCAATTATCTTCAGCTGAAATCGGAGCTGACAGGTAAGATAAAAACAGTTGCTTCTCTGGAAACAGAACTGTCACAGATTAAAGAAGACAACAATGCATATGAGAGTCAGGTAACTTCAGATGTGGATCTGAATACGATCAAGAAGCTTGCCATAGGGCGTCTGGGAATGAATTATCCGAAAGATGACCAGAAAAAGACTTATACTATGCCGAGTAACAGTTATGTAAGACAGTATCAGGAAGTTCCTGAGTCCAAGAGGTGATAGATCATTGAGCAATACCAATACGAGGAATCGAAGAAGACCTCAGAAAAAAATTAATCACAAAATGAGAGGAAAGCTAGTAGGACTATTCGCTGTAGTGCTGCTAGCTTTAGTTGGTTTACTGGGCAGAATTACTTATATTAATGCTACCAGTGGCAAAAAATACAAAAAACAGGTTCTGACACAGGCACAGCAGAAGTATCAGAGCAGTACTCTTCCAGCGAAAAGAGGAGATATTTATGACCGTAACGGTAATATCCTGGCGACAAGTCAGAAAGTGTATTCTGTGATCCTTGACTGCAAGACCGTCAACTCTGATGAAAAATATGTAGAACCGACAGTAAGAGCACTGACAGACGTGCTGGGACTTGATGAAGACAAGATTCGGTCGATCCTTTCCGCCGAGGATACGAAGAACAGCCAGTATCAGATCCTGAAGAAGCAGCTCTCCATGGATGAGAAAAAAGCTTTTGAAGATTATGAATCTCCGGCTGAAGACAGCGAACTGTCAGATGCACAGAAAGCAGAGCGGGCAAATATAAAAGGGGTATGGTTTGAAGAAGATTATCTGAGAAGTTATCCGTTTAATGAGCTTGCAAATGATGCGATTGGATTTACACTTTCCAGAGATACGGCAGACGTAGGGCTGGAGAGTTACTATAACAGTACGTTGATGGGGACGGATGGCCGTCAGTATGGATATATCAATGACAATGCAGATGTGGAACAGACGATCATCGATCCGAAAGACGGACAGAGTATTGTAACAACCTTGGATGTGGGTGTACAGCAGATTGTTGAAAAATATGTTAATGGATTTAAAGAAGCCATGGGAGCAAAAAATATCGGTGTGATCGCAATGAAGCCATCTACCGGTGAGATCATTGCCATGGATGGCGGGGACCGCTATGATCTGAATGATCCGCGAGATCTTTCCAGCAAGTGTTCCGAAGAAGAAATTGCGGCAATGAGTGATGAAGATACAGTGACAGCGTTGAATGCCATGTGGAGTAATTTCTGTGTTACTGAGACATATGAACCGGGATCTGTTGTGAAGCCGATCGTTATGGCGGGAGCACTGGAAAAAGGCAAGATTTCAGAAACAGATACTTTTGTCTGTGATGGTGGACAGACGTTTGGTGCGAATGGTGATACGTATATCAAGTGTGCGGTATGGCCGGATGCGCATGGTACAGAGGCACTGCGGGATGTTATTGCAAATTCCTGTAATGATGCGATGATGCAGATCGCAGCAAAAATGGGAACAGAACAGTTCCTGAAGGCACAGACATTGTTCAACTTTGGAAGCCGCACGGGAATCGATCTTCCAAATGAGGGATCAGGTGTTATTCATACGGCAGATACCATGGGTGAAACAGAACTTGCCTGTTCTGCATTTGGACAGGGATTTACCTGCACGATGATCCAGGAGATCAATGCAATGTGTTCTGTTATCAATGGAGGCTCCTATTATCAGCCTCATCTGGTAAGTGAGATCAAAGACAGCAGTGGTTCAACTGTAAAGAAATTTGATCCGATTTTTATGAAACAGACAGTTTCTTCAGAGATATCAGCAGATATCCGTTCTTACATGCAGGCCAGCGTGCAGGAAGGTACCAGTGGTACATCCAAGGTACAGGGTTACAGTTCCGGTGGTAAAACAGGTACTGCCGAAAAACTTCCGCGAGGAAATGGTAAATATCTGGTTTCATTTATTACATTTGCTCCGGTAGATGATCCGCAGATTCTGCTCTATGTAGTTGTGGATGAACCGAATACAGAGGACCAGGCCGACAGTAAATATCCGCAGTATATCGCGCAGGGAATTCTGTCAGAACTTCTTCCGTATCTGAATGTTACTCCGGATGAATCTGAAGACGGCAGTGTTCCTGAGACGGAACTCTGGGAAGGATTTAAAGGCCGCCTGGTAGATGTATCCGGAAGTAGTGTGGATGAAAAGGGAAATCTGGTGGATGGCAGTGGAAACCGCGTGGATCTTGAAGGAAACCGTATTGATGAAAATGGCTATCTTTTAAATGACAACGGAGAGCACAAGCTGGATGATAACGGACAGTATATCATGTCCACATATCTGATTACGTCTTCTTCGGATTCAGACACTACGTTGAAGGAAGCGATTTCAGATACCAATGTTCCTGCACCACCGGAAGAGGATGAATCGGACACTACAGAAAATAACGATATGGAAAGCGAAGGCATCACAAACGAAGAGGCCGGGCTGGACTAAATAAAGAGTCGTACACATCTCCTCTGGAGAACAGTCATATATTGTTAAGACTGTTTTCCAGAGGATTTTTTTATGAAAAAAAATTATACATTTCATAAAAGGAAAGTGTGGATCGTTTTCTTTTTGTGTCTGCTGCTGATCTTGTGTCTGATTGGCAGACTGATCTATCTTATGGGCTTTTGTTCGGATTATTATTATGAAAAAGCGGAGAATCTTCATGAACGGGAAAGAGACATTAAGGCTGCACGTGGTGAAATTGTGGACGCAAAGGGAAAAGTACTTGCTACAAATAAAACAGTGTGTACGATTTCTGTAATTCACAGTCAGATAAAAGAGCCGGAAAAAGTGATCGCTCTTCTGACAGAAAAACTGGGGATATCTGAGCAGACTGTACGGAAAAAAGTAGAAAAAATTTCTTCCATAGAAAGAATACGTACAAATGTGGAGAAAGAAACAGGAGATGAAATTCGAAATGCAGGATTTGCGGGGATAAAAGTAGATGAAGATTACAGGCGTTACTATCCGATGGGGACACTCGCGTCGAAGGTGCTTGGGTTTACAGGCGGGGATAATCAGGGAATCATTGGACTGGAAGTGGAATATGATGATATTTTAAAGGGAAAACCTGGAAAAATCCTGACAACAACGGATGCGAGAGGGATTGAACTGGACGGAATCGGTGAAAACAGAGAAGAACCACAAAAAGGCTATACACTGAGAATAAGTCTGGATGCAGATATACAGAAATATGTACAGCAGGCGGCACAGAAAGTGATGGAAGAAAAACAGGCCGAAAGGGTTTCCATACTCCTTATGAATCCGCAGAATGGAGAAATTTATGCCTGTGTAAATGTTCCGGAATTTGATCTGAATGAGCCTTTTGATCTGAATTCAGGCATGGATGCAGAAGGGATGAGTGAAGAAAAAAAACAGGATCTTCTGAATCAGATGTGGAGAAATCCGTGTCTGAATGATACATATGAACCAGGATCGACTTTTAAGATCATTACGATGGCAGCCGGCCTTGCGGAAGGAGTAGTATCATTGAACGATTCTTTTTACTGCCCGGGATATAAGCTGGTGGAGGACCGGCGAATCCACCGTGCAAACCGAAGAGGCCATGGAGCACAGAATTTTGTGAAAGGTGCGGAAAATTCCTGCAATCCGGTGTTTATTGAGGTGGGATTACGGCTTGGTGCGGGTAAGTACTATCAGTATTTTCGACAGTTTGGACTGATGGAAAAGACCGGGATCGATCTTCCGGGAGAGGCGGGAACGATCATGCATCAGGAAGAAAATATGGGAGAAGTGGAACTTGCGACGGTATCGTTTGGACAGTCTTTTCAGATCACACCGATTCGTCTGGCAGCAACTGTGAGTTCCCTGATCAATGGTGGAACGCTGATCACTCCTCATTTTGGAGTGGCGATTGAGTCATCAGATGGAGAAACAGTAAAGGCACTGGAATATTCCAGTGGCAGAAAGATTCTGGATGGCAAGATCTCTGAAACTGTCCGGTATATCCTGGAGCAGGTAGTTGAGGAGGGATCCGGGCGCAATGCAGCAGTGGAGGGATATCGGATTGGCGGAAAGACTGCAACATCACAGACGCTTCCCAGAAGTGCAAATCGCTATATTTCTTCGTTTCTGGGATTCGCACCGGCAAATGATCCGAAAGTTCTTGCATTGTGTATTATCCATGATCCACAGGGAATTTATTATGGAGGAACGATCGCAGCTCCCGTTGTGAGAAGTATCTTCGAAAATATACTCCCGTATCTGGGAGTTGATAAATCAGACGAAAAGCCTTATAATCAAACGTAATAAAAAACGAAAGAATGATAAGAGGTGTGAGGATGAATATTCAAGTTGTATTCCCGGTACTGATCTCATTTGCGATCAGTGTGATCCTGGGACCAGTCATCATCCCGTTTCTGAGAAAACTCAAGATGGGACAGACAGAACGAGTGGAAGGTGTGCAGTCGCATCTGAAAAAGGCAGGAACTCCGACAATGGGTGGAGTGATCTTTCTGATCGCTGCAGTGGTTACTTCTCTGTTCTATGTAAAAGACTATCCGGCAATTATTCCGGTACTGTTTCTGACACTTGGATTTGGAATCATCGGTTTTCTGGATGATTATCTGAAAGTTGTACTGAAACGTTCAGACGGACTGCTGGCATGGCAGAAATTTGGACTGCAGGTCGTTGTGACCGGTATTTTTGTTTTTTATATCCTGAACTATACAAATATTGATCTTGCAATGCGTATCCCATTCTGGCCGGATCATTATCTGAATCTTGGGTGGCTTGCGATTCCGGTGCTGTTTTTTGCTGTGATCGGTACTGTAAACGGTGTGAACTTTACAGATGGCCTGGATGGACTGGCTTCCAGCGTGACTTTGATCGTAGCTGTATTTTTTACCGTAGTTTCCATTGGAACAAAGAGCGGGATCGAACCTGTGACAGGAGCCGTTGTCGGTGGACTGATGGGATTCCTTCTGTTTAATGTATATCCGGCAAAAGTGTTTATGGGAGATACCGGTTCTCTGGCACTGGGCGGATTTGTGGCAGGTGCTGCATATATGATGCAGATGCCGCTGTTTATTTTGCTGATCGGTCTGATTTACCTGGTAGAAGTACTTTCTGTCATGATTCAGGTAACTTATTTTAAAGCCACTCATGGCAAACGTATCTTTAAAATGGCGCCAATCCATCATCATTTTGAACTGTGTGGATGGTCAGAAACGAGAGTTGTAGCAGTATTTTCTGTAATTACTGCTGTTATGTGCCTGATCGCACTTCTGGCATTATAAGATGTCCGGACAAAAAGGTCAAAATCCACATGAGCTTGCTCATAGGTAATAAGGAGGAAATTAAAATGAATTTACAGGGGAAAAAAGTGCTTGTATTTGGTTCCGGAAAAAGTGGAATCGGTGCAGCAGAGCTTCTGGCGAAAGTAGGGGCGCAACCTGTCATTTATGATGGAAATAAAGATCTTGATAAAGAGACTGTAATAAAAAAAGTTCCAGATTGCAACAATATTGAAGTATATGCAGGAGAACTTCCGGAAGAAGTGCAGAAGAGACTGGATCTGGCAGTGCTGAGTCCTGGTGTACCGACGGATATTCCGCTTGTAAAGAGCTTTTATGAACAGGGACTTCCGGTATGGGGTGAGGTAGAACTTGCGTATCGTACCGGCAAGGGAAGAGTACTGGCAATTACAGGAACAAATGGCAAAACAACTACAACAGCTCTTCTGGGAAAGATTATGAGTGATGCAGAAGATTCTGTTTTTGTAGTAGGAAATATTGGAACTCCATATACATCAAAGGCACTGGAAATGAAAGATAGCTCCACAACAGTGGCCGAGATCAGCAGTTTCCAGCTGGAAACGATCGAAGAGTTTGCGCCGAAGGTAAGTGCAATCCTGAATATTACGGAAGACCATCTGAACAGACACCATACGATGAAAGAATATATCCGCGTCAAAGAACTGATCGTCAAAAATCAGACAGCAGAGGATTACTGTATCCTGAACTATGAAGATGAAGTGCTTCGTGAGTTTGGCAGACACATTGTTCCGAAAACTGTGTATTTTTCAAGCGTGAGAAAACTGGACGAGGGTATTTATCTGGATGGAGATCTGATCGTACTGAAAACAGCAGACGAAGAAATCCCTCTGGTACATACAGGAGAACTGAAACTTCTCGGACAGCACAATTTTGAGAATGTTATGGCGGCATCTGCAATGGCATATTATGCAGGTGTGTCTGTGGAAAATATCCGTAAGAGCATCTGTGCGTTCACAGCAGTAGAACACCGCATTGAATATGTCATGGAGAAAAATGGTGTTGCATATTATAATGATTCCAAGGGAACCAATCCTGATGCAGCAATAAAAGGAATCCAGGCAATGAACCGTCCGACGATCCTGATCGGTGGTGGTTACGACAAAGGTTCCAGTTATGATGAGTGGCTGAATTCTTTTGACGGGAAGGTAAGATATCTGGTGCTGATCGGCCAGACGCGTGACAAGATCAAAGAGGCGGCAGAACGTCTTGGTGTCTGCCCATGCATTCTCTGTGAAAATCTTGAGGAGGCAGTAAAGATATGTGCCGAAAAAGCCAATCCTGGTGATGCGGTACTTCTTTCACCGGCATGTGCAAGCTGGGGACAGTTTGATAATTATGAACAGCGTGGAGACATGTTCAAAGAATATGTAAGAGCATTGTAATATAAGACCAGACTTCTGTGACGGAAGTCTGGTCTTTGCATATATTAACTGTAAGAGACTCTGTGGGAGTGGATCATTTGGATGAAATTCACGTGATTGGGGGAAACTGTCTTAAGGGCAGCATAACTGTGCAGGGATCAAAAAATACAGTACTTCCGATCATGGCTGCATCACTGCTTCAGAGGGAAATCTGTGTTCTGAGAGGCTGTCCGCGTATTCTTGATGTCTGTTATATGGAAGAAATCCTTCACATTCTGGGAGTCGTTACCTGGTGGAAGGGCCATGATCTGTATCTTGACTGCAGCAAAGTCTGTGGAATGGAAATTGCCTCGGAATATACAGGAAGAATGCGTTGTTCTGTGATTCTGCTGGGAGCACTTCTCGGCAGAAACCAAAGAGGTGTGATCGGTTATCCGGGCGGCTGCGTGATCGGAAAACGTCCGATAGATCTTCATCTGTATGCGCTGAAAAGTCTGGGTGCGATAATTTCAGAAAAAAACGGAAAAATTCAGGCAGATTGCAAAAAGCTGAAAGGGCAGGAGATAAATTTTCCTGACAGAAGTGTAGGGGCCACGGAACAGGCACTGCTTGCAGCTGTTCTGGCTGAAGGAGAGACCGTACTCAGAAATTGTGCAAGAGAACCTGAGATTACATGGCTTTGCAGATTTCTGCAAAAGATGGGAGCACGGATCTGTCATGAGAAAGAAGGGTGCATCCGGGTTCAGGGAGTGACCTCTCTTCACGGGACAGAGATGCTGATACCGGCAGACCGGATCGTTACGGGAACATATCTTTGCGCGGCTGCAGCTTCGCGTGGATCAGTGACTGTGGAGAATGCACCTGAGGGAGAAATGGAGGCGTTCCTTGAAGTATATCGGAAAATGGGTGGACAATATGAATGGAAGAGTGGTAAACTAATAGCGAATGGAGCCGGAATACAATTTTCGGTTCCGTTTCTGGAAACAGAAGCTTATCCGGGATTCCCGACAGATCTTCAGTCACCACTGCTGGCAGTACTGGCTACAGTTCCGGGAATAAGCCGCATAAGGGAGAATATATTTGAGAACCGGTTTAAGATATGCAGTGAACTTACAAAAATGGGGGCACACATAGAAGTCAGGGGAAGCGAAGTAAAGATCTGTGGAAGCAGACTAAAGGGATGCAGGCTGCGGGCAGAGGAACTGAGAGGTGGAGCAGCGCTAGTGATCGCGGCTCTTGCAGCAGATGGAGAATCTGTGATAGAGGGTGTTCCTTTTATCCGAAGAGGGTATGAAGACATTTGCAGAGACTTGAGGTACCTTCAGGCAGAAGTCTATATGGAGGATATCTTATCGGTTTGAGTTAATATGAGTTCAGAGGATACAGGTATTAGTTTTTTATGAGAACATCCAATTACAGGAAATTTAAAATAACAAAAAAACAGGCGAAACTGGTCGGAGGAGCTGCTGCTGTTGCTGTTCTGGCCGGGATTATTTTTTTCTTTGCTTTTTTTCATGTGTCAAAGGTGGAAGTGATGGAAAGTAACCACTATACAAAAGAAGAACTGAAGGAAATGGTTCTTACAGGAGCTTTTTCTTCTAATTCTGTTCTGGCACCGATCACGTGTTCAAAAAATAATGTGCAGGGTGTGCCATATATTGAAGGATATTCCGTCAGCAGATCCGGTCGGAACTCGATCGTGATCAGTGTCCGTGAGAAAAGTGTAGTGGGTTGTATCCCATATCTTGACAGCTATGTGTATTTTGATCGAAATGGAATGTTTGTAGAAGGCGACAAGACCAGGGATGAGTCTGTCCCCTATTTTGAGGGTATTCAGGTAAAAAAAGTTGTTATGAATGAAAAACTTCCGATTAAGGATGTTGTTCTAAATACTGCGGTTGCACTTTCTACGATTTTTGCAAAAAATGATCTCCAGCCAGATTATATCCAGCTGGAGGATGATTCCACCATAGACCTTATTTATGGAGACATCACGGTAAAACTTGGAAAAGATAAATATCTGGAAGATAAAATGTCCAGAATGGTTGCGATTCTTCCACAGATTACGGGTGAGAAGGGGATCCTTCATATGGAGAATATCACAGAAAGTTCTAAAACAGTGACTTTTGAAAAAGAGGAAGAGGAAGTAACTGCAGAGAACTGGACCGGGGGTTATGATGAAAATGGTGATTATACCGGTGATGGTGAATACGATGAAAATGGCAATTATGTAGGAGCAAAACCAAAGACGGCACTTGATTATGCAAAAGAAAACTGGGTAGGTGGTTATGACGAAGAAGGCGATTATACAGGTTCCGGTGAATATGATGAAAATCTGAACTATGTTGGATCGGAACCGACGCAGGAACTTCTGGACAGCTTTGGAGACTGGACAGGTGGATATAATGAATCCGGTGGCTTTGATGGTGTCAGCGAGTATGACAAAGATGGCAACTACGTGGGACCTATGCCGGATAATGACGGCACTTCTTCAGGTGATACTTCGGAGGAAGATTCAGAAGAAGACAGTTCTGATACGAATACAGATTCCTCGGATGAAGATACTGAGAGCTACAGTGATGAAGAGTCGGATGGCTGGGATCAGGGAGATACAGATGAGGAATCTTATGAGTGATGGAAATGGCGAATAATAGTGAAAAAAGTATAAAAAAACAAAAATAGTAGTTGATTAATTCGAAAAAAAAATATATGATATATCTATATGCAGCCTGATACGCTGATATCAGGTAAATAAAGGAGGAAGTACATTGTTAGAGATTATGTCAAATGAGGCAGAGTCATCTGCGAAGATTATTGTAATCGGTGTAGGCGGGGCTGGTAATAATGCAGTTAACAGAATGGTGGAAGAAGCCATCGGAGGAGTTGAGTTTGTTGGTGTAAATACTGATAAACAGGCCCTGACACTTTGCAAAGCTCCAACAGTACTTCAGATTGGTGAAAAGATTACAAAAGGCCTTGGCGCCGGTGCACAGCCGGAAGTTGGTCAGAAGGCCGCTGAAGAGAGCATAGAAGAAGTAAAACAGTTGATCGAAGGTGCTGACATGGTATTTGTTACCTGTGGAATGGGTGGTGGTACCGGTACAGGTGCAGCTCCTGTTATTGCAGCAGCAGCTAAGGAAATGGGAATCCTGACCGTTGGCGTTGTAACAAAACCTTTCCGTTTTGAAGCAAAAACACGTATGAACAATGCTCTTACAGGAATCGAGAATCTGAAGAAAGCTGTTGATACATTGATCGTTATCCCGAACGATAAACTGCTCGAGATCGTAGACCGTCGTACAACTATGCCGGAAGCACTTCGCAAAGCTGATGAGGTTCTGCAGCAGGCTGTCCAGGGAATTACAGACCTGATCAATCTGCCGGCACTGATCAACCTTGACTTTGCAGACGTACAGACTGTTATGACAGACAAGGGAATCGCTCACATCGGTATCGGTGAGGCAAGAGGTGATGACAAGGCTATGGAGGCTGTACAGCAGGCGGTATCTTCTCCGCTTCTTGAGACAACCATTAAGGGCGCTACGCATGTGATCATCAATATTTCCGGAGATATTTCTCTTATGGATGCCAACGATGCGGCAAGTTATGTTCAGGAACTTACAGGTGAGGATGCGAATATTATCTTTGGTGCCATGTATGATGATTCTGTTGCAGATTATGCAAGGATTACAGTTATTGCAACAGGTCTTACAGACAATAACCTTCAGAATACACCATTTGGAAACAGAGCTTCCAATTCTGTATTCGGAGCAGCCAAGAAGACAAGCCCGTCACCGGCAAGCAGCATGAATCTTAATATGCCGAGCTTCAGTCTGCCAACTATGAATTCCACACAGTTTGGTACTAAGGCACCGACAAGCACTGTTCAGAAAAAGGACATCCAGATTCCGGATTTTCTTAAGAACAGATAATAAATGAACATAATAAAATCCGGCAGAGGATCCATCTGGAATCCTGCCGGATTTTTTGGCTTTCAGTTCAGAATATCAGCATTTACAGCTGAAAGTATCACATTTTGTATCACAGCAGCGATGTGCATTATCACCGGATACATTGATGGAAGCTGCGGTACATTTGCAGTGCTCATTGTAGGTACAGTTGTGTGCTTTGCAGTCGATGTTAATGGTTTCACATCCACAACCGGAATCAGCAGCATTTGTTGCAGAATCTTCTTTCTGATCGCGGAAACTTTCACAGGCGGTATCATCGGCATAACGTGCATCTGCGCCTTCCACATTAATGGCACCTTTGGAACAGAGAGAATCTTTGTTATAGTAGCAGTTGTGTGCGGAACATTTAAGGATTGTCATAAAAGTGTCCTCCTGATAAATATGATTTTACCGGAAACCGTCAGCTGTCGGACTTTGAACCTCTGATCAATGGTCCATGTTACAGTCTGTCTTATCGGATTCCGATGTTGGATAGTATGCCCGGAAAAAGAAAAACTCATACGCACAAATAAATACATAATAATATAAAAAAACAGTTGACAAACAGAAGATACCATGGTATTCTCTTAAAGTACGTAGCGAAAAGAAAGCAGAGTTCACTCTCACCTCAGCGCTGAA
>OLRC01001987.1_pt1 | contig 11922 bp, 10 predicted proteins | sample 1672081 | NCBI WGS metagenome assembly OLRC01 (sample SAMEA3136643, study PRJEB25190) | human gut metagenome | biome: human gut; feature: human-associated habitat; material: faeces | place: Austria | collected 2013
TACGCTCCCGCTGCGGTTTTCCGTAAATTCTGTCTTACAGCTTGCCCGCCAGACTCTCCAGCGCCTCGCTGAGGGCCTCCTCATAGGTGGGGTGGGGCCGCATGGCGGCCAGCAGCTGCCCCGGTGTCATGCCGTTGGCAATGGCCTGCCCCAGCTGCCCGATGATGTCGCTGGCGTTGGGACACATCAGCTGCGCCCCCAAAATGGCCCCGGTCTCGGCGTGGGCCGTGACCTTCATGAAGCACCGGCCGGGGTCTGCGATCACGGTCCGGGCGTTGCCGCCCATGACGCACTTGCCGGTCTTGACGGGGATGCCCCGCTCCTTGGCCTCCGCCTCCGTCAGTCCCACGGCGGCGATCTCCGGCCGGCAGTAGATGCAGCTGGGTACGGCGTCCATGCACACCCCGGCGGACAGCCCCGCCATGTGCTCCACGCAGGCTGCCCCCTGTGCTGCCGCCACATGGGCCAGCTGCACCGGGGAGGACACATCCCCGATGGCGTACACGCCGGGGATGCTGGTCTGGTAGTGTTCATCCACCCACAGACCGTGACCATTGGTCTCCGGCGTCAGCCCCTGGGCAAACAGTCCATCCCGGAAGGCTCTGCGGCCGATGGCGCACAGCACCGCCTCCCCCACGGCGCAGCCGGGGGTCTCCTTGGCGGTGTAGTGGACGGCAATGCCCTCCGGCGTCTGCTCCAGACGATCCACCATGGAGCGGGTGCAGACCTGCACCCCTTGCTTTTTCAGGATCAGCGCCAGATTCTGGCCCAGCTCCCGATCCATATTGGGCAGCAGCCGGTCCATGCCCTCCAGCAGGGTGACGCTGCACCCCAGATCGCTGTAAAACGTGGCAAACTCCACGCCGATGACGCCCCCGCCGATGATGACGATGGAGCGGTACAGGTGATCCGTCCCCTCCAGCAGTTCATCGGAGGTCATGGCCAGCTCCAGCCCCGGAATGGGGGGCCGCACCGGCACGGAGCCGGTGGCGATGAGGATGCGTCGGGCCTCATAGTCGCCGCCGTCCTCGCCGGTGACACGGACGCTTCCCGGCGCCGTGATGACGGCCCGGCCCCGCAGCAGCGTCACGCCTGCGCCCTTCAGAAGGCTCTCCACCCCGCCGCACAGCTGTCGGGAGATGCGCTCTTTATAGGCGAAGATCTCCGGGATGTCCGCCCGCAGACCCTCTGCGTGGATGCCGATGGCGGCGCCGTCTGCGGCGCTGCGGTAGACCTCCGAAGCATGAAGCAGCGTCTTGGTGGGGACGCACCCCCGGTTCAGGCAGGTGCCGCCCCAGCTGCGCTCCTCCACGATGGCGGTGGAAAGTCCCAGCTTGGCCGCCCGTGCGGCGGCGGTATAGCCACCGGGGCCCGCCCCGATGACCAGCAGATCAAACATAGCCGTTCTCCTTTCAGATATCCTGCCGCCGCAGCAGGGCGCACAGGTCCGCCGCCACCTCCCGGCAGGCGGGGACCTCCTCCACCCGGAGGCAGAGGTCCTCCACCCGGAAGGGGCAGCCCTCCAACGCTCTGGCAAGGGGCTGGGCGAAACTCTCGTCCATGGCGTCGGTCCACACGGCGGCGTGGCGGCACACGCCGCCCTCCACCGCCAGCTCCAGCGTCAACTCCCCCCACGGAAACCGCTCCCCGCAGGAGAAGGTGCAGGGCATCGCCTGCCCATAGACCCAGTCATAACTGTGAAAACGCTGATAGTGCCGCTCCAGAGCGGCCTGATCCAGCCGGGACGGCTCCAGCCGCCGGGCGGGGAGGCCGTATACCTCAGAAAAGGCCGACCACAGCGCCTCCTCCATGTGGGAGACGGTCAGCCCCGGCTGCACCTGGGAGAGATTCACCACACGGGAGCGCACCGACGCCACGCCCTTGCTCTCCAGCTTCCCCTGAGAGGGGGCCAGATACCGGCCCAGCTTCTCCATGTCCACGTCGATGAGCAGCGTCCCGTTGTGGAAGGAGCGCCCCCCGTGGTGATAGAAGGAGTTGCCGGAGAACTTCCGGCCGCCGGTGAGAATGTCGTTGCGGCCGGAGCACTCCGCCGGGATACCCAGACGGTGGCAGGCCGCCACCAGCACCTCCTGCTGACGGCGCAGATCGTAATCCGCCGTAGGCAGGGAGAAGGTGAAGTTCAGATTGCCCATGTCGTGGTACACCGCCCCGCCGCCGGAGAGCCGCCGGGTCAGCACGCCGCCCTCCTGCTCCAGCAGCGTGGTGCGACACTCCCGCCATGCGTTCTGGTTCCGGCCGATGACCACCGTGTGGCGGTTCTGCCACAGGTACAGGATGCAGGTATCCTCCGGCACCGTCTCCGTCAGATACGCCTCCGTGGCCAGATTCCGGTGGGGATCGGTGCAGCCGTCCCGATAGGTCAGCAGCTGCCGGATCATGCCTGCCACCGCAGAATGGGATTGCGGGCCGCCTGCACCTCGTCGGGCCGCCCGATCTGGGCGTTGTGGGGGGCGGTACGCATGGCCTCCGGATCGGTGTAGGCCAACTGGTACAGCTGGCGGAACACCTCCGCCGCCTGATCCAGCGTCTCCCGGCTCTCCGTCTCCGTAGGCTCCAGCATCAGTGCCTCATGGACGATGAGGGGGAAGTACATGGTGGGGGGATGGATGCCCCGGTCGATGAGGCTCTTGGCCACATCCAGCGCCGAGACGCCGGTCTCCTTCTTGAACTCCTCCAGCCCCAGCACGAACTCGTGCATACAGATGCGGTCAAAGGCGGGCTGGAAGGTACCCTGAATGCGCCGCATGAGATAGTTGGCGTTGAGAACGGCGTTCTCCGCCGCCTCCGGGATGCCCTCCCGGCCCAGCGTCAACAGGTAGGCCAGCGCCTTCACCACCACCAGGAAGTTGCCGTTGAAGGCCCGCACCTGCAGGTGCTCCCCCTCCGACAGAATGGCGGACTGAGGCAGATACGGCTCCAGGAACGCCTTGCAGCCCACGGCGCCTGCACCGGGTCCGCCGCCGCCGTGGGGGGTGGCGAAGGTCTTGTGCAGGTTCATGTGGATGCAGTCAAAGCCCATGTCGCCGGGGCGCACGATGCCCATAACGGCGTTGAGGTTGGCCCCGTCGTAGTAGCACAGGCCACCGGCCTCGTGGACCAGCCGGGTGATCTCCAGAATGTTCTCGTCGAAAATGCCCACGGTGTTGGGATTGGTCAGCATCAGCCCCGCCACATCGTCTCCCAGCACCGCCTTCAGGGCCTCCAGATCCACGCAGCCGTCGGCGGCGGAGGGGATGTTCACCACCTGATAGCCGCACATGGCGGCGGTGGCGGGATTGGTGCCGTGGGCGCTGTCGGGAACGATGATCTTGGTGCGCTGATGATCGCCCCGTGCATCGTGGTACTGCTTGATCAGCAGCACGCCGGTGAACTCACCGTGAGCGCCGGCGGCGGGCTGGAAGGTCATGCCGTCCATGCCGGTGATCTGGCAGAGATAGCGGCTGGCAGTATCCAGCACCTCCCGGCATCCGGCCACGGCGTGCTCCGGGGCCAGGGGATGCACCCCGGCGAAGCCCGGCAGGGCCGCCATCTCCTCGTCGATGCGGGGGTTATACTTCATGGTGCAGGAGCCCAGCGGATAAAAGCCGCAGTTGACGCCGTGGACGTGCTGGCACAGCTCCGTGTAGTGGCGGCTCAGATCCACCTCGCTGAGCTCCGGCAGGGCCGGGGCCTCCTGCCGCCGCAGCTCCTGCGGCAGCTGCACCTCCTCCACGTCGCACCGGGGCAGGATGCTGCACCGGCGGCCGGGAACGCTCTTTTCAAAGATCAGCTTCATTTGCTCAGCACCTCCTTCACCACGGCGGCGGTCTCATCCAGCACGGCACGGGAGACCTTCTCCGTGGCGCACCACAGGATGCCGCCCTCTACCGGCAGGCCGCCCAGAATACCGTGATGCTCCAGCGCCTCCAGCACCTCCGGCACACGGGGAAGCTCCGTGACGAACTCGTGGAAATATTCCCCCGGATACCGCAGGGACACGCCGGGGATGGCGCACAGGGCCTTTGCCAGATAGTGTGCCTTGGACAGGCACTGCCGTGCGGCCTCCGCCATGCCCTCCGGCCCCATGGCTGCCATATAGACGCTGGCCGTCAGGGCACACAGGGCCTCGTTGGAGCAGATGTTGCTGCTGGCCTTCTCCCGGCGGATGTGCTGCTCACGGGCCTGCAGAGACAGAACGAAGCAGCGCTGGCCACGGCTGTCCACCGTCTGGCCCACGATGCGGCCGGGGAGCTTACGCATATGCTTTTGCACCGTGGCCATAAAGCCCAGATACGGGCCGCCCCAGCCAAGGGGCATCCCCAGAGGCTGCCCCTCACCTACGGCCACATCAGCGCCGCAGTCTCTGGGGGTCTTGAGGATGGCGGCGGCAATGGGGTTCACCCCCAGAATATACAGAGCACCCCCCTGATGGATGATCTCACCCAGCGCCTCAGCCTCCTCCAGCTGACCGAAGAAGTTGGGCTGCTGGATGTACACGCCGGAGACGTCGCCCCCGGCCAGCATCTGACGCAGGGCCTCCGGGTCCGTGCGGCCGTCCTTCACGGGGACGACACGCAGCTCGTCGCCGGTGCCGTAGCAGTAGGTGCGGACGGTGTTGATGGTGTCCGGGTGGGCCGCAGCGGAGATCAGCGTTACCCGGCGCTTGCGGTCCCGGCACATGGCGGCGGCCTCAGCGGCGGCAGTGGCGCCGTCATAGACGGAGGCATTGGACACGTCCATGCCTGTCAGCTGGCAGATCATGGTCTGATACTCAAAGATGGACTGCAAAATGCCCTGACTCATCTCCGCCTGATAGGGGGTGTAGGCGGTGAGGAACTCCTCCTTGGCGGGGACATACTTCACCAGCGAGGGAATGTAGTGGTCATAGGCTCCGGCGCCCCGGAGAATAGCAGAGTAGGCGGTGTTCCGGGCGGCCATGGCGGTCATGGTGCGGCTGACCTCCAGCTCGCTCATGCCCTCCGGCAGGTCCAGCCCGTCCCGCAGCAGCATCTCCTCCGGCACGTCCCGGTACAGCTGGCGGAAGTCGTGAAGGCCGATGGCCTCCAGCATCTCCTGCCGCTGGGCGGGCGTGGAGGGAACATAGCTTCCCATATCAGCCCTCCTGCTGGCAGAAGGCCTCGTATTGGGCGGCGTCCAGCAGCTCCTCCGTGGCGGTGACGCCCTCCACCTTGATGATCCATGCGTCGTAGCACTGGCTGTTCAGCAGCTCCGGAGCGTCCAGCAGCTCCTCATTGACGGCGCACACCGTGCCGGACACAGGGCTTACCAGATCGCTGACGGCCTTCACGGACTCCACGTCGCCAAAGGCCTCACCGGCGGTGACCTCATCGCCCTCGCCGGGCAGGTTCACAAACACCACGTCGCCCAGAGCGTGCTGGGCAAAGTCAGAGATGCCGATCACAGCCACACCGTCCTCGGTGTGGATCCACTCGTGGGACTTGGAATACTGCAAATGGGTGGGATAGTTCATGATGTGTTCCTCCGTTTTCGTTTCAAATATTCAAATCTGCTGATTTAGGTGTGTTTCATTAGATGTGTTCCGCCGGGATCAGAAGCCGACCTGCCCCATGAATTGCTCCAGCGCCGTCTGGAACTCCGGGCCGTCGAAGCAGTAGTGCATGGTGGTGTAGCGGCTGCGGAGACGGGAGACCTCCTGCCCTACGTCCTTTCCCCGCAGGATGCAGTCCGCCATCAGGCCGGCCAGCTCCGTGAACTCCGCCTGCCCGAAGCCGAACCGGGTCATTTCGCTGACGCCCATCCGCAGAGCACCGGAGGCGGTGAAGCCCTCCTCGTCGGGGGTGGCCTGATAGTTGACGATGATGTTGTTCTCCTCCAGCCGCTCGGCTACCTCCGGGCCGGTGCCGTAGCCCACGTCCACCAGCACCTGATGGGTCTCGGTGTAGCCGATGGTGGGGTCGCCCAGCACGTGGAGACCCGCCTCATGGAGGGCCTTGGCAAAGTACTTGGCGTTGTCAATGACGGCCTTCTGATAGCTGTCCTTGAAGTAGTTCATCTCATAGGCCGCCATCAGCAGCCCCAGCTGGGTCCCCAGATGGTGGTTGGAGACGCTGCCGGGGAAGGCACGGGACTGGATGGTCTCCCACAGCCCCCACTTCAGATCCTCCCGGCGATAGTTGACGCCGATGACGCCCCGCTGGGGACCGAAGAAGGTCTTGTGGGTGGAGCCGGTGACGATCTCGGCGCCCTCCTCAAAGGGCTTCTGGAAGTGGTCGCCCACCAGACCCAGTACGTGGGCCATGTCATACATGATGGTGGTGGGGATGTTCTGCTCCGTGACGAAGCGGCGGATCTCCACCACCGGCTCCCGGCGCAGCACCATGCTCTTGCCGAAGATGATAAGCTCCGGGCGGTAGCGGTCGATGACCTTCTTGGTCTCCTCCACGTCGATGCGGAACAGATCGTCCCGGCACACGGGGAAGTTCACCACGGCGGTGCGCTCGGTCACCGGATCCACGGCGATGTAGTCCTTCAGAGCGCCCATGGGCTGGGCCGACAGGTGGCCGCCCCGGATGATGTGGTTGTTCAGCACATAGCCCAGCCGCTGGGGGGTGTGCTTGCGGTCCAGACGGTTTTTCCAGTCCATCAGGGCGGAGAAGGTGGCCATGTTGCTCATCTGTCCGCTGATGACACGGGTCTCCACCTGGGTGCAGCCCAGATACTGCCGCATCTGCTCCGCCAGCAGCTGCTCCACGGTGTCGATGAACTTGGTGCCCTGATAGTAGAATACATCCTTATCATAGAAGGAGATGATCTTCTTGTGTTCGGCGTACCGGCAGGAGGGATCGCTGGCCGACAGCAGCTGCACCGCCCGGCTGGGGGTGTTCTCCGAGGGGATGAGGTTGATGCACTGGCGCTGGCGCCACTGGTGGTTATCCTGCGCCAGATGCAGCAGCTCCAGCGCCTTGGCGGCCCGGTCGGCGGGCTGAGACACCTCGTCCTCCGGCCGCCGGTACAACAAAGGGCGGGCATAGGGCGGAGCCCCCACGCTCATGTGGCGAGCCGGGATCACGGCCTTCAGCCGGCGGCCCCGGATGTCCACCTCCACCACGTCGTCCGTCAGAACGTCGCTGTCTACATAGCACAGGCCGATGGCCCGCTTGGCGGTCTCCTCGGTGATGACCGTCTCCAGTCCCTCACCCTCAGCAACGTAGTAGGGGACCATGGTGCCGCTGGTGACCCAGCCCACCTGCTTCTCGCCCCGGTATACCGCCATTCCGGCCCGCATGACGCCCCGGTCCAGCAGGGCGATGGGCAGGATGCGGCGGGGCAGGGCGGCGCAGTCGGAGAAATCCCGGTTCATGATGCGCCGGAAGGCGTCAAACTGCCGCTCCAGCGCCTTGCGGCCGATGAACTCCCCCTTCTGAGGCGCAAAGCTCACGGCAAACTTGGCCAGCGGCACGGCGAAAATGGGCATCCTCTGCCCGTCGGGATCCACGCCCATCTCATGGCCGTACAGGGGGAAGCCCGCCTCCATGCGGAGGGTGTCCCGTGCGCCCAGACCGGCGGGCCGGGCGCCCAGCTCCACCAGCCGGTTCCACAGCCACGCAGCGTCCTCGCTGCGGCAGTAGACCTCGTAGCCCAGAGGCTCGCCGGTGTAGCCGGTCTTGGCCACCTTCACCTCATGACCCTCGAAGGTCAGAGTGTTCAGGGCGTTCTTCATCGGCTCCGTCACCTGTACCCCGCCGGAGAGGGTGGTCAGCAGATCCTTGGACTTGGGGCCTTGCACGGCGATGGAGGCCCACCGGGAGGTGATGTCCGTGATGGTGCAGTCATAGTCCTTCACCACGGAGCGCAGATGCATCAGATCCTTCTCCGTATTGGCGGCGTTCACCACCAGCAGGAGCCGCTCCTCCTCGAAGCGATAGAGGTACGCATCGTCCACGGCTCCGCCGTCCTCGTCCGGCAGGATGCAGTACTGGGCCATGTTCAGATCCAGACCCGCCACGTTGCTGGATAGGACGTGCTGCAAAAATGCCAGCCGCTCCGGTCCCTGGATCAGCAGCCGCCCCATGTGGGACACATCGAACAGGCTGCAGAAGTGCCGGGTGTACAGATGCTCCGCCACGATCCCCGTGGGATACTGGACGGGCATTTCCCATCCGCCGAAATCCACCATGGAGGCGCCGGCCGCCACATGGGTCTCGTACAGCTGGGTGCGTTTGAGTTCGCTCATGTTCCTTCCTCCTTATCATGTTTGTTCCGTTGTTTGTTTCGCTTGTTTTGCTCCGTTTGCTTCGTTTGTCCAGTCGCTGGACACCTTCCGGCCGCATCGTGGACACGCCTCGACGGCGCCTTGGACACGCTCCGGAAACGTTTTGGACGCACAAAAAGGCGCAAAACCGCTTTCGGCAGTTTTGCGCCTCCGTTTTTGTACCTGAGAGATTCCCCGCCGGAGCGGGTTGCACCTTCGGCGTGCGGACAGGCCGCACTCTTCGGAGTATCGTCGTGGTCCGACCCTTTTGCCTGAGAGCTTCTGCATTCCCCTTCGGCGCCGCCGCAGCGGTCTCTCCCGGACCAGTCATCCGAACTCTGTTTGCTTGTCACCCATAGGCTACCATTTTGCGGCGGTGGTTGTCAAGAAAATTATGCCGCACGGCGGGGGAAAAGCATGGGGGAATTTTTGAAAGAGACATATATGTCACATGAACGCAAAGAACATATTTAATTAACCAGAATTTTGCACAAATCGACAAAATCGGGTTGCAAAAAGGCGGGAAACGTGGTAGTATCTCTCATGGACCTGACAATTAGCGAGACGGAATGTCGAAGGGCAAAGGCTCTCCGGCCGCTGAGATTTGCCGAAAAACCACCATTGGTTGTGGCAAGGGCGAGCCAGAGAGTCTATATGTGCTATATAAGTTTTGGAAGGAAGCAGGAGGTGTTACAGGTGCGGCAACCCATTCGAAGCAGCACGGTGAAGCGGCTGATCGTTGTGCTGGCGATCCTGTTGGCGCTGAGCCTTGCGGCGCTGTGTGCCGTGCGGTATTACGGGCGGCAGGCAGGCCGGGCGGCAGAGGTCCCCGGCAACGGCATCCAGACGGCGGCGCAGCCCGCCGGCGCACCCGTTCCCACAGCGGCCCGGACTGGCAAGGTCACCATCCGGCTGTATGACCGCAGCCCGGAGTATAACCGGGAGTTCTCCGTGACCAATATGTTCCCCGGCGACGCCGAGGCCCAGAACGACTGCGTGCAGGTAGATCACAAGGGCGACGTCACCGTCCACTTCCGGGCGGAGGTGCGCCCCGGCTATGAGAAGCTGGCGGAGGTGCTGAAGCTGCGGGTGTCCGTGGGCGGCAGCGTGCTGTATGACGGCCTGATGGCCGAGATGCCCGCCGCAGTGGATACCCTGCTGCCGGCCGGCAGCGATACGCTGGACTATCAGCTGACGGCGTATCTGGATACCAGCGTCGGCAATCCCTATATGTATCAGCAGCTGGTAGCGGACTTTTACTGGTGGGTGGCGGATAGCGAGGAGTTGGCTCCCCCTACCGGCGACACCATGCAGCCCCTGCTCTGGGGAGCGGCGGTGCTGGTGTCCGGTGCGGCACTGACGGTGCTGCTGCGTCGCCGCAGGGAGGTGTCCCATGACTGAACGTAAGACCCGCAGCCGCCTCACCGGCGGGATCATTGCGGTGATCGTGCTGGCCGTGTGTCTGGTGGTCACCACCGTGGCTCTGGCCTATTCCATCGCCTCCGTCCGGGACAACACCTTTGCCACCGGCGGCGTCCGCATCAACCTCAACGACGGGGAGCCGGTGATCCGGCCCGACGAGTTCCTGTTCGAGCCGGGCATGACGGTGAAGAAGGACTTCTTTATCGAAAACGACAGCACCGGCACGGTGTACTACCGGCTGTACTTCGCCGGTGTCTCCGGCGATCTGGCGGATGTGCTGGAGGTCACGGTGAAGGACGGCAACAAGACCCTCTACTCCGGCACCCCCACTCAGTTGGAGAACACGCAGGCGGCGGATGATCTGCTGGCGGTGGGTCAGCGGCGGACACTGACCATGTATTTCCACTTCCCGGAGGCGACCGGCAACAGCGCTCAGGCCAAGGATCTGACCTTTACCCTCTGTGCCGACGCCACACAGACCAAGAACAACCCTCAGCGGCTGTTTGATTGATCCGGGGAAAACAGCTGCAGGAGAGTTGAAGCATGAAAAAAACCTTTGAAGTGATCAAAACGGTGCTGACATGGCTGATCGTGCTGCTGGCGGTGTGTATGATGGTGTTCACCATCGTCTCCGTCACCACCTTTGACCGCAACGACCGGGCGCTGTTTGGCTACAAGATGTACATCGTGCGATCGGACTCCATGAGCGCAACGGACTTTAAGGCCGGAGACCTGATCCTGGTGCGGTCGGTGGATCCCACCACCCTGCAGCCCGGCGACATCATTGCCTTTACCTCGCAGGACAGCGCCAACTTCGGTGAGACCGTGACCCATAAGATCCGGTCCCTGACCACTGACGCAGACGGTCAGCCTGCCTTTATCACCTACGGTACCACCACCGATACCGACGACGAGATGCCGGTGACGTATCCCTATGTGTTGGGCAAGTACGAGAAGTGCCTGTCCGGCGTGGGCAATTTCTTCCAGTTCCTGAAAACCACCCCCGGCTACATTCTGTGCATCTTCCTGCCATTCTTTTTGCTGATCCTCATGGAGGGCATCAACTGCGTCCGGCTGTTCAAGCGCTATAAGAGCGAGGAGCAGCGGGAAATACAGGCCCAGCAGGCGAGTCTGGAGCGCCAGCGGGAGGAGAACCAGCGGATGATGCAGGAGCTGATGGAGATGAAGGCCCGGCTGGAGGAGAAGGAAAAGACTCCGGAGGAGCCCCCTCAGGCGTGATTTGCCGCTCCACGGGGAGCGTTGTCGGAGGGATGCTCCGGCCATGACATCGGGAATTATCATGGATGATCATTCTATAGAAAACCCCTCTTTACAAGCTCGATCCTCCCCGATTTGACCGCCGGGGAGGGGCGAGCCAAGGACACAAGCTTAGACCCCTTGCGTCCTTGGCTCGCCTATTGACCGGCGCCCGCCATATGGCTCTGCCGGATTGAAAGGAGCATCAAGACATGAATTGGAAGGAAACTTTCTATACAGGAAAGCGTGAGCATCCGCAGGAGGAGAAGCCTGCGTCGCTGACGGCGCTGCTGATGCCCTCCCTGCTGGGGGTGGCGATTTGTCTGGTCTGCCTGTGCAGCCTGACATGGGCGTGGTTCACGGCCACCCAGAACAGCGGCGTGCAGCCCATTCAGTCCGCCACCGCCACGGTGACGGCGTCGCTGAATGATACGGCTCTGGGTGAGCTGAAGGTCGGAGAACCGTGCAGCTTGAACGGTACCGGCACGCTGACACTGCATATGGACGGCAGCGCACAATATGCCTATGTGGTGATCAAAGCGGGCGACAAGGAGTATCACACGGATTATCTTACCGCGGATGGTTATACGATTACCGTCAACGAGAGCGGCGCAGCGCTGACTCTCTGCTGGGGAAAGCAGGACAGTCTGCCGGGAACGGCGGTTGGGGACGGCAGAAGCATCGGGACGGCTCAGCCCTCCAACACGACTGACGAACAGCCTGCGGTGAACGGCGACAGTCAGCAGACCCCGGATGCTGCGGTTCCCGGCGCTGACGATGCCAATACCGGTGATCAGACCAGCAACGGCGAGAATACCGGCAGCGAGAACGGCGGCAGCACCGGCAATGGCTCCGGCGAACAGGGGAGTGATTCCGGCACCGGAAGTGATACGGGCGCAGGCGGCAGTACCGGCGGTGGCGCTGGGACCGGCGGCACGCCCACCGGTACCGATGAGGCCACCGGCGAATAAGAGAGTGCAAGTATAATAGGAAGCCCTCCGGCGATGCCG
>OLRC01001988.1_pt1 | contig 11921 bp, 10 predicted proteins | sample 1672081 | NCBI WGS metagenome assembly OLRC01 (sample SAMEA3136643, study PRJEB25190) | human gut metagenome | biome: human gut; feature: human-associated habitat; material: faeces | place: Austria | collected 2013
TGCGATGGGACTTCTGATGCTCTTCATTGTAGAGCCGATCATGGGAACCGTCAACACGGTACTGAACAATGGTCTTGCTTCCATGGGCGGATCCAGCAAGCTGATCCTTGGCATGATCCTCGGCGGCATGATGGCCATCGACATGGGCGGCCCGTTCAACAAAGCAGCTTACGTATTCGGAACAGCAGCCATCGCAGCAGGAAACTACGACATTATGGCATCCGTTATGATCGGCGGTATGGTTCCTCCGTGTGCGATTGCACTTGCAACCCTGCTGTTCAAAGATAAATTTACAAAAGAAGAAAGAGAATCCGGTCCGACCAACTTCATCATGGGACTCGCCTTCATCACCGAGGGTGCGATTCCATTCGCAGCAGCAGACCCGATCCACGTTCTTCCGGCCTGCATCATCGGCTCTGGCCTCGCAGGTGCGCTCTCCATGGCATTTGGCTGTACCTTAATGGCACCGCACGGCGGCATCTTCGTTGTACCGGTTATGGGAAATGCGCTGCTTTATCTGGTGGCAGTTGTCATCGGAACAGTGGTATCCGCAGTTCTGCTTGGAGTTTTAAAGAAAAAAGTTGCATAAAAGAGTAGAAAAAAGACAGAAAACAAAGTAAAATAAAAATATCAAAGATCCTATGGGAGGAAAAAATCATGAAAGAATTTAAGTATGTTGTAACAGATCCAGAAGGAATCCACGCTCGTCCGGCAGGAATGCTGGTAAAAGCAGTCAAAGAATTTTCCTGTGATATCAAGATCGCAAAAGACGGAAAAGCCATGAACTGCAAAGCCATCTTCGGCATCATGGGACTGGCTGTAAAACAGGGCGAAGAAGTTACCCTGACCTTCGATGGAGCAGATGAAGATGCTGCATACGAAGCAATCAGCAATTTCATGAAAGAGAACTTGTAATTCTACAGAGCCATGCGGAATGGAAGAAAAAAGTGCGAATCATGCTTGCATGAATGAGTGCTTTTTTCTGGAATTCCATATGGCGAGAAGCCACATCGAAATGGAGCGTAAGCGGAATTGAGATGGGGCTCTGGAGAATTACAATATAGTAATCGGCAGGAGCGTGTTTGAAAAACTTTCTGAAACTAAGAAATCCTTTTTAAACACGCTCCGGCTGTCTGGACAGAAAATTCGGATATCGAGAACAAAGGTGGAGAAAACTTATGCAGATTTATCAGGGAAAAAGCGTATTTTCCGGCATTGCGATCGGAAAGATCCGCGTATACAAAAAGAATGAGCGTCAGGTAAAACGTGTGAAAGTAGAAAATCCGGATGCGGAGATGGCACGGTTTGAGGAAGCAAAGGCAAAAGGAATCGCACAGCTTGGCGTTCTGTATGAAAAAGCATGCAAAGAGGTTGGCGAGGCCAATGCAGCGATCTTCGAGGTACATCAGATGATGATGGAGGACGACGGCTACAACGAGTCCGTCGAGAATATTATCAAGAGCCAGGGCGTCAACGCTGAGTATGCCGTTGCAACGACAGGCGACAACTTTGCGCAGATGTTTTCTGCCATGGACGATGATTACATGAGAGAGCGCGCGGCAGACGTAAAGGATATTTCCGAGCGTCTGATCTCCATCTTAAACGGAGACGACACCGACGCATCCTTAAACGACGAACCGGCGATCATCGTGGCAGATGACCTTGCGCCGTCTGAGACGGTACAGATGGATAAGGACAAAGTTCTTTCTTTTGTTACCGTACACGGTTCTTTAAATTCCCACACCGCTATCCTTGCAAGAACCATGGCGATTCCGGCACTGGTCGGAACACCGCTTCCGCTGGATGAGAGCGTAGACGGAAAGCTCGGCATCGTAGACGGATCGGATGGAACCATCTATGTTGATCCGGACGAGGAGACTCTTGCTGCCATGCAGAAGCGCCGCACCGAGGAGGAGGAAAAGAAAAAACTGCTCCTCACCTTAAAGGGAAAAGAAAATATTACACTGGACGGACAGAAAATTCTGCTGTATGCTAATATTGGAAACATCAAAGACCTTGCGGCTGTCATGCAGAACGACGCGGGCGGCATCGGCCTGTTCCGAAGCGAGTTTATCTATCTGGAGCAGGATCACTATCCAACAGAGGAGGAGCAGTTCCGTATCTACAAACAGGCAGCAGAGACGATGGCGGGAAAACGCGTCATCATCCGTACCCTCGATATCGGTGCTGACAAACAGTGCGATTATTTCGAGATGGAAAAAGAGGAGAATCCGGCACTTGGCTGCCGTGCGATCCGCATCTGCCTGACGCGGCCGGAGATCTTCAAGACACAGCTTCGCGCGCTGTTCCGCGCAAGCGCATATGGAAAAATTGCCATTATGTATCCAATGATCACAAGTGTCGGCGAGGTTCGCCAGATCAAAGCGATTGTGGAGGAAGTAAAAGCTTCTCTTGCTGAGCAGGGCATTGAGTACGGAAATCCAGAGCAGGGTATCATGATCGAGACCCCGGCGGCTGCCATCATCAGCGATGAGCTGGCAAAAGAGGTTGATTTCTTCAGTATCGGAACGAACGACCTCAGTCAGTACACCCTCGCGATCGACCGCCAGAACACAAAGCTGGATCCGTTCTTTGATCCGCATCACCCGGCGATCCTGCGCATGATTCAGATGGTTGTGGAGAATGCACACAAAGCCGGCATCTGGGCCGGTATCTGCGGCGAACTCGGCGCTGACCAGGAGCTGACAAAAGAGTTCCTTGCGATGGGCGTAGATGAACTTTCCGTTTCTCCGGGAAGCATCCTTCCGCTCCGCAAGATCATTCTGGAAACAAACGTGGCAGAATATAAGGCAGGAAAGAAATGTTAACACAGCAGAGACATGAGATAATTTTGAAACTGTTAAAAGAAAAGGGAAGCATCACCGTGACGGAAGTCCGGGATCTTCTCGATACATCGGAGTCCACGGTACGCCGCGATATCACAGCGCTCGACAAGGAGGGCAAGCTGGAAAAGGTATTCGGCGGCGCCGTGGAAGCCGGCCAGAAGGTGACGGCACACGAGTACACCGTTGCACAGAAAAATGAGCTGAACTGCGATGCCAAACGGAAAATCGCAGAATATGCGGCATCCCTCATCGAGCCGGACGATTTCGTCTTTCTCGACGCGGGAACGACAACGGCGCATATGATCGATTTCATCCGGGCAACCTCCGCCGTTTTCGTGACAAACGCCGTTGCCCACGCACAGCGGCTGGCATCACGCGGGTTTAAGGTCATTCTGGTAGGCGGCGAGCTCAAAAGCTCCACAGAAGCCGTCGTCGGAAACCAGGCAATCCGCACGATCCAGGAGTATCATTTCACCAAAGGCTTTTTCGGCACCAACGGTGTCACAAGAAGAAGCGGCTGCACAACGCCGGATGTCAATGAAGCAGTAATCAAAAAGACCGCCATGGAGCAGTGCCGCCAGTGCTACGTCCTCTGTGACGCAAGCAAATTTAACAGCATCAGTTCCGTTACCTTCGCAGACTTTGAAAAACCGATTTTTATCACGGACCGGAAAGTTCCCGGGTATGAGAAGAGCAAACATATCATCGTATGCGAGACGGAGCGAAAATAAAAAGCCAACATCTTACACGCACATAAATTGCAAAGCGCCCCGGCCCTGCAGATCATTTGGATGCAGGACCGGGGCGCCGTTTACAGACTTATTCTTTGATTTCCGCCAGCGTTACATCTGGATGATGATACTGCGGACGATGTTTCAAAAATGGAACTTTAAGCAGGGTAGCATTCTTGGGACACCAGTGAAGACAGGCATAACAGGCTGCACAGGAATGTCCTCCATAAAAATACGATGCAGTAACAAAATCTTCTTTTGGCAGACTTCCGTCAGATGTAAAGTTTGTTTTTTGTTCTTTTATAAAAGATATGATAGATTTTAACCGTTCCGGTGCTTTTTTCAGTCGTTCCAGATTTTCCTGCTCTGAGCTGATTAAACAGTTGCCTGGCATCTGCAGATCAAAGACAGCCGACAGGTTTGCACCGCTGCGGGAAAGTGCCTGACTTAGGCTGACAAAAGAATTTCCGCTTTTTCCATTGTTAGAAGTCATGACGACAAAAGTATAGCAGTCAGGATTGACCGTTAACTTCAATAAAAATTCTTTTACAATCCATGGCAGATCGCTCATGTAGGTGGGAAAGACAAAACCGATTATATCGTTTTTGCAGAAAAAATTGCTTTCTGTTTTATAATATTCTCAACAGGCTGATTCAGCTCTTTTCCAATTTCTTTTGCAGCCCAAAGCGAATTACCAGTTCCGGTAAAATAAAAAATCATAAGTTTTTCCCTCTCTTTTTGAAGTTTATGACGGAGAAAATATTTTTATCCGTTTGCTTTATATTATTTTAAAACTATGATGTTGGGGTCAAAAGCCCCTCTATAGTACCTTGAAAAGTTCATATATTTTGTAGTAAATACAAGCCTAAATGGTTTACTTGCTGTATAATAGAGATATCTTAGTAGGAAAGAAGGCAATCTCTATGTCATTCAAAGAAAATACTTACCAGCAAATGTCATTTACAGATAGTTTTTCTGGATTAACTGCCAGAGAACAAAAAGCATTGGAAAAATCCTGGGCAAAAGTCTTTGCCGATGAAATATTTCCTGCCATTGATGAAAAGCGTTTTTCTGTCTTATACAGCGATAAGGCATCCAGACCGAATACTCCGGTCAACGTGATTGTTGGTGCGCTCATTATCAAAGAGCTTTTTGATTATTCCGATGACGAGATGGTCGAAAATCTTATGCTGGATTTTCGAATTCAGTACGCACTGCACACAACAAGTTTTGAAGAACAGCCTTTGAGTGACAAGACCTTAAGCCGTTTCCGCAAGAGGTGCTATGATTATGAAACACTTCACAACAAGGATCTTTACCATGATTGTGTGAAAGATTTAAGTGCTTCCATTGCAAAACTGATGGGAATCAGCGGTAAAGTCAGACGTATGGATTCCATGATGATCGAATCCAACGTCCGCAGGCTCAGCCGAATGGAACTGATATACACCTGCATTGTAAAGCTGGCGATGTATGTGAATAAAATCAATGGTTCCGTTCTGTCTGACGATTTAAAACATTATATCGATCCTAACGATTTTAACAGAGTGATTTATCATCAGCGCAGTACCGATGCAGATGAGCGCATGAAGCAACTCTTAACGGATGCGGATAAACTTCTTGCCCTGTGTGAGTCTGATTACAATGATTCAACAGAGTATGATCTGTTTGTCAGATGCCTGTCAGAACAGACCATTGTTGAAAATGAAAACCGAAGACTCCGCACGAAAGAAGACGGCGGCATGAAATCAACCATGCTGCAGAATCCTTCTGACCCTGAAGCGACATTCCGGAATAAAGCAGGAAAAGAGCATCGAGGATATGCTGCTAATCTTGAAGAATCCGTTGGAGCCGATGGTTCTGTTGTAACAGAGTACCAGTATGAGCAAAACAACCATAGTGACAGTCAGTTTATCCAGGAGCACCTTGCGCAGATGGATAACCAGGAAGAACGGACTGTTATAGTCACGGATGGAGCATATAGTGGAACAGAAAACACACAACTTGCAGCTCATAAAAACGTAGAACTGATTACCACAAGTCTGACGGGGAAACCGGCTCCGGATATCCTTGCTGATTTTGAATTCAACGAAGAGGGAACAAAAGTCCTCCGATGTCCAGCCGGCCATGCACCGAAAAGCTGTTCTTATATGAAACCAAGCAATCAGTGTGCCGTTTCCTCTCTGCATGAGCAGTGTGCCAACTGTCCGTAGCAGGATCAATGCAAGCCGAAGATCTTTAAGAAGGTTGCAAAAATAGTAACATCCAAAGCAGCGCATGAACGTGCGAAAATCCAACGGAACATGAATAGCAAAGAATTCAAAAATTATGCAAGGCTGCGTAATGGAGTGGAAACTGTTCCATCGAATATACGCAAGAATTACCACTTGGAAAAGATACCTCGTGGGAAACAGCGGGGCAAGTTCTTTTTCGGTTCCAAGATAGCAGCATTGAATTTCAGAAAACTCTTCAACTATGTGAAGGGTTTAGGACATTACGCTCAAAATCCGGTACTTGTATAAAATCAAGGAAGGGAATACCAGCGTATATCCGAAGAAATCCGGTATTACACTACAAAATATGAATTTTTCAAGGTGCTATAGAAATAGAGGACAAAGTTATTTATGGTTTTGACCCTAACATCATAATATAAAGCGGGGAACAAAAAGAGGTGGGATGGATATGATGGATCGGATATCTGCCTACCGGGAACTGATTCGGAAAAATATTGATTACGAGAACTACCCGCCGATCTATAACAAGCAGGAAGTGGATGAACTGATCGATCTGATTGTAGAAACCCTAATGCTGCCGCCGGATGCAGGAACAATTCGGATTGGAGGAAAGGAACGTCCTGTTTCGATTGTAAAAAGCATGTTCCTGAAGCTGGATAAAGATCACATCTGTTATATCCTGAAGTGCCTGCACAATACGGAAAAGAAAAAAGAGTAAAAATGGCCGTATCAAAAAAACAGCCAGCGAAAAAAAGGCAGAAAAAGAAAAGCAGCTTGTGGATCATAGCGTTGATTGCTGTTATTTTGCTGATTCTTGTTGGAGTCGTATTTTTGGTACTGCCAAAATTTCGAAAAGAAGCTGCACCGGAAAAACCGGAAACGATCAAGGTGGAAGCTGCAGAGAAAAGCTATGCTGCCGGAAGTAGGATTTCAGAAAAAAATTTCCGCGTATACGGAATATCCGGGAAAAAGAAACAGCTTCTGGATGCAGATACATACAGCGTGTCACCGGCTAAAGTGCCGGCACATGGCCACAGTGTTACCGTAGAGGTTTCCTCCAAGGCATATCCGGATATCAAGGCAGAGATAACAGTGCTTATTGACCGTGATGAAAGTGTTAGGTATAAAATCGGCAGAGAAAATCCAGATGATGTGGAGGCTATCCTGTATTCCAACGGGGATCTAGAAATATCCGGAAAAGGAAGCGTCCGGAATTTCAAATCAGATTCTGCGCCATGGAAGAAAGATTCTGTTAAACGGCTGACCTGGATTGATCCGGAGGCAGAAGTGGAAAGCATGGACTACTGGTTTACAGGAAATGACGAATACCTGGAAACATTGTGCCGCATTCCGGACACAGTGAGAAGCATGGTGGAAACATTCAAAAATGCCACAGCGATGACCAGTATGCCGGATATGTCTGGTGCGGTCCGGCTGGAAGATATTACATCCTGCGCAGAAGGGTGTATTGCACTGGAAAAGGCCATGGAACTTCCAGGGAATATAAAACAGGCAAAAAAAGCATTTTACGGTGATACGGCGCTGATCGATGGAGCCGATACAACAGCCTGTATGCAGCTGGAGAACATGGATTCTATGTATTACGGCTGTGTGGCCCTGGCATCTGTCCAGATTCCGGACAGTGCGAAGGAACTCTCGAATATCTGCAATGGCTGCGTCAACCTGAAAGAAGTGCATATCCCATCAGCTGCACAGAAAATGAACAGCAGTTTTTTCGGATGTACCGCACTGGAATCCATAACCGGTGAAATCCCATCTTCCTGTACGGATAGCGGGAACCTGTTTTCCGGCTGTAAGTTCCTGAGTGGAACACTTACCGTTTCCTGTACATCCAGGACAACCCTTTCAAGCTCGTTTTCGGACGCTGCAACGGCTGGAACAGGACTTACGATCATTTTACGGTACGATGCAGAAAAATCGCAGGAAACGGCCAATACGGGCTTCTACGGGGGAACAAAAAGTGCAGATGAAATCCTGAACGCATTAAAGGCATCTATGGAAGCCACATTCAGCAGCGGAAGCCATATTACAATAACAACAAATGCAGATAAAACAGAGGGGTGATTAGAATGTAATAAAAATGCAATATGAAAAATAGCAAAAGACTCTTGTAATTACGGAATTGGAAAGGTAATATGATAATATGATTCCAAAAAATGAAAAATGGGGAGAAACCATATGGACATGAAAGAGCTTCGAAAAAATGCAGAAAAAGTAATAGCAGAACGTTTTCCGGACTTCAATTTTTCCACACTGGACTGGGGAGAGCTTGATCCATTCTATCTGGAGCATCCGGAAGAAATACCGATTGAGCATGAGTTTGTTGGCTACCGGCAGGATGGTGATGTAGCGGAAGATTACCAGGGAAATCTGTATCTGATTCTTTGTGATCCAGGAATCCACCCGATCGGAAGTGTATGCATGGAACAGTCCGAACTGGACGATGCCGTAAAACTCGGAAAACGGGAAGATTATACCGGGGAACTTCTGGAAGAAATTCCGGAATAAAAAGTGAAATAACAAAACAAGGAATCCCGTGTCAAACGTTGACACGGAATTCAAACAGAAAAATCGGTGTCAATGTTTGACACGGACGGAGGAAAAAAGTATGAGAAAAAGAATCGCAATGGTACTTCTTGGCCTGAGCCTGGCAGTAGGCACACCGGCCGCAACAAATATGTTCCCAACCGTTTCTGTCCAGACAGTACAGGCAGCTGGAAAAACCGGATGGACGCAGGAGTCCGGAACCTGGTATTTTTACAAAGACGGTGTAAAACAGACCGGCTGGCAGACCTGGGATGGAAAAAAATATTATCTGAATGCAGACGGAACCATGAAAGCCAATGAGTGGATGATTGATACGGATGGATCGGTTTACTACTTCCGCAGCTGGGGTGGTGCTTACCTGAACTGCAAGGCAAGAATCAACGGCAGAAGTTATACATTCGGTGCAGACAGTAAGGTACAGGGTTCTCAGTGGGTTGTAAAAGGCGGAAAATGGTATCTGGTGAAAGACGGAAAAATTGCAACGGGCTGGCAGACCTGGGATGGAAATAAATACTACATGAATAGTGATGGAAGTATGCGCTCCAATGAGTGGAGACTGGATGATACCGGAAAAATCCGCTATCTCTGCAGCTGGGGTGGAGCCTATAAAAGCCGGTCTGCAAAGATCAATGGACGTTCGTATACCTTCAATAGTGCTGCAGAAGTAACCAACATGCAGTGGATCGTGATGGATGGACAGTGGAAACTGGCAAAAGATGGAAAAATTGCAACGGGTTGGCAGACCTGGGACAATAACCGTTACTATCTGAACGCAGACGGAACTATGAAAGCAAATGAATCTTTCACGGACGGGGGAAAAACCTATTTCTTCTGCAGCTGGGGCGGAGCTTATAAAAACTGCTGGCAGACCTGGAACGGAAAAAAATATTACCTGCATGATAACGGTGCAGCCTATCAGAATGAGTGGCTGAAAACCGGCGGAAAATGGTACTGGTTCCAGGCAGACAGCTCCATGGCAGTGAACACCAGCTTTACATACAAAGATAACCTGTATTTTGTGGACGGAAATGGAATTATGCTTTCCGGATGCTGGAAAGAGGAGAACGGAGCAAAATACTATATCCGGAGCTGGGGCGGAGCCTGCAAGGATATGCAGATGAAGATTTCCGGAAAGACATATTATTTCCGATCAGACTGTAAGATGGTAACGGATCAGACGGTAAACGGAAATTACTACGGAAAAGACGGTGTGCTTACAACAAAACCGGAAGCGAAACCAACAGAGACACCAAAGCCAACGGAAACGCCAAAACCAACGGAGACACCGAAACCGACGGAGACACCAAAACCAACGGAAACGCCAAAGCCGACGGAAACGCCAAAGCCGACAGAGACACCGAAGCCAACAGAGACACCAGCAGAAACCGTTTATGCAACAAGCGTAACAATTACACCGAACAGTAATCTGGAATTAACTGAAGTTGGACAGACACTGCAGCTGGCCGCAACCGTATATCCGGAAAATGCAACCAACAAAGCGGTAAAATGGACTTCGGATGATCCAGAAGTAGCAAGCGTAGATGAAAATGGACTTGTAACCGTTCATAAAAAAAATGGTCTGCAAAAAGTTACAATTTATGCATCTGCAGAAGGTGTAGAACCGAATCAAGGATCTGTAAGTAGATATGTTGAAGTAAAAATTAATATCCCATATACCAACGAAGAGGCTCTTGGAATGACCGTTTACGATCAGGAAGTTTCCAGAAAGATTTTCGACCTGGTAAATGAAGAACGTGTCAAAGAAGGACATGCAGCTATGATTTGGGATGAAAAACATTGTTATCCGAGAAGCGTTGCCGCTGCCGGATACCACATCATGAGATCAATCACACAGCCAGGATACGGAACTTCTGATAATCTGGCCCTGCATGGTGGCAGACAGAACGGCTGCGGCGGTGGTCTGTCATATACAGATTCCGATGATCTTGCCCGCCAGATCTTCAACCTTTGGATGTCCTCTCCAGGCCATAAAGCAAACCAGATGGATGATTATAATGCATATGGAGCAATCGCTGTAATGTATGGACAACCGCAGGAGTATAACGGAAGAAAGATTGTGAATTTCTCAGCTGTATTTTCCTTCTCAGATCAAGATTATGATTATGCAACAACCTGGGAACATATGGACGATGGTATGAGTGATGTACTCGGCATGACAGAAAACGATTATTATCAGATTACAAACTACTTTATCCGATAAAAAAGAATCCCCTCTCGTAGACGAATTGCGAGAGGGGATTTGTATGTCGAAGAGGTAGTAAAATAGTCGATGATATGCTATACTGAATCTAATCAGATCAGAACGTGATAGGGATAGTCTGGTGGTTGTCCTTTCTGAAAACAGAAAGGGGGTAATGCCAATGAATACAATGGAAGTGTTGACGCTTTTACTTGTTGTTTTTGCGGCGTTATCTTACATAAACTTCCACCGCAAGTAGAAAGAAAGCTATTCCCTACCGCAAATAGGGGATAGCCTATGTCTCTTGTTGCTCTTTGTAATAATTTAGATTATTTCAGAAAGGCAACCACCGACACTGGTATATCCTTGATTGCTTCTGATTTGATTATAAGCTGCCGGACGAAAAAAGTCAAGCAGTACGGGGGATGCGCAGAACTTTGTGCATCCCTTTTTTAGAAAAAAGGCAGTTATAAAAATGTCATCTTTTTTGAAAAAATGTCATATCTTTTGAAAAAATGTCATGTTTTTTGAGAAAATGTCATGTTTTTCAAAAAAATGTCATATTGCACGTCACAGAAAGGTATGCTATGTTATACTTGCAAAAGAAGGAAAACAGAAGGGACAGCAGGTAGGACAAAAAAATCTTTCAATTGCTCGTGTCAATGATTGACACGGAAAAAAGAAAAATGGGCTTTCATGCATCAGAACATGGTTTTCATGGGCTGGTGTATTTTTTATGCCCATTTTTAGGGGGTGACGCCGTTGCACGGAAAAAGTGGCAACAAAAAGTAAAAAAGGAGAGAGAGGAAAAATGAAAACAAAAGTAATACACGCATTCCTATGGATTCTGGTTTGTATGGTGCTTGGTATTACCTGTTATCAGTGCCGTGATTTAAGGGGTTATGTGATTCTGTCAGGTTCTATGGAACCTGTGATTCCCACAGGATCAGTGGCAGTTGTGGATTCATCGAAGAGGGATGTACGTCCAGGAAATATTGCTACGTTTGAGAGGCACGGGGATCTGGTGACTCACCGGATTTTGTCAAAAACAGAAGAGGGATACCAGACAAAAGGGGATGCAAACACAGATCCGGATTCCGGAACCATTCCGGCAGAAAACATTCGCGGAACATATCTGTTCTGCATTCCATATTTGGGCTACGGATTCATGTGGGCTAAAAACCACATGTTTTTAACCGTAGGTTTTCTGGCGCTGTTTATGCTTCTGGTTTCCTATTTTCCGGAGAAAAGACCTGAACCAAAGGAACGGGAACAGGTAAAAAAAACAAAAACTATAAATGAGCAAATCCAAAATATTGCACAAAAGAAAGACACCCTCTGT
>OLRC01001999.1_pt1 | contig 11866 bp, 9 predicted proteins | sample 1672081 | NCBI WGS metagenome assembly OLRC01 (sample SAMEA3136643, study PRJEB25190) | human gut metagenome | biome: human gut; feature: human-associated habitat; material: faeces | place: Austria | collected 2013
ATATTACAGAGATTGTACTTCCGGTAAAAGAGCTTCATGCAAAAGCAAAAGAATACGGTGTCTCCATAACCATTCTGATCACAGCCATGTTTCTTTGTTCCATCCATGAGGAAATTCCCAAGAGCAGGCAAAATCGCCCCATTGCCCTTATGGTTCCTGTAAATCTGCGGAATTATTTTCCCTCACAGTCTATGGCAAATTTTTTTGGCTGGATAGAAGTGGGACATGATTTTTCCCAAACTTCTGATTTTACAGAAATTCTGGCTCACGTGAAAGAGCAGTTTGCCGCAGAACTGGTAGAAGAGAAAATTGCCAGACATATGAATAGCTATGTCCGTCTGGAGAAAAATCCGGTCATCCGTGCAGTTCCCCTGGAAATAAAGAAATATTTCCTTATGCTGGGAGCAAACCTAAGCTCTAGAAGCATTACGGCTGTTTATTCCAATATTGGAATTCTTCGTTTTCCAAAGGAGTATAACCAGTACATTGACCGTTTCGGAATTTTCGCAAGTACCAACTCCATGCAGCTTTGTTCCTGTTCTTACGAAAACGAAATGGTTCTTGGATTTACCTCCAAGCTTCCCAAGGATAATATTCAGCGAAATTTTCTGAACATGCTGAAAAAAGAAGAAATTCCTTATACAGAAAAAACCAATAATTTCCCCGGCTGTTCCCTGAAAGAGAAAAAGGAGGCGCAGAGAATCGTGCAGGTTTTCAATTTTGTCTGCATTGCAGCTGCAATTCTCTGCGGCATGATCAATTACCTTACACGGGAAAAACTGGACTGGTTCTGGTTCGCCGCAGCTGGCTGTCTTTGCGGATGGCTGATCGTAGCGGTTGCTTATGCCAAACGGAGGAATATCTTAAAAAACGAGATCATACAGTTGATCCTGGTAACTGTTCTCGCTGTTCTGTGGGACAAATATACCGGATGGCATGGCTGGTCTCTGGATTTTGTCCTTCCATTTGGCGCTCTTGCAGTACTTGGCTCTATACCCGTGATCGTAAAAGTACAAAAGCTGGAAAAAGAAGAGTATCTGTTTTACCTTGTTCAAGCTGCTTTTGCTGGTCTGGTACCGCTGATCCTTATGTTTTTTCACCAGATCCGTTTCCCATACCCATCTGTGGTATGCACAGGAATCAGTCTGCTGGTATTTGCAGGAATGTTTATTTTTAACAGCAATGATACTATCCGGGAGTTTCATAAAAAACTTAGAATGTAATAAAATGGACACAGATTGCAAGGACTTCTTTGCTGAAATTTCGCTAAAGCAGTCCTTGTGATCTGTGTCCGTTTGTTATGTCTGATACCCTAAAGCGTATTTGATAAATCATTCCCGTAATCTGCACGCCCCACTTTGCGGGAGTTTTTGCAGAAAGCCCTTTTCAAATACGCTCTGGAAGTTAATATAATTAAATTTCTACAAGAATTCCCTTCTCTTTATCATACTTACAATATTTGCCATTTCCGGAAATAAATGGCTGATAAGTATTCGTACGTGTATCTTTCACATATACAATTCCTGTGGCGATCATTTCTACCAATGAGAAACGTTTACTCAGGCTTGAGATCCAGGAGTAGGTTTTATTACTGTCAGAATCAGCAGCAACCAGACTGTATCCCTCTTCACACGGTTTCAGAGAGAAGTAAATTTTCTCCGGCTTAGAAGTCTCTTTAAATACCTGGCTTGCTATATAAGTAGAAAAATTCTTCTCCACAAACTGCTGGAAAGAGTATAAGGTATAAACCTCTCCGCTGACTTCGTCTGTAATCCGGTCTCCGCGCTGCAGACGCGCCTTGATCAGAGACAAAGTCTCAATGGTCCAGTTGATAAAGGAAATGCTGCTGTAGGTCATGCTCTCCAGAAGCTGGTCGATCAGTTTCTTTGTGAGAACATTTGATTTCGTTGCTTCGTTAAACAATTCTTCATTCATAATCCGCACCCTCCATAACATATATATGTTAATTGATAATCTTAATTATAAGATCTTATTTTATTAAAATCAATAATTTCTCCCTCGTTTTTGTATTATTTGTTATTTGTTATTGCTGTTATTTTATATATATTGTTTGCCTTTAACACAAAACCATGTTATCATCATAAGAGTTGGAGTTTATAAAAAGCAAAAACAAATTTTACGAATTTGGAAGGAAAAATTTATGGAAAAACATCATCATGAACGAAGTACTTTTTCCGGTAAACTGGGATTTGTACTGTCTGCTGCCGGAGCTTCCGTCGGACTGGGAAATATATGGCGATTTCCTTACCTTGCGGCAAAATACGGCGGTGGAATATTTTTACTGATTTACATTATTCTGGCACTTACTTTTGGCTACTCCATGATTGTCGCCGAAACCGCCCTTGGCCGAATGACAAGAAAAAGCCCGGTAGGTGCTTTTGGAAAATTTGGCAAGTCTAAATGGCTGTCCTTTGGTGGCTGGATCAATGCTATCATTCCAGTCCTGATCGTGCCATACTATTCTGTTATCGGCGGATGGGTTATCAAATATCTGATCGAATATATAAAAGGTAACAGCCAGAAGCTGGCAGAAGACGGATATTTTTCTGAGTTTATTTCGAATGGTACCTCCACAGAGGTCTGTTTCCTTATTTTTGCAATTTTAACAGTTGCAATCATTTATGCAGGAGTCCGAAACGGAGTAGAGCGCGTTTCCAAATTTATGATGCCGGTTCTGGTATTTTTATCTGTGCTTATTACTGTTTACTCTGTTACAAGACCAGGTGCCCTTGCAGGAGTGAAATATTTCCTGGTACCAAATATTGAGAATTTCTCCTGGATGACAGTGGTAGCCGCCATGGGTCAGATGTTTTATTCCCTGTCTATTGCCATGGGAATTCTGGTAACCTTTGGCTCTTATATGAAAAAGGACGTATCTATCGAAGGTTCCACCAAGAATGTAGAAGTGTTTGACACTGCAATTGCCATTATGGCAGGTCTGATGATCATTCCGGCTGTGTTTGCATTCTCCGGTGGAGATCCGGATACTTTACAGGCAGGACCGGCGCTTATGTTCATCACCATTCCCAAGGTATTTGCCAGTATGGGGTTGGGAACTCCCATTGGGATTCTGTTCTTTGTACTGGTGCTGTGCGCAGCTCTTACCAGCTCTATTGCCCTGACGGAGAGCGCTGTATCTACCTTCCAGGACGAACTGAGATGGCACAGAAAGAAAGCAACCGTTATTGTTGGTGTGATCATGATTCTTCTTGGAACTCTTTCTTCCCTTGGATATGGACCGCTTGGCTTTGTAAAAATCATTGGAATGCAGTTTCTGGATTTCTTTGATTTCCTCACCAATTCTGTAATGATGCCAATTGCCGCACTTGCAACCTGTCTTTTAATTTCCAGAAAAGTGGGAGTGGAAAAGATTGAGGAGGAAGTAGTAGCTGAAGGCGGAACTTTCCGCAGGAAAAAGATTTTTAACTTCATGATCAAATACCTCTGCCCGATATTTGCAGCAATTATCCTGCTTAGCTCTGTAGCAAATGCATTTGGACTGATTTCCATGTAAATAATTTGTAACTGTTCTGTACTTCTCAGTTACCACTTCGCGAAATAATACCTGCTGAATAAATACTATAATTTTTTAATCGCCCCACCCATCTCAGGTGGGGCGATTGTATAAGGACTGCCTCCATATCTACAAAGCTTTAAAGTCTGCCACATTTCCATCAATAACGCACACAACTTTTCCCTATATCTGCTTTTTACAATATGGTTACATTTATCACTACCAAAACATGTATAATAGAACCAGTACATCAAATAAGGACTATTTTTCAGAGTATACAAGAAAGGACCCGAAATGAAAGCCAGAATACTTGTAATAGAAGATGAACCAGCAATCAATAACTTACTTTGCATGAACCTGGAAGTCACCGGCTACCAGACCGTAAGCTACCTGGACGGCAATGACGCCAGCGAAGGAATTGCCTGGGATCATGATTTCCAGTGCGCCCTTGTAGACATTATGCTCCCTGGAAAAGATGGATATACCCTTTTACCAGAACTGAATCACTACGGCATTCCCGTCATTTTTCTCACCGCCAGAGCCGACATCGCAAGCAAAGTAAAAGGCCTTAAAGAAGGTGCCGAAGACTATATTGTAAAGCCCTTCGAGATGCTGGAAGTGATGGTCCGTCTGGAGAAAGTACTGGAACGGCACGGAAATGTACAGGAGCAGATACAGATTGACGATATTACCATAGACACCATAAGCCATACCGTTACCAGAAATGGAGAGGAAATATACCTGAAACCAATGGAATACAACTGCCTTATGATGTTCGTCCGCAATCCCAATAAAGCTCTTACAAGAGAGCAGCTTCTGGCCGGTCTCTGGGGCGTAGAATTCGAAGGAGAAACAAGAACAGTAGATGCACATGTGGGACGTATTCGCAAGAAGCTGGGCTGGCAGGGCAGGATCAAAACCATTCCCCGCATTGGATACCGACTGGAGGTGGAATTTTGAAGCTTTTTACAAAAATCTTTTTACAGGTGGCCTGCGTGATCCTGATTTTATCCTCCGCTGTTTTTTTCTATACTTCATATCGCTGGAAGAATCAGAGTATTCAGTATATCAATAACTATGAATATACCAAATTTCAGAATAATCTTTTACAATTTGAAGAGAAATTAAGACTTACAAGCAGTCAGTCCGCTAATTCCGATGAGAAAGTCCGAAACCGAATTCTGATCTACGCTTTCCGACAGATTTTCCATGACAGTGCTGTTCTATATCAGAATGATGAAGAACTTTACAACGGTACCGCCTATGACTTCGATGTTCAGGGAATCCAGGAACAACTGGGAGAAGTGGAATTACACGGAAAATGGTATGACGCGGATACTTATATCTGTGATCCCCTTATCAGCAAAGCCGACGGTAAAACACTGTTGCTTTTTTTTTATTCCTCCACAGAGTCAACTACAAATCTGAATTATCAGATTGTCACTTATAAAGACGTTTCTGATGTTCTGGAGAGTAACAGGATCCTTTTTTATCAGGCGGGTATGTTGACGCTGGTTCTTCTTCTGTTAACCGGAACAATTCTTTTTTTCAGCCTGCGGAAAATTATGGCACCCCTTACAAAATTAAGGGAAGCTGCGGTTTCTGTATCTGAAGGCAACTATGATATACAAGTTCCTGCGGAAGGAGATACGGAACTGGCGCAGGTTGGCAAAAGCTTTAATCAGATGTCCTCCAAGGTTAAAGAACAAATTGAATGCCTTTCCACTGTAAACCATACACAACGACAGTTAATGGGAAGTCTTGCCCATGAGCTGAAAACACCTATGACCTCTATCCTGGGATATGCAGATACCCTTCTCACAGTGCGCCTGCAAAGACAGCAGCAGGAGAGAGCTCTCTCCTATATTTCCAGTGAATGCCGCAGGCTGTCCCGACTTTCGGTAAAAATGCTGGAACTTACCGGATTATATGAAACTGGGGAAGCACGTTTTGCCCCAACAGAAAATTCAGTGAAAGCTTTTCTGGAGGATTCCAGACAGCTAAACCTCTGCCGTCTGAAGGAGAAGAATATCTGTCTGGAACTTCAGTGTGAACCGGCTGATCTGAAGAAAAACTTTGACAAAGATCTTATGTTAAGTCTGGTAAACAATTTTATTGATAACGCAGTAAAAGCCTCCGCGGACAATTCCAGACTCATACTGGAAGCAACGGCTGAGAAACTGATGGTCCAGGATTTTGGCAAAGGAATCCCGGCTGAAGATCTTGATAAAGTGACAGAGGCATTTTATATGGTTGACAAATCCCGTTCCCGGGCCAATGGAAGTGTGGGACTTGGACTTGCACTTTGTAAAAAAATCGCAGATATACATGGATTTCAGTTGAAAATTGAAAGTGAAATAGGAAAGGGAACCTGTGTATTCATTGAATGGTAACGAATTTTTTGCCAGATTACAATTCAGTTACAATTTACGGAAGATTTGGTGTAATTCCAAGTACTATAATCTATATCAGAACATGACCGGATGATTACTATGAGCAATATCAAACGCCTGTTCCCCTGGGCCTCCGGTTATGTTCAAACATCGAAAGGGAGACTTCACACAAATGAGAAAGAATATAGAAAGAATAATCGGACTTACTCTCTGCATGGGAATGTTAGCGGGATGTGCACAGACACCAGAATCTTCACTTGTAAGGCAGAAGGGAAATAAAGCACTGGATTCTTACAAAGAAGCGGATGACAATGAAACAGATAACAATGAAGTTAATATAACAGAACGCAGCCGTTCCGCTAATGAGACGACTGCTTCTCAGAGCACTGCTATTAGTGATCCTGCTGCCACTGATGCCCAAACAGGTAACAGTTCAGCTTCCAGAACCACTATCCGCGACCTGATCAATGCGCCTAAGACTTACAAAAGTCAGGTAACAGACGACACATCCAAGCTTGTGGTAAATACGGATGCAGCTGTGGAAATACCAGATGTGGAAAAGATATCTGCAATTTCTGTTACACCAGCTGCGGTCACTCAGGATCTTCTTGATGGTATCACAGATGCCTTTTTCTCAAATGCGAAGATTTACACCGCAGACAGCTATTATATACAGACAAAGGATGAGATTAAGAAAAAAATCGACGAATTAAAAGAAGATGTTGCCAACGGAAATCTGGATCCCAATAATTGGGGAACCGATGATAATGGCAATCTCATATATGATATTTACGATGACATTGATTATTGGGAAAGCCAGTATGAATCTGCACCTGAAACGAGAAATCTGGTAGAAGGAAGACCTGCCGTGGGAGTACAGACATACAGCAATACTGGTGAAGTTATGGAAGACAATGCTTTTACCGGTATCGCCCAGTTAGATGACGGCTCCCAATATTCTTATCGTACCTCTTCCTGGGGAGCCTATTCTTTGGAAGTAAGAATCCAGAAGATAGCCCAAAAAGACGGTAAAGAAATCCCTTCTGACGCTGTCTGGTCCGATTATTCCAGCAGCAGTCCATATGAAAAACCTACCGAAAAATCTATTGGAATTTCGTTGGATGACGCGAAGAAATTAGCCCAGGAAAAAGCAGATGCCATGGGCCTTGACGATTTAAACCAATGCGGATGGGATTATGCGATTCAGACGTCTATTGGAACAGATGATAACTCCAGTTATCTCGGAAGTGGTTATGTTATCTACTACAGCCGTACCATAAATGGAACTCCGCTTACCTATACCATGGATGCAGGTGGAGCGCTTGAAGACATGGACAGTACTATGGAAACCTGGGCTTACGAAAACCTTTATTTTTATGTAAATGCAGACGGAATCGACAGCATGACTTATTGCAATCCATACACCATCGGAGAAACTAAGACTGAGAATTTAAGCCTGCTTCCATTCAGCGAGATCATGAATATCTACGAAAAAATGATGATCGTCACCAACGCGGACAACCTTACCTATGAAAATTCCAGGGTATTCAATATTGACCGTATCGTTCTTGGCTATGCCAGAATTTATGAACCATCCACAGATGTCCATACCGGTCTTCTGGTTCCTGTCTGGGATTTCTTCGGATCCCGCAAAATTGACTCCGAATATGATGGCGAAACCTACTCAGATACGACAGATTGGCCTACCTGGAGCTTTCTTACCATCAATGCAGTAGACGGAAGTATTATAGACCGTAGTCTGGGATACTGATATGAAGCAGACACTTGGAATTGTACGCTACAATTTCTTCGGCTTTTTCCGTAATCCCAAAGTGATTTTTACCCTCTTTCTGGAATTTGTGCTCAGTTTTCTGCTTACAGGAAGAATCATGGTTGTTATGGATAACTACAATACGCCTGTACAGGCAATTGAACCTTTCCTGTGGACCTTCGGGGATGGAACAGCAGTGCTTCTAAGTTCCATGCTTTTGCTTTTGCTGTTCTCCGACCTGCCGAAAATGACACCAGTCACTCCTTATCAGCTGATCCGTACCACCAAGAAGAAATGGCTCTTAGGCCAGTTTGTCTATATTACATTCGTAACGATTTTATATACATGTTTTATGCTTTTGTTTACTTCTGTGCTGTGCATGAAGGACAGCTATCCAGGCAATCTGTGGAGTGACACAGCAGCACTGATTAGACAGTATCGATTCAAATAAAAATTCTACTGAATACAGCAGTTCCGTTTCCAGCAGTAGTTTCACGGCTATGGACAATCCCGGGAATAATATTTCACCAGTGTCCTGTCTTCCCTGTAAAGTTGCTGCAATACTCCCCGGAGAAGATAATCAGATCTATATCCCGCTCTCCCAGGCAAGAATTCTGTGCAGCGAATCTGGCACTGCGCTGACTGTAACAAAGGTGTTGCTAAAGATAAAGGGAAAGACCAATCTTGAAAACGCTAAACAGCATTTTGAATAACAAAGATACTTCCTTTTCAGGTGTAAATAAATATCTGCTTATGTTATACTATTGTACAAGACCAATAAAAAGGAGCACTCTATAATGAACAGACAGGAACTACTTAACCAAATTGAGCATTATACCCCGTTCAATGAACAAGAAGAGACGGATAAGCAGCTTATTCTGAACTGGATCAGAAATAATACCAATGCTTTTTCCAGAGAAAACACGGTAGCACATATGACTGCTTCTGCCTGGGTGGTAAATCAGGATAAAAGCAAAATTCTCATGGTCTATCACAATATTTATAATTCCTGGTCCTGGCTGGGAGGGCATGCGGACGGAGAAACGGATTTACTTGCAGTTGCCCTTCGGGAAGTGAAAGAGGAAGCGGGGATTTCCCATGTCTGTCCTGTATCTGAGGAGATTTTTTCTTTGGAATCCCTTACAGTAGATGGACATGTGAAAAAGGGCAAATATGTGTCCAGCCATTTACATCTGAATGTAACATATCTGCTGGAAGCAGATTCTGAGGAAGCTGTCTCCATAAAAGCCGACGAGAACAGCGGTGTCGCCTGGTTTTCCCCTGAAGAAGCGCTGAAGAAATCTACAGAACCATGGTTTGTAGAACATGTGTACTCCAAGCTGATTGAGAAAATGTAATGAAAGAAGCCAACAATTATAATACTTATATGATACAAAGAAAGAGAAGAGAACATGAGTGAGAAAATTGTAGTTTGCCTTGAAAAAGGTGGCGCAAGAGATATGGCTGAAGCTTTTTCCAGGCGCACAAATACCCCAATCTCTGAAAAGCCGGGAGAGCACCTGACGGTGCTTTTTAATTCCAAAGGTGTTTCTTTAACCGGATATGGTCTGACTTATCAGGGAGATTTCGAGAATATGCTTCACCGGGTGACCAACGGAAGATTACAGCATGAAATGCTGGTACGGGCTTCCAAATCAGAAAAGCCAGGGCGCAAGGCAATAGATGCCACAGCAGGTATGGGAGAGGATGGATTTCTTCTGGCAGCCCAGGGGTATGAGGTAACTCTGTATGAGCAGAATCCAGTGATTGCTGTTCTTTTAAAGGATGCCCTGCGCCGGGCAAAGAAGCATCCCGTATTGAAAGAGATCGCTGCCCGCATGAAACTGACAGAAGGCAACAGCGTGGAATTAATGCCCGCACTCCTGGATCCTGTAGACGTCATATACCTGGATCCCATGTTCCCCGCAAGACAAAAGTCCAGCCTGATCAACAAAAAACTGCAGCTCATCCAGAAGCTGGAGCCCCCATGCTCCCAAGAGACCGACCTTTTCGACGCCGCTATCAGCGCAGACCCGGATAAGATCATTGTAAAACGACCGCTGAAAAGTGATTTTCTGGCAGGAAGGAAGCCTTCTTATACGTTAAGCGGAAAAGCGATTCGATATGATTGTTATACGTTGTAGAGGAAATAAATTGGCAGAGCAGGCAGATGAATAAATGATATATGCATAGCAGCATTTTTATAATCCTTTTCGATTACTGTCAGAAGTGCTAGTGCAAATCAGAAGCAACTATGTATAATAAGAATAAAAAGGACAGTATTGCTTATAAGGAAGGAGAAAATGCTTATGAGAAATGGTAAAAAATCATTAAAAAAAGCCAGCGTACTGCTTACTACATTCTTACTTGTAGTAATGTGTCTGGCAGTGGATACCACATCTGTAAGTGCCGCGAAGATCAAACTGAACAAAACAAAGCTTACCTTGACCCAGGGCAAGAAATACCGTTTAAAGGTAAAAGGCACAAAAAAGAAAGTGAAATGGTCCTCCACAAAGAAATCAGTGGCAACTGTCAATAAAAAGGGTGTCGTTACAGCAAAGAAAAAAGGAACTGCATATATTAAAGCTAAGGTTGGCAAAAAAACATACAAGTGTAAGGTTACTGTTAAGAGTAAAAAAGCACCTGCAAAGCCAGCACCTACAACACCTTCTGCTCCGGTAAATCCGCCGGCAGAGCCTACAGCAACACCTACCACAGCTCCAGCAAAAACACCAGTACTAAGTGCAACATCTTTAAGCATGCGTAAAGGTGAATATTATCAGCTTAGCGTACAGGATCCTAAGCATCTGCCCGTATGGACCAGTTCAAACAAGAATATTGCAGAGGTAGACAGTCAGGGAAAGGTACATGCAATTAATGTTGGAACAACAGAAATCAAAGTAGATGCAGGGATTGTTCTTACATGCACAGTTACAGTTACCATGGAAACAAAGCCTCAGACTGAACCAGTTCTTTCGAAAGCAGTTATAAAAGGGCAGCGGTCAGTCAAGAATGAAGCTGGCGAATCTGTAGTGATTGAGATTCCTCTGAATACTTATACCTATACTTTCAGCACAATTCCAACAAACGTGGAAGAATTGAAGCAGTATAACATCAGCGGTGATGATGGAAGATATAAGGTGCTCGCTCTTTATGTCATGTCACTTCGGACCTGGAAACCGGAAAATCAGACAGATTGCGAAGAAATGATCGGATATTTATGCAATAAGCAGTTATCTGTTTATGAGAAGCAGAGATTAGCAGAGCAAATGAAGAAGAGTAAACAGTATCTCTATCTTGGAAATGCATTCTTAAATGGTGCAACTCCGGCGAATGACTACACACCTTCACAGCCTTATTCAATTACATTAACTCAGGATTCTGTAGTAGATGAAGATCAGATATACATTCCGGCAAATCCTTCCATACCATCTCCTGATCAGTATAGAGCCTTTATCTATTGCAAGGCTTCTGACAGTGGTAAATGGATCGATGTTTATAAATCATCTAAGGACGGAAACTGGTATATGTATAAATGGATGGATCTGATCACTTCAATAAAAGCCCCGGCTTCAAGTAATCCATTCTAAATATGTCTTCAGGTGATTCATTCTAATTACAAGAGGGCAGACATCAAAGACCTCGGTTTTTGGTGTCTGCCCTTAATGTATTTTATAAAAATTATATCTGTAACCGCTGGGGGTGACAGTATACTAAGAGAAATCTTTTTGGACACTTTGACAGCAGCTTCCCAAACTACTGCCACGGACTCCCCAAAAACAACTTGTGACGATCATCAGCAGTTGCTTATAGAACTATTCTACTAAAAATCATTCTTTCCGTATTAGCTAGCCAGAACGGCTCTCCTGTAGGGCAATGAGTTTCATACCAGTTAAAACCGCCTTTTTCACTTCCAATCTTTTCGATTAATGATGTCTGCCCAAGTGAAAATAGATATTCTACATTTTTAGGCTCTTGATACCATAATAGCAATCTAATTCCTACCATGCTAAAATACCCTCCATTTCCACTCCAGCCGTATTGAACATGACCATTAGCAAGCAGTCTTGCAATAATACTTGCATCACCCATTTTATATTCCTCCGTTCAGTATTTTATTGGACATAAACTGTGCTTTAACATATTCTTTTTAAATATAATATATTT
>OLRC01002008.1_pt1 | contig 11835 bp, 9 predicted proteins | sample 1672081 | NCBI WGS metagenome assembly OLRC01 (sample SAMEA3136643, study PRJEB25190) | human gut metagenome | biome: human gut; feature: human-associated habitat; material: faeces | place: Austria | collected 2013
TAGAACTGGGGACGATAGTTGTTGAAGAAGGGGGTGTGACGGCCACCCTCGTCCTTGGTCAGAACGTACACCTGACCAACGAACTTGGTGTGGGGATGAATGGAACCGGGCTTGGACAGAACCTGACCACGCTCGATCTCGGTCTTAGCCACGCCACGCAGCAGAGCGCCGATGTTGTCGCCAGCCTCAGCGTAGTCCAACAGCTTGTGGAACATCTCGATACCGGTAACGGTGGTCTCACGCTTCTCGTCGGACAGACCAACGATCTCGACCTTCTCGTTCAGGTTCAGCACGCCACGCTCCACACGACCGGTAGCAACGGTACCACGGCCGGAGATGGTGAACACGTCCTCGACGGGCATCAGGAAGGGCATATCCTCCTTGCGGTCGGGGGTGGGGATCCAAGTGTCAACAGCGTCCATCAGTTCCTTGATGCAGGCATACTCAGGAGCGTTGGGATCGGTGGACTCGGAGATCAGGGCGTTCAGAGCGGAACCACGGATGATGGGGGTATCATCGCCGGGGAAGCCGTAGAAGTCCAGCAGCTCACGGACCTCCATCTCCACCAGCTCCAGCAGCTCCTCGTCGTCGACCTGGTCGCACTTGTTCAGGAATACCAGCACGGAGGGCACGTTCACCTGACGGGCCAGCAGCAGGTGCTCACGAGTCTGAGCCATGGGGCCGTCGGTGGCAGCGATGACCAGGATAGCGCCGTCCATCTGGGCAGCACCGGTGATCATGTTCTTGATATAGTCGGCGTGGCCCGGGCAGTCCACGTGAGCATAGTGACGCTTAGCGGTCTCATACTCGACGTGGGCGGTGTTGATGGTGATACCACGCTCACGCTCCTCGGGAGCCTTATCGATGGAAGAGTAGTCGGTGTACTCAGCACCGCCCTGCAGCGCCAGGTACTTGGTGATGGCAGCGGTCAGAGTGGTCTTACCATGGTCGATGTGACCGATGGTGCCGATGTTAACATGGGGCTTGGTTCTCTCAAATTTCTGCTTGGCCATTTGAAATGATCCTCCTTAACAGTTTTGCAAATTCTTAAAGTGCAATGTTTTGCTCGACATTGCTATTTTACAGTATCTGCGGCAGAAAAGCAACCTAAAATTTAGGATTTACGCCTCGTGGCCGCTGCGCTTGCTGACCAGCTTCTCCTGCAGACTCTTGGGCAGCTCCACATAGTGGCTGGGTTCCATGGTGTACTGACCACGGCCCTGGGTGCGGGAGCGCAGGTTGGTAGCATAGCCGAACATCTCGGACAGGGGGACAAAGGCATCGATCTGCTGGGCGCCGGAGCGCATCTCGTAGCCCTGGATCTGGCCACGGCGGGCATTCAGATCGCCGATGACGTCGCCCATATACTCGTCGGGTACGATAACGCACACCTTCATGATGGGCTCCAGCAGGACGGGATCCGCCTCACGCATAGCCTCTTTAAAGGCCATGGAGCCGGCGATCTTAAAGGCCATTTCGGAGGAGTCCACCTCGTGGTAAGAACCATCGTACAGCGTGACCTTCACATCCACCACGGGATAGCCGGCCAGCACGCCCGCCTGCATGGCGCCCTGAATACCGGCGTCGATGGCGGGGATATACTCCTTGGGAATGGCGCCGCCCACGACGGCATTGACAAACTCGTAGCCCTTGCCGGACTCGTTGGGCTCCAGCGTGATCTTCACGTGACCGTACTGGCCGGAGCCACCGCTCTGGCGCTTGTACTTGGTCTCGTGGTTGACCTTCTTGCGGACGGTCTCCTTGTAAGCCACTTGAGGAGCGCCCACATTGGCCTCTACCTTGAACTCACGCAGCAGACGGTCCACGATGATCTCCAGATGCAGCTCACCCATACCGGCGATGATGGTCTGACCCGTCTCCTCGTCGGTGTAGGCCCGGAAGGTGGGATCCTCCTCGGCCAGCTTGGCCAGAGCGATGCCCATCTTCTCCTGACCGGCCTTGGTCTTGGGCTCGATAGCCACGCGGATCACAGGCTCGGGGAATTCCATGGACTCCAGAACGATGGGGTTCTTCTCGTCGCACAGGGTATCACCCGTGGTGGTGTTCTTCAGACCCACCATGGCGGCGATGTCGCCGGCATAGACGGTCTCCAGATCCTCACGGTGATTGGCGTGCATCTGCAGCAGACGACCCACACGCTCACGCTTGTTCTTGGTGGCATTGAGCACCGCAGAACCTGTGTTCAGCGTACCGGAGTACACACGGAAGAAGCTCAGACGGCCCACATAGGGGTCGGTCATGATCTTGAAGGCCAGTGCGGCGAAGGGCTCGTCGTCGGAAGCGTGACGGTCCTCCTCCTCCTCGGTCTTGGGGTTGACACCCCTGATGGCCTCGATATCGGTGGGAGCGGGCATATAGTCCACCACGGCATCCAGCAGCTTCTGGACGCCTTTGTTGCGGTAGGAAGAACCGCAGGTGACAGGCACCATTTCCACAGCCAGCGTGGCCTTACGGATGGCGGCACGGATCTTGGAAGCGGGGATCTCCTGACCCTCCAGATACATCTCCATGATCTCATCATCGAACATGGAAACGGCGTCCAGCAGCTTCTCACGATACTCGTTGGCCAAGTCCACCATGTCCTCAGGGATGGGCTCCACACGCATATCCTTGCCCAGCTGATCGTAGTAGATATCAGCATCCATCTCCACCAGATCGATGATACCCTTGAAGGTATCCTCCTTCCCGATGGGCAGCTGGATGGGCACGGCGTTGCACTTCAGACGATCATGGATCATGTCCAGCACGTGATAGAAATCGGCGCCGGTGATGTCCATCTTATTGACGTACACCATCCGGGGAACATGATAGTGGTCGGCCTGACGCCACACCGTCTCAGACTGGGGCTCCACACCGCCTTTGGCGCACATCACGGTGACAGAGCCGTCCAGCACACGCAGAGAACGCTCCACTTCCACAGTGAAGTCCACGTGACCGGGGGTGTCGATGATGTTGATACGGGTCTGAGGAAACTGGTTCTTGGAACCCTTCCAGTAGCAGGTGGTAGCGGCAGAGGTGATGGTGATACCACGCTCCTGCTCCTGCTCCATCCAGTCCATGGTAGCCGTACCCTCGTGCGTTTCACCGATCTTGTAGTTGACGCCGGTGTAGTACAGAATACGCTCGGTCGTGGTGGTCTTTCCTGCATCAATGTGGGCCATGATGCCGATATTCCTTGTATTTTCCAGTGTAACCTTTCTCGGCATACCGTTCTCCTTTTTCTCTCTTTGCGGGGATTACCAACGGAAGTGGGCGAATGCCTTGTTGGATTCGGCCATCTTGTGGGTATCCTCACGCTTCTTCACAGCGCTGCCGGTGTTGTTGGCAGCATCCATGATCTCGCCTGCCAGGCGCTCCGCCATGGTGCGCTCGCTGCGAGCACGGGAGTATGCGGTCAGCCAGCGCAGACCCAGGGTCTGACGACGGGCAGGACGCACCTCCATGGGGACCTGATAGGTGGCACCGCCGACACGGCGGGCCTTGACTTCCAGACTGGGCATGATATTCTCCATAGCCTGGGTGAACACTTCCAGAGGCTCCTTCTCGGTCTTTTCCTTGATGATATCAAAGGCACCGTAGACAACCTTCTGGGCAACGCCCTTTTTACCGTCCAACATGATGCTGTTGACGAGCTTCGTCACCAGCACGGAGTTGTACATAGGATCGGGCAAGATCTCTCTCTTGGGAACATTACCTCTTCTGGGCACTATGCTTCCCTCCTTCATAAAAATATGATTTCATAGGTACTCAACAGCCCGGTGGCTGTTGTTCGGCCTGCCAAAGAGGTAGTTATATAAAAACCTTTTCGGCAAAGCTCATTTCATGCGGGAATTACTTGCTCTTGGGCCGCTTGGCACCGTACTTGGAACGGCCCTGCATACGACCGTTGACGCCCTGGGTATCCAGCGTACCACGGATGATGTGGTAACGGACGCCGGGCAGGTCCTTGACACGGCCGCCACGGATCATGACCACAGAGTGCTCCTGCAGAGAGTGACCAACACCGGGAATGTAGGCGGTGACCTCATAGCCGTTGGTCAGACGGACACGGGCGATCTTGCGCAGTGCGGAGTTAGGCTTCTTGGGGGTCGCAGTTCTCACGGCGGTGCAGACGCCACGCTTCTGAGGGGAGGAGAGATTGGTCTCCTTGTTCTTCAGCGTATTCAGGCCCTTCTGCATAGCAGGGGAATTGGACTTGTAGGTAGCCTGTTTCCGGCCCTGCTTGACCAGCTGATTAAAAGTAGGCATGCAATGAACTCCTTTCTAAAGATTTGTTGGGATGACTCCCTTTATTTTCCACGGAATAAGAAATTTTATTCCGGAAAAACCGTTTTAACGTCTGGGGACGGCGGCTGCGGCGGTCCCCACGGCGATGCCGGCGGCCCGGCCCAGCTGTGACATGGTAAACTCCGTCACGGCAGGCACTCCCACTGCATGGCAGGCCGCCAGCAGCGGCTCCACCAGTGCCGGGTCGGCATCCTTTGCCAGAAAGACCCGTCCGGCATGACCGGCAGCCAACAGGCGGCGTGTCTGCTTCAGGCCCACCACCCGGTTTTCGCAAGACAATTCTTCCAGCATGGAGAGCCTCCTCGTTGAAATATCGCCCTGCATGGCAAAATTCGCAGGCTCCAAACCCACGCAATTCAGGATTATAGCATAAACCCGTCCCAGCGTCAAGTAGATTTCCGGCAAAAATTTGTGCGTTTGGCTGAATTTCTGCCGTGTTTTTCTGGGAAATACACAAAGCCCGCCGGAGCGGATTTTCCCCTGTACTTTCCCGCCTCGACGTGGTATCCTAATATATATTAAGAATCGCCGGATATCATCCGAGCCTATGAAAACAGGAGGGATCGCCATGATCCTCATTCAGAACGCCCACATCAAGCCCATCGTCGGGCCGGAGCTGCCCAACGGCTGCCTGCTGGCGGAGGATGGCCGCATCACCGCCGTCGCCCCCCACATCGACGCCCCGGAGGGCTGCACCGTCATCGACGCAGGCGGCCGTCTGCTGACCCCCGGCTGCGTGGAGGCCCACTGTCACATCGGTCTGGACAATGAGTGTCTGCGCTGGGAGGGCATGGACTACAATGAGATCGTGGACCCCCTGACGCCACAGCTGCGGGCCATCGACTCCATCAATCCTCAGGACGGTGCCTTCCCCAACGCCCTGCGGGGCGGTGTCACCACCGCCTGCACCGGCCCCGGCAGCGCCAACGTGGTGGGCGGCACCTTCACGGTGCTGAAGCTGGCCGGTAAACGGGTAGACAATATGCTGCTGAAGGAGCCTGCCGCCATGAAATGCGCCTTCGGCGAAAACCCCAAGGGCTGCTACGGACAGGGCCTGAAGAAGAGTCCCATGACCCGGATGGCGGTGGCGGCGCTGCTGCGGGAGCTGCTGTTCAAGACCCGGCGTTACCGGGATGACAAGCTGGCCGGGAAGAACCCCCCCTTCGACATGAAGCTGGAGGCCATGCTGCCGGTCATCAACGGCGAGATCCCCCTGAAGTGCCACGCCCACCGGGCCGACGACATCCTCACCGCCGTCCGCATCGCCAAGGAGTTCGGCGTCAAGGCCACGCTGGACCACTGTACCGATGGGGAGCTTATCTCCGACGAGCTTGCCAAGGAGGGCCTGCCGGTGTTCGTAGGTCCCACGCTGGGCAGCAAGAGCAAGGCCGAGCTGCGCCACAAGAGCTTCACCACCCCCGGCACCCTGTACCACGCCGGACTCACCGTCAGCATCATCACCGACGCCCCGGTGATCCCGCTGGAGAAGCTGCCCATGTGCGCCGGTCTCGCCGCAAACGCAGGTCTCCCCATGGAAGAGGCGTGGCGGGCCATCACCATCAACCCCGCCCGCAGCTTGGGTATCGACAGCCGTGTGGGCAGTCTGGAGCCCGGCAAGGACGCCGATCTGGTGCTGTGGACGGCGGATCCCCTGACCACCATCGGGGCCGAGGCCTACTGCACCATCGTGGACGGCAAGGTGGTCTATCAGGCGGAGTAAGCCAAAATCACCAATATTTCGCTGAAAACCCTCAAGATAACATAGAAAGATCCGCACTGTGACACTTCACAGTGCGGATCTTTTATGGTTCTTCGGATGCTCGTTCAGCGCAGCCACAGCCAGCCCGCCAGCGCCAGCTGCACCACCAGAATAGCCGGGATGCCATAGCGGAAGTACCAGTGCCGGGTCTTGTGGTGAAAGGTCCACATCCCCAGCAAGGCCCCCACGCTGCCGCCCACGATGGCCAGCAGAAACAATGTCTTTTCCGGCACACGCCAGCGTCCCTGCTTGGCCCGCCGCTTATCGGCTCCGTACACGGCAATGGTGGCCACGTTGACGATCAGCAGATAGACGCCCAGCCAGTCCGGCAGGACCGCCAGCAGCTCCTGCATCAGCCCTTCAGAGCGGCCAGAGCGCAGGCGGTCTTAGCGCCCAGAACGGCGTTGTTGTACACCAGCTGGATGTTGCTCTCCAGACTGTCGCCGCCGGTGAGATCCTTCACCTTGGCCAGCAGGAAGGGCGTGGTCTCCTTGCCGTGGATGCCCTGCGCCTTGGCCTCGGCCAGAGCCTGCTCGATGGCCTTGTCGATGACCTTGTGATCCATGGAGTACTTCTCCGGGATGGGATTGGTGACCAGCATACCGTTCTTCATGCCCAACTCACGCTCGGCGTGGAAGGCAGCGGCCAGCTCCTCCGGGGTATCCAGCTCGTAGTCCACGCCGAAGCCGGACTTGCGGGTGTAGAAGGCGGGCAGTTCGTTGGTGCCGTAGCCGATGACAGGCACACCCTTGGTCTCCAGATACTCCAGCGTCAGACCCAGATCCAGAATGGACTTGGCACCGGCGCACACCACCATCACAGGGGTCTGGCCCAGCTCCTCCAGATCAGCGGAGATGTCCATGGTGGTCTCGGCGCCACGGTGTACGCCGCCGATGCCGCCGGTGGCAAAGACCTGGATCCCGGCCATGTGGGCGATCATCATGGTGGTGGTCACGGTGCAGGCGCCGTCGCTGCCCTTGGCCACCAGCACCGGCAGATCACGGCGGCTGGCCTTGGGCACAGCGTGACCGGCACGGCCCAGATAGTCGATCTCCTCGGCGGTCAGACCAGCCTTCAGGCGGCCCTTGATGATGGCGATGGTGGCAGGCACAGCGCCGTTTTCACGGATGAGCTTCTCCACGTTCATAGCGGTCTCCACATTCTGGGGATAGGGCATACCGTGGGAGATGATGGTGCTCTCCAGCGCCACCACGGGCTTGCCCTGCTCCAGAGCCTCTTTGACCTCAGTGGAAATGTCCAGATAACGATTCAGCATGATTCAGTTCCTCCTGTTGATAAATTCGATTGGGTTCGGATTGAAATGTATAGAAACGATAAGGAATGACTTACAGGGCCATGCGCCGCAGCAGCTCCGCCTCGCTCATGGCGGGGTGGATGGTCTCGGTGCTCTCCATGGTCAGGGAGGAGGCCGCCAGACCCGCACGGGCCGACCTCTCCAAATCGCTGCCCTGCAGATAGGCCCAAGTCAGAGCCGCCATAAAGGAATCGCCGCAGCCGGTGGTACTGACCATCTCCGCCTTGGGGGCGGGCAGGGTCACGCTGCCGCTCTGATCGGCGGCATAGACGCCGTCGGCTCCCAGTGAGATGAACACCCGATGCAGTCCCGTCTCCAGCAGGGTCTGCGCCGCACGGTGGAGGCTGTCGGTACCGGTGATGGGTACGCCGGACAGCAGCTCCGCCTCCAGCCGGTTTGGCTTCAGGGTGTGGAGCTTTCCCAGCACCGGCCGCAGCTTCTCTGCCTTCACCGTGGACACGGGGTCGGCAAAAATAGGGACGTGGCAGTTATCCGCCAGCCATGCGATGCTCTCCTCCGGGAGGTTGGTGTCGATGACCACCACCTGACTGCCCTCCAGCAGCTGCTTGCGCCCCGCCAGCACACGGGGCGTCAGATTCCGATAGATGTCCATATCCGACACCGCCAGCTGCATATCCCCCTGCTGGTCGTTGATGAAAAGATAGGTGGAGGTGTGACCGCCGGGGATCACCGGGGACTGGGAGATATCGATGCCCAGCTCGCCGCACACCGCCGCCAGCTTCTGGGCGTACACATCGTCGCCGAAGGCTGTCAGCAGCCGCACATCCAGCCCCATCAGGCTCATGTTGTGGGCGATGTTCCGGCCTACGCCGCCGGGGCTCATCCGCACCCGACCGGGGTTGGAATCCTGTGCCACCAGTTCCTCACCGGGCCATCCGCCGATGTCCATGTTCATACCGCCCACCACCGTGACGTAGGGGCTGCGGGTCACGATGTAGCCCTTTCCGGCGATGCAGCCCTTTTTCATCAGGTTGGAAATATGCACCGCCACGCTGGACCGTGTGATGCCCGCCCGCTCCGCCAGCTCCTGCTGGGAGATCATGGGATCCGCTTCGATCCAGTTGAGTATCTGCCGTTCCCGTTGGGTCATGCCGCACCTCCATAAGCAAAACTTTACTTTCTAATCATATGCTTATTATACCATGCGTTCCCGCCGTGTCAAGTCCTTTTCCATAGGCGGAAAAACTTTTTTTGCTCCCGATGGGACGGGCTCTTGCAAAAGTGGCGACGGGCGGTTATAATCTACGTTATACCGATTTTAGTGCAAGGAGGAACGCACGATGGAGCGAATGAAGATCGCTGCCCTTTTTGCCGACCAGGAACAGCTGGACGGCAAGGAAGTCACCGTGTGCGGCTGGGCCCGCACCATCCGGGATATGAAAACCTTTGGGTTCATCGAGCTCAATGACGGCTCCTGCTTCAAGAATTTGCAGGTGGTCATGTCCGCTGATGAGCTGAATAATTATAAGGAGATCGCCGGGCAGAACGTGGGCGCCGCTCTCATCGTCCGTGGCGCCGTGGTGCTGACGCCGGAGGCCAAGCAGCCTCTGGAGATAAAGGCCTCCTCCATCGAGGTGGAGGGCAAGTCCACCCCGGACTATCCTCTGCAGAAAAAGCGCCACAGCGCGGAGTTCCTGCGGACCATCCAGCATCTGCGGCCCCGCACCAACCTGTTCTCCGCTACCTTCCGGGTCCGCAGCGTAGCAGCCTACGCCATCCACGAGTTCTTCCAGAGCCGTGGCTTCGTATATGTCCACACTCCCATCATCACCGGCTCCGACTGCGAAGGCGCCGGCGAGATGTTTCAGGTGACGACGCTGGATCTCAACGACGTTCCCCGGACCGAAGACGGGCAGGTGGATTACAGCAAGGACTTCTTCGGCAAAAAGACCAGCCTCACCGTGTCCGGCCAGCTGAATGCCGAGAACTTCGCCATGGCCTTTGGTGACGTGTATACCTTCGGTCCCACCTTCCGGGCGGAGAATTCCAACACCCAGCGCCACGCCGCCGAGTTCTGGATGATCGAGCCGGAGATGGCCTTTACCGATCTGGCGGGGGATATGGATGTGGCCGAGGCCATGATCAAGCACATCATCCGCCGGGTGCTGGAGCGCTGCCCCGACGAGATCAACTTCTTCAACAGCTTCGTGGATAAGGGGCTCAAGGAGCGCCTGACCCATGTGATGACCTCCGATTTCGGCCGGGTCAGCTATACCGAGGCGGTGGAGATCCTGAAGCAGCACAATGACCAGTTCGACTTCAAGGTAGACTGGGGTACCGACCTCCAGACGGAGCACGAGCGGTTCCTGACGGAGCAGGTGTTCAAGCGCCCGGTGTTCGTCACCGACTATCCCGCCGAGATCAAGGCCTTCTATATGCGGATGAACGATGACGGCAAGACGGTGGCGGCGGCGGACTGTCTGGTCCCCGGCATCGGCGAGATCATCGGCGGCAGCCAGCGCGAGGAGCGACTGGAGGTACTGGAGGAGCGCATCCGCCAGCTGGGCATGAACCCGGAGGACTACTGGTGGTACTGCGATCTGCGGCGCTACGGCTCCTGCAAGCACGCAGGCTTCGGTCTGGGCTTCGAGCGGATGGTGATGTACCTGACAGGTGTCAGCAACATCCGGGACGTGGAGCTGCATCCCCGCACCGTGGGCAATGCGGAGTTCTGATGCACTTTTGGGCTTTTGACAGCAATACAAAGCTTCTGCCGTTCCAATAAAATAGCTGCATCGAGGGCGCTGGCGCAAGCCGGCGTCCCTTTTTTCTTTTGACTCCAATGGATCACTCTTCCCATCAGTTTTTCTTTTTTGTCTTGTCTCCGACGGGTGACTTTCTGCCAATAGCAGCAGAAAGTTTCACCGTCGTGTCAGCCGGTTTCCAGCCATATTGTGGCATGAAAACCGGGACACTTCCTCGAAACCACCTCGCTTCATCCGCCACAGGCGGCGCTTCGGTGGTTTCCAAAGAACGCCAGCAGAAACCCATGGTTTCTGCACCTCCTTTGCTGCGTGCTTCACCCGGTGGAGGAAGACAGGGTACACCTTCATTACATTGCGCTCAGTTTTCAATGGAATTTGTATAGGCAATCAAAAGGCATATTCATCCGGGGTCCCCGACAAAACAAGCGTTTTGTTGGGGAGAGGAGACACAGCACCGTGATCGACGCCTGCCGCTTACGGCGGGCGGAAAGATACAAAGCTTGTGTCGACGATATGCCCTTTGATTGCCCCCTCCGCCCGAGGGCGGAGGGGGTGGAAATAGGGTTTTACTTAATAATCACGGATGTGCCGCTTTGCTGTGCGGTGTGTCCCGTACCGACATAGCCAGCGAGTGCGTCAACGCTCATGTTTGTATAGGTTCCGCCGTTGAGAACTGTGGATGTGGCATAGCTCTGAACGAAAAACCCTGCTGTTCCGTCAAAGGTTCCGCCATTCACCGTCATTGCAGCACCGTTGGAAACTGCCTTGAAAGAAGTGGAAGTAAAGGTTCCACCGTTGATTACGGCTGTTCCAAGATAGTCGTTGGAAAGGGCCCAATATCCGGTGGAGGCCACGTTCACATCATTTACGGTCAGATCGCCATATCTGCAATTCTTAATTCCACTGGAATCGGTATCAAGCTCCAAAGCGTTGATTTCCATCACTGCATGCGTAGTAGAAGCACCGGGATCAAAATAATTCCAGCCATTGGTGATAGCAAAGCCATTTCCGTTCTTTAGGACGACCTTACCACCATTGAAGGTCATCTTGCCAAAGTTTTCAACCACATGCCATGTATTTCCATTGGCCCCGTCACGAGAAATGGTTCCGCCCTCGACTACACAGACTGCGTTATCTCCGTTGCGAAGTGCTGCAGTGTTGCCCTTGAGGGAGATGATTTGACCGCTTTTATCTGCGCTTGAATCTTTCAGAGTAAGATGGCCTTTATTCAGAATGGTGTGCGATTCAGCATTCGTTACGGTGCGGCCATTCAAATCCAGGGTTACATCCTTATCCTCAGGGATGACGAAGTTGTTGGTCGTAATGCTGTTCGCCAGCACGATATTGACAGGAGCTGTTGCATTGTTCACAATGGACTGCAGTTCGTCTCCCGTTGTAACTGTAATAGGATATTCAGCATCCTTGTCGTAGGTCTTGCCGAAGCTGTCGCTCTCCACGGTGTCCTGCGTGGCCACCACGGTGATGGCGATGCCGTCGATGGACTCGTTCATGTAGTCGTTGCCGGCGGACTCCTTCATGTGGCCCTTGATGGTGAAGGCATTGCCCTCACCGGCCGCCAGATGCTGCTCAGCGCCCATCGCCACATCGCCGATGGTCCACTCGATGGCCTCGTTCAGCTTGGCGCTGCCGTTGATGCCGGTGATGACCACCTTGTACTTCAGGGCCAGATTGCCGTTGTTGACGACACGCAGCTCCGGCAGGGTATA
>OLRC01002009.1_pt1 | contig 11828 bp, 10 predicted proteins | sample 1672081 | NCBI WGS metagenome assembly OLRC01 (sample SAMEA3136643, study PRJEB25190) | human gut metagenome | biome: human gut; feature: human-associated habitat; material: faeces | place: Austria | collected 2013
CCGCGTTTTGTGCAGAATTTGCTTTTTGCTCAATTATTGAATATAACAAAAGATGCGAGAAGGGATGTCCGACTCGCATCTTTTATTGTGATTTAGTATGCCATAAATTCGAGCAAAAAAACAAGACTGCTGTTTTGAACGTTTCAAACGCTGATCCCCTTCTCGGCATAGGGGCAATACGTCAGATAGGCCAGCAGCAGGGTGGAGGTATCCGGCAGGGAGAGGCAGTAAACCGCCTGTTCGCCGTGCCTGCCCGCCGTTTCCAGCGGCTGAGAGAGCAGAAACATGCCGCTGACCTGCGCGCGGCGGTGGACATAGCCGAAATGCACGTCCGCCCAAGGCATATAGACGCCTACGCCCGCGCGGACGCCCTCCTCGTTGATCCACGGGCAGGTGGTGACGGCGACGATTGCGCGATAGAGCAGGAAAAGCCCCGCGGCGAACATGCCGCAGGCGGCGAGCGTCAGGCCGACGACGGAGAGGGGCAGAGCCAATTCGCTGGCGCGCAGAAGCATCATCGCGCCGGTGAAGAACGCCAGCGCCGCGCCGGGGATGAGCAGCAGCATGTACATGGCGGCCTGCCGCCAGAGCGGGCGGAGGGGATTGACGGGATGCTTGCGCGGCGCGGGCGCGAAGTCGATGGTCTCCGGGCAGAGGTCGAGCACGGCGCTGATCAGCCGCCGGCTGGTCGGCACGACGAAGCCCCAGCTTCCGCAGCCGGGCGCGCGGTGCAGCAGCTCCAAAAAGCCGTTCGAGCCCTGATACAGGCCGTAGAGATAGGTTCGGCGGCTGTTGCAGCTGAGCACGCCGACGGAGGCCAGCTCGTGCCACGGCGTGCGGCGGACGCGCAGCAGAAAACCCACGCCCACGCCCAATTCATCCGCGAAGAAGCGGCAGGAAAGCAGCGCAAAGCAAAGCCCGAGCAGCACGAACGTGCAGACCAGCAGCACGCGCGACCAGCCGAGCAGCCCCTTGCCGACGCAGAGATCGCGGGCGACGGCGCACGATACGGCGCACAGGCAGGCCGCGCCGGTCAGGTATGGATAGCGCAGAACGCGAACCAAGCGCATCCCTCCTTTTCGAAATAGAAAAAGGCCCTCTCGTCGCTATGTCGCGTCTTTGCGGGCCTTTGCTGTCCGGAAAAATTCAATTAGGGGTTGGTCGGCGGCAGCGTGGCCTCCGGCACGGGGGTCGCGGTGGCCTGCGGCGCGGTCGTTGCGTCGCTGAAGCCGTAACCCGCGTTCGTGCCCGGCAGGTTATCCACGATCGTGATATCCGAATTGAGCTCCGCTTCGGCCTTGGCCTTCGCCTCTTCCTCGGCGGCTCGCTGCGCGGCTTCCGCTTCGGCCTTGGCCTTCGCTTCGGCTTCCTCGCGCATGCGCTGCGCCTGCGTCACGGCGGCGGCGGTGATCGGCTGACGGCCGGATTCCACCACGCCCAGCGCCTGCTGCATCACGGCGTAGGGGCAGTCGCTGGTCAGCACGATGTCGCGGTACGGGCTGGAGGAGGTGTGGCGGCCCTTGCGCAGCTCCACATGGGTGTAATGCGTCTTGTCGCCGCCCTTGATGTTCTTCTTGCCCTCTTTGGCGATCATCGCGCCCGCTTCAACCGTGTCGCCGCGGCGGACGATGCTGTTTTCGCAGTGCAGATACAGCAGCGTGATGTCGTACTCGGCGTTGTAGATGGCGACGGTGCCGTTTTTATCCGTGCCGCGCGTCACCTCGCCGCCCAGAATCGCGTACAGCGGCGCGCCCTTGACGTTCACGAAGTCGATGCCCTCGTGGATGCCGGTGTAGCCCCATACGCCCTTGCGATCCTTCTCGCGCTGGCAGTATTGGCCGTAGTAGAGCGCGGTTTCGCCCACGTCCGCGCCGTAGAGGCGCTCGCGCATCGCGTCGGTGATATCCAGCACGATCGGCGCGATGGCCAGCGTGCCGTTTTCGTCGGCGACGAAGTATTCCTCCGGCACGGTGCTGGCGAACGGGGTCAGGCCGTATTCGCCGTGGTTATAGGCGTACACGTTGTCGAAATAGGAGACCTTGCGCTCGCGGATGTAGTGATACTGGCTGATGAAATAGCGGTATTTGGTCGTGACCTTGAGCTGATGCTGCGGCTCGGCCGCCGCTTCCGCCTGAACGGGCGCGCCCGTCTCCGACGGCGTGCTTTCGGCATAAGCGCCCGTGGTCAAAAGCAGGCCCGCCAGAGCGAGCGCCGCGATCCATTTGTTTTTCATAATATGCCCTCCGATAATCAGAGTTTACGCGCCCGGGGCGGACGCAGGGTAGCTTTTTCTCCCTTCATTATACCCAGAAGATGATGAAAACTCAAGCGTTTTTTGCCAATTTTGGCGCGCGGCGGATTTTCGCGCGGCAGAAAGGTTTGCGTGGCTTTCTTTTTCCGCCGCCCTGTGCTATGATGATGCCAACGGATGACGAAAGAGAAAGGGTTGGCGGAATGAAAAAGGCGGCGGCGTGGGCGCTCTGCGTCCTCTGGATGATGGTGATTTTTATGATGTCCGAAATGTCTGGCGACGTTTCCGGCGCGCAGAGCGGCTTTGTGACCGGGCTGGTCGAAAGGGCGCTGGCCTTCGTGCTGGGGGCGCAGACGGCGGCGCGGATTCCGACGGACACGCTGGAGCTTGTGATTCGCAAGGGCGCGCACATGGGCGAATACGCGATTCTCTTCTGGCTGTGGGCGCACGCGCTCGGCCTGAGCGGCGCGAAACGTCCGGCGTTCACGGCGCTGGCGGTCTGCGCGGCGTATGCGGCCAGCGACGAGTTTCACCAGTGCTTTTCCGACGGGCGCGGCCCAAGCCCCGTCGATGTGATGATCGACACCGCCGGCGCGTCGATTGCGCTGGGGCTTCGGGCGGCGGCGCGGCGCATCGGGCGCGGAAAGGGGGAAAAAAGGCCGTGACGGATTACAAAATCGGCGAGGTCGCGCGGCTGCTGGGGCTGACCACGCAGGCGCTTCGCTTTTATGAGCAGGAGGGGGTCGTCACCCCGAAAAAGAGCGAAAACGGCACGCGCTATTACGACGAGGATCAGCTCATCCTGCTGCTGTCGTTCAAAAAATGCCGGCAGGCGGATTTCTCCGTGCAGGATATCGTCACGCATTTTTTCAAGGAGGATGATCTTTCCGGCCTGCGCGGGCAGACGCTCGCGCGGCGGGATATGCTGCTGGAACAGAGCGCGCTGCTGCGCCGCCGCGCGGAGGCGTTCGGCGCGTTTGAGGCGCGGCTGGCCTATGCGCAGCGCCATCTGGATGAGCCGACGCTCTGCGAGAGGCCGCTTCTTCACATACTCAGTCCGTCGCTCAGCGAGCTGGATTTTGTGGATTTCAAAAGCCGCGATTCGCTGGAACGGTTCATCGCCGCCATGCCCGATACGCGCATCAGCTTCGCCCGCAAAAGCGCGCCGGGAAGCGAACGGGATTTCCGCCTCTGCGCGAACGACGAGGCCTGCGCGGCGTGGAACCTGCCGCTTGCACGCACGCGGATGCTTGCCCCGGCGCGCTGCGTGCGGGTGATCCACCGGTTTCCGTGCCAGCCGTGGGACGACGAGGCCATGCCGGAGCTGACGGCAATCGGGCGGAAGGCGGGCTATGCCATCGCGGAGGATCAGCCGTATCTGGGGCTGCATCTGGCGACGGAGAACCATCAGGAGCACATCTATTTTTACGCGACGTTTTATCTGCCGGTTCTTGAGGGATGAACCGGCTTGCCATGCGGGGGAAATTGCGCTATAATGCTTTACAACGCTAAAGCATCGGAGGAGTCGCGCCATGATCGTCCGCTATATTCCCGCAGATCCGGCCGGAAACCTGACTGCCATCGTTCTTTCGCCCGTTGCGCCGCAGGCGCGCGCCCGTCGCCGCCCGAATGATGGCGTGCTGTCCGGAGGGCTTTGAACAGGTCGGCTTTGCGGAGGAGGATTCCCTGACGGGCGAATTTCCGCGCCTGTGCATGATGGGCGGCGAGTTTTGCGGCAACGCGGCGCGCGCGTTTGCCTGTTACGCCGCAGGGGTGCGCGGGCGGGGCGAAACGCGGCTCTCCGTCGCCATCAGCGGGGCGAGAAACCCCGTTCCGGTGGAGATCGAGCCTGCGAGCGGCTGCGCCTATGCGCAGATGCCCCTGCCCTGCGCGCTGGACAGGCTCTGTGCGGACGGGCGGGATATTCCGCTGGTGCGCATGGAGGGCATCGACCACGCGCTGCTGCTGAACGAAGCGCCGTCGCCGGAGCTGGCCGAGCGCGTGCTGGCCGCCATGCCGGGGCAGGATGCGCAGGGCGTGCTCTTCGTTCAGGGCGGACGGATGACCCCGCTGGTCTATGTGCCCGCGACCGATACGCGCGTGTGGGAGAGCAGCTGCGGCTCGGGCACGGTTGCGCTGGCGTGGTATCTGGCGCGGCGCTTTGCGGACGGCACGCACGTCTTCGCCTTCGACGAACCCGGCGGTCGGCTGGAGGCTCGCGTCGCCATGAAGGGCGGGCGCGCCGCGCGCATCGAAATGGGCGGAGCGGTCAGGCTGGGCGAGGAGAGGAAAATCGAACTGTAAAGGCAAAAACCGCCAAACAGAGACTTTCTGTGAGGCGGTTTATTGTTGCCGATCCTTGAGCAAAAGACAAATGCTGCATAAAACGCGGGCGCGGCGAACTTATTGCTTAGATTGAAAATAACCAGATCAAGAGCTCCCTCCTCGAGGGAGCTGGCACGGCGAAGCCGTGACTGAGGGAGTCAGGCGGGCACGTCCGTTATTTGCGTCAAAGAAAAAATTTCGCAGGTGCAACAAAACGCGCCCTTCCCATCGTCTATACAGGTGAAACACGAAGGAAACAGAAAAAGCCGCTCGGCGGACGCGCCGGGTGAGGAAAGCGATGGATTCCCTTTGACTGAACCCATGCGGGCGTGGACGGCGGAAACGCTGATAGACGCCTACGGAGACGAACTGCTTCGGCTCTGCCTGCTCTATCTGGGCGACCGGCAGCTCGCCGAGGATGCGTTTCAGGAGACGATGGTGAAAGCGTGGCGCGCGCTGCCGGGCTTTCGCGGGGAGAGCGGCGCAAAGACGTGGCTGTTTCATATCGCGGTGAATACCTGCCGGGATATGCTCAGGAGCGGCTGGATGCGCATGCGCAGGCGCAGCGTGCCGCTGGAGGTCATGCCGGAATTGGCCGGGCAGGAGGATGAACGCCTGCGCGAAATGACGGCCGCCGTGCTGGCGCTGCCGGATAAATACCGCGAAACCGTCGTGCTCTTTTACTATAAGCAGATGAAAATTCGTGAAATCGCCGAGGCGCTGCACATTCCGCAGAATTCCGTATCCAGCAGATTGCGGCGCGCGCGGGCGATGCTTCAAATCGACATGGAAGGGGGAAAGGACGCATGAAGGAAAGCCAAATTTCGGATGCGCTGCGCGAGTCGATGAACGCCGTGCGCCTCTCCCCGGCGCTGCGCGCCAGGGCGCTTTGCGCGATGCGCGGCAGCGAGGAAAGGAGACCGAAAATGAAACGTAAATTTTCCGCGGCGCTGGCGTTTGCGCTGGTCGGCGTACTGGTTGTGGCCGTCGCGCTGGCGGTGGCCAACCGCAAGGGTGTGCTCGATTTTCTCAGTTATTCGGAAGCGACGCTTCCCGAAAACGCCGGCGACTATGTGCAGACGGATATCGCGTCGGACGAGCGGGACGGCCTGCACGCCGCGGTGCGCGAAGTCGTTTATGACGGCCACAGGCTGTGGGCGACGGTGGATATCAACATGGACGGCGAAAAGCCGCTGCTTACGGGTCTTGATTACGGCTTGGACGACGAATGGGCGTGGCTGAGACACGATGAAAGCGAGACGGACGACCGATCCATTCTGGACGTCTATCGAGAGGAAGGGTATACGGACGCATGCTATATCGCGGCCGCTATCTATGACGAAGACGACGAGAAGAATACATCCTGCGAAGTTCATTTGCAGGACGACGGAACGCTGACGTTTTACGAATCCCTCGTGTTTGAACAGGAAAAGGCGGAACGCGAAATCACGGTGTCCGTCCGGGCGTTCAAGTATGAGGAAAAAGACGGCAGGATGAACGTGAACCAGAAACCGATGGCGGAATTGAAGTTCCATTTCACGGCGAAAGCATCCGCCGTAGATGAAGAAACGCTCGTCAGCGTCGAGCCTGTCGAATACGAGCGCATCGGCGTTCGGGTTGATCGGGTGACGGTGACGACCAAGCCGCTGGAAATGGATTATGCCATCGAGTACACCGTTGTGGACGCTGAAAAATTTGCGCAGACGGACGACGGCCTCTGGTTTGAATTTATCGACCCGAACAGCAGGGAAGAACAGCCGTATGACCAGCGGCTGAAAGAGGGGTTTTCCGTCGTGGGATCGGTCGAGCCCGTGGACGACACGCATTTCCGGCAGATCGGCACGCTGTCGCTCAGCGAAAAGGCCGACCGCTACACCCTCCGCGCGTATGAGTGCTGGGAAAAACGGCGGTTTGATACGCACGAAATTCGGATGAAGAAGGTGGAATGAACATGAACGGATGGCGCAAAGCCTGTCGAGTGCTTGTGGTATTAGTTGCTGTTGGACTGGCGGTTCTGGTCGTCATAAGGAAAATGGGGAAACAGCCGGATGAAACAGACAAATCATCGGTTTTAGCGGAAGAGTCTGCTGTTTGGCAAAGTGTCGAAGGGGTTGCGTCCGAGACGGGAAGAACGGTGAATACCGAGCAGAGCGAAGGAGCGATTTCTGACGAAACGCCGCGGTTAGAATCCGAAAATCAAGCTATTTATGTTGGCACCATCCGTTATACTCAATATGCATGGAAAGAAGCCTATACCCAATTGTCACAATACACCGAAACGAAGAAAAACGTTTTAAAAGGTGAGGACAGCGTCAGTATTTCAAACGAAAAAGGTGAAAACCTGTATCTTTCATCGGGCAGAATTTTGTATAAGCTTAATGATTCGGCCAATCAGCTTTTTGAACTGACGTCTTATCCTGCACGGGCAACCGAAAGAGATGGACAGGTCAGGCAGGCGGGTGAAGAGGCGTATATCGCAGAGTTGGATGATTTGAGCAGAGATGAAGCGGAGCAAACGGCACTTAAGCTGATGGAATCGCTAATTCAATCCGAAATTTGCAGGGCTGAGGTGGTCAGCCTGTACGGGTATACGGGCAAGCAGCTTAAAAGAATCCACACTATGATAAAAATGAAGATGCATTTCATGTATCGTGTGCGTCTTAAAAGAATCCATCAAACGCTATATCGGGAAAGGAACGTGTGGCGATATTTCTATCGGGAATTGCCGAGTGAAGTGGAAAACGGGTTGTATTATGTGGAAATGCGGCTGAATATCGGCGGCGTTCCCGTCTGCATAGAGGAGGATGCGCGGGGTATAAACGGCTCTGTAGATTCATCAGATTCGATTATTCCTGTTAAGGCATGTCTTGTGCTATCTAAAGAAGGACTAGTTTTTCTGGATTTCGCTTATGCATTTGATTTGAGCGATATTCGGAAGGCAGATGCGCTTCCCAAATCAGCCATTCAGGCAATCGCTCGTGAAGATTTAAAAAACAATCCGTACGCAAGCGATTCGGAAGAATTTGAAATGCGTCTGATGAATCTGTGCATTCGGCACGGAACGGGAACGAAGGCTAGCTATGAGCTTTGCCCCGTATGGCGCGTTCAGACGGCAGGAAAGGGAGATATCGACTTCTGCTTGGCTGTTTACGATGCGGTTTCGGGAAAACGGTTATTTGAGGGGCTGCTTTGATCGAAAAAAATGAATGGACGTGCGAAAAGCGCGCCCATTTGTTTTGGCGCTTAAAACGCCGCTTCCAGCATCCCGTTTACGCCGACGTAGACGGGAATCTGGCTCTGCTCGATAATTTCCGCGCCTTTGGAAAGGCTGGCGCACAGCGTCAGCACGCAGGCGTTGTTTGGCAGGGCACATTCCAAAATGCCGATTTCGCCGCCGCGCGGCGGACAGGGGCGCTTGAGCGTCGCAAGGCGCCTGCCGTCGTCATCCTCGAGCCACGCGCGGGCGATCAGTCCGTCGTCCGCGTCCCGCGCATCGACGAACGCGCTGACCGACGCGCTGAAGGCCGAACCCGCGAACCAAGCGCCGCACAGGGGCAGGACGCTCAGGTGCGTCGGCGCGAGCGCGGTTTGCAGGGCGGCGAATACATCCTCGTCCTGCCAGACGCCGGGCGGGCAGAGTGCGCCGGAAAAACGCCCCTGCCGCGCGGCCTCGGCCAGCAGCCGAGTGCGGATGGCGCGAAGCCACAGCAGCACGGCGGCGATGTTTGGGCTTTGCGCGTCCAGCTCGCGTCCGGCGGCCTCGAGAAGCAGCTCGGCGGGCGTGGCGTCCGCGGGCGGGGTGCGCGGGCAGGCGGTCAGGCCGCAGAGCAGCCACGCATCCAGCGCGGGCAGGCTGCGCATGCGGGGGAGCGGCGCGTCGCCGAAGACGACGCAGGCATGGCGCGCCAGCCGCTCCCGCAGGGCCTGCGTCGCAAAGGGATGCAGGACGGACACGCCGGAAAGCGTCATCGCGCGGTAAAACGCATCCGGCGCGGGCACGTCCAGCCGAACGCCGGGCAGACGCAGCCGCCCGATGCGCGCCAGCAGCGCGTCGGGATCGAGACATTCGGCGGGGAGCAGCGGAATATCGTATTTCGCGGGCGCGCCGGAATAGCCGCACAGCAGCGTGAGCTCGTCGCAGAGCGCGCCGTGCCGCCCCGGCGTCAGGAGCTGAACGCGGAGGGAGGGGCCGTCCGCCGGCTGGCCGGGGATAAACGGTTTCCCCGGCAGGGGCAGGGTCATTTCGACCGTCTGCGGTTCGCCCGACGTCAGAAGGACGGGCAGATCGTGCACGGGCAGCGCCTCGCCCGCGCAGGCGGCGCGCGCACGGAGAACGAAGCGCCCCGTCTCCATCGCGGAGAGCGCCGCGCGGAGGCGGACGGTCTTCGTCTGCGCATCCGGCCAAAGCGCGATATCGCGCAGGCGGGCGCGCGTCGTCAGACGCAGGCAGACCGGCCCGAGCACGCCCGCCGGACGGGATGCGTCAAAGCACAGGCGGAGAGTCTGCCTGCGCCCGGCATGCAGCGCGTGGGCGAGCGGCACGCGCACAAGGCCGTCCTTGGGATTTTGGAACGCGCAGAGGGGCACATCGTCCGCCAGCACGCGCCCCCTGCCGCGCACCAATTCGAGCGTCAGCTCCGCGTCGTCGGCGCAGAGCGCGCCGAAATCCAGCGCATACGTCAATTCGACCGCGCCGCCCACGTCGCCGGGAATCGCGGCGGGCAGGGGAAAATCAGCCTCCTGCACCGCCTGCGCGTCGTCCGCGCCGCCCTCCGGCGGCGCGCCCAGCAGGTCGGCAAAGGCGCTCAGCGCGTCCGCGCCGGGGAGATGAAAGGCCTCGTCGGGCGGCGCGTTCTCCGTCAGGCGCTCGGGCAGCCGGGGCGCGCGGATGCGCCAGCGCGTCAGCGGTCTCACGCCTTCTGCCGCGCGACGATTTCGCGCGCCATCATCAGGCCGCAGATGGTCTTGCCGTCGCAAATCTCCCCGCGCATGACCATTTCAAACGCCTCTTCCAGCGGCAGGCGGACGAGGCCGAGAAACTCGTCTTCATCCGGGTGCGTGTCGCCCTGAGAGAGCCCCTGCGCCAGATAGACGGCGATTTTCTCCGTGCAGAATCCCGGCGTGGTCAAAAGCGTGGTCAGGTGGGTCATGCGCTCGGCGGAAAGGCCGGTTTCCTCGCGCAGCTCGCGCGTCGCGCAATCCAGCGGATCCTCGTTCACGCTGTCCAGCTTGCCCGCCGGAATTTCCAGCGTCACGCGATCCACGGCCACGCGGTGCTGGCGAACCAGCAGCGTATCGCCGTTGTCAAACACCGGCACGACGGCCGCCGCGCCCTTGTGCACCACGATTTCGCGCGGCGCCTCGCGGCCGTTGGGGCAGGTGACCCGCCACTTCTCGACGTGCAGAATGTGGCCGTCGTAAATCGTCTCCCTGGCGAAGGGAACCTCGCGGAGCGCGTCGTCATGGGTCGTGTCAATCGTAACCATATCCAAAAACCTCCCGAATCGAAAATAAAAACGGATTTTGCAGGATAATTCTCTGAACCGGGGAAGAATCCCTGCTTTTCATTCGTCTTATACGCAGGAAGCGGCTGTGAATCCGTGCCAAAACGGCTCGCGAGGTTGACAGTCGGCGCTTCCCGCCTTAAAATGAGGATCATACACAGCGATTCATGGGCGTAAGCCCTTGGTTCACCTGTAAAGGAGGATACAACATGAAGCAAATCATCCGCAGGCTGACAGCCCTCGCGCTTTGCGCCATCCTGATGATGGCCATGCCGCTGGCCAGCGCGCAGGAGCTGATGACGCCGGAGGGCGGACTGCTGACGGTGCAGATCGTCATCACGCAGCCGGATGGCACGATGAGCCTTCTGCCTGTCACGCCTGTGACCAACACGATGGGCAACACCGTTTACTGGGTGGATGAAAGCATGCTCAGCGACGACGAAATCGCCTCGCTGTCCACGGCTCAGCTCCAACTGGTGAGTGAAACGGGCGAGCTGTACGCCGAAATGCCGCTTTTGGAGAGCGGCTTTGCGGGCGCGATTGACGAGCGGCTGGATATCGTGAACGACATGATCCCCGGCGGCGTGCTGACCGTGCTGCCCGCGGAGACGGCCGCGCCGATGGATGGCGAGGAGGCCGACAACGCGCTCTGGCAGTATGGCTTCGAAACGCCCGCGCCGACCGAGCCGGAGCAGCCGGAGCAACCGGAACAGCCGGAACAGCCGGAGCAGCCGGAGCAGCCCGAGCAGCCGACGGTGGTTTATGCCGTCACGAACAACCAGAAGGGCAACAAGACCAACAACCTGCGCGACGCGCAGAGCACAAATGCGAATCTCATCCAGACCTATCAAAACGACGAGCTGGTGATTGTCAACAGCGTGTCGGATGACGGCCTCTGGTATGATGTGACCGTCGTTCGCGACGGCAACCGCGGCTATATGCGCGATTATCTGCTGACGCAGATTTCCGAAGCGGACGCGCTCAAGCGCATTGATGAGATCAACGCCGGCCAGACAACCCCGCCGAGCGAGGAGACGCAGACCCCGACGGGCGAGGAAACGCAGACCCCGACGGGCGAAGAAACGCAGACCCCGACAGGCGAGGAGACGCAGACCCCGGCGGGCGAGGAAACCCCGAAGCCCGCGCCGGAGCATATGACCTTCCCGGCCTACGGCATCACTGTTCAGCAGGAGACGACGATCCTGCTGCGCGACGAGCCGAACGGCGAGATTCCGACGACCGGCGCGCTCAAGACGATCAACAAGCCGACCCCGGTGCGCATCGACGGCCAGAAGACCGGCGAAGGCGAGCAGGTCTGGTATCAGATCGAGAACCTGAACAACGGCGACACGGGCTATGTCGAGGCGTATAACGTGCGCGTCGTCACCGAGCAGGAGGCCAGGGACGCGGTGGAAACGCCCGCCCCGACCGTTCCGCCGATTGAAACCCCGACCCCGGAACCGACTGAGAAGCCCACGCCCACCCCGACCCCGGAACCCGTTCCGCAGGAGCTGACCGAGGGCGATGTGTATCACTATGGCTACAACACGGGCAGGCAGGTTGCTTTGCGCGCTGAGGCAAAACAAAGCGGCAAGGAACTCACCCGTATGGAAGCCGGAACGATTATATGGGTTATTCGCCGCGAAGGCGATTGGTGTCAGGTGCGCGTCAACAGCAAAGACGGCTATATGATGGCTGAATTTGTCAAACTGATGGGCGTGGAGGGAGAAGCGGCCTATATCGCCACC
>OLRC01002014.1_pt1 | contig 11798 bp, 9 predicted proteins | sample 1672081 | NCBI WGS metagenome assembly OLRC01 (sample SAMEA3136643, study PRJEB25190) | human gut metagenome | biome: human gut; feature: human-associated habitat; material: faeces | place: Austria | collected 2013
GTCCCGGATGTGATATGCCACGGGCAGCGACAATTCCCACGCCAGTTCCATCTGCGCCTCGCAGACCGTCATCTGCGTTTCGCGTGGCGACAGGTCATAGTAGTAATCCAGCCCGATTTCGCCAATGGCGACGACTTTCTCTTCCTTCGACCAGTCCGCCAAGCGCTGCAAATCATCCTCCACGAAGCCTTTCGCCTCGTGCGGATGGATGCCGATGGCGGCATAGCAGCCCGGATGTGCCGCTGCGAAATCCGCGCTGTGCCGGGAGGTCGCCATGTCCGAGCCAATCACGGCGTACCGGGTGACGCCCGCTTCCGCCATGCGGGTCAGGACGTCCTCCCGGTCGTCGTCGAACTTCGGCTCATCGACATGGCAATGAGAGTCAAACAGCGCCATCATCCGATGATTGCACCGTCCTCCACGCCCTCGCCGACGCTCATCAGGCGCAGATTATCCTCGTCATCGACAGCGGAGAGAATCATGCCCTGACTTTCGATGCCCGCAATCTTACGCGGCGCGAGATTCACGACCGCCACGACCTGCTTGCCGACGAGGTCTTCGGGCTTGTAATACTTCGCGATGCCGGAGAGAATCGTGCGTTCGCCGTCCTTGCCGAAGGAGAGGCGGAATTGCAGGAGCTTGTTGCTCTTCTCCACCTTCTCGCAGGACAGCACGCGCGCCACCTGCATCTTGCACTTGCAGAAATCATCGAAAGCGATTTCCGCCGGAAAATCAGGCGTTTCGTGCTTCTTCTCCGCCTTCTTTTCAGGCTTGGCGGCAGGCTTCTTTTCTTCCTTCTTCGGCTCTTCGGCGGGTGCGTCGCGTTCGATTTCCTTCTGGATGTCCAGACGCGGGAACAGCGCCGCGCCCTTATGCACCGTCAGGCCTTCCGGCAGCACGGCAAACGGCTTGCAGACGGAATCCCACGTCTTGAGCGCGTCGTCGGTCACGCCCAGCTGCTCGAAAATGCGTTCCGGCGTGCGCGGCATAACGAAGCCAATCATCACGGCGACGCGGCGGACGCACTCTGCCAGCGTGTACAGCACCGTCTTCAGACGCGGCTGACCCTCTTCGCTGCGGCCCAGCACCCACGGTTGCGTCATGTCGATATACTTGTTGCAATCGCTGATGAGCTTCCATGTTTCCACCAACGCGTTGGAGAACTGGAAGGCGTTGACGTAGTTCTCCACCTTGCCGGAAAGCTGCTCCGCCTCGTCCCAGATGGGCTTGTCAACAGCTTCATCCACCGCGTCGATGGCGGGAATCGTGCCGCCAAAGTACTTCTCAATCATCGCGACCGTGCGGGAGACGAGGTTGCCAAGGTCATTCGCAAGGTCGGAATTGATGCGCGTCAGCATGGCTTTGAGCGTGAACTCGCCGTCCGAGCCGAAGGGCATTTCGCGCATGAGGAAATAGCGCACCGCGTCGGACGAATACCGCTCGCAGAGCTTCACCGGGTCAACGACGTTGCCCTTGGATTTGCTCATCTTGCCGCCGCCCATGACCAGCCATCCGTGGCCAAACACCTGCTTGGGCAGCGGAAGGCCGAGCGCATGCAGCATAATCGGCCAGATGATCGTGTGGAAACGCACGATTTCCTTGCCAACCAGATGGATATCGGCCGGCCAATACTTCTGAAACAGCGAATCGTCATCCGATCCGTAGCCCAACGCGTTGATGTAATTGGTCAGCGCGTCCACCCAGACATAGACGGTGTGTTTCGGATCGAAGTCCACCGGAATTCCCCACTTGAGCGACGTGCGCGAAACGCACAGATCCTGCAGGCCGGGGATCAGGAAGTTATTGAGCATTTCAGCCGTACGCGTCGGCGGCTGGATGAAATCGGGATGGGTCTTGATGTAATCAATCAGCCAATCCTGATACTTCGAAAGGCGGAAGAAATAGCTCTCCTCGCGGGTTTTTTCCACTGGGCGGCCGCAGTCCGGGCAGCAGCCGTCCTTGAGCTGAAGCTCCGTCCAGAAGGATTCGCACGGGGTGCAGTACCAGCCCTCGTATTCGCTCTTATAGATATCGCCCTGATCGTGCAGTTTGCGGAAAATCTGCTGCACAGACTTCACATGGCGCTCATCCGTCGTGCGGATGAAGTCGCTGTAGTCGATATCCATCAGCTTCCAGAGCTTTTTGATGCCGTCTACAATGTGATCCACGTATTCCTTCGGGGTCACGCCAGCCTCGCGCGCCTTGCGCTCGATCTTCTGGCCATGCTCATCCGTGCCGGTCAGGAAGAACACATCGTAGCCCGTCATCTTCTTGAATCGAGCCATCGTGTCCGCCGCAGTGGAACAATAGCTATGGCCGATATGCAGATTATCGCTCGGATAATAAATCGGCGTTGTGATGTAGAACGTAGGTTTTTCGCTCATCCTCATCTCTCCTTCAAAAAAACGCCCCCCGCATGCGCGAGGGGCGATTGCTTATGCAATCAACCCTTGACAGGGGCCGCACCAATCGCAATCGCATGGCGGCATTACTTGTTCATTATATGGAAAAAAGGCCGATTTGTCAAGCAAAAATCACATTTCGGACAGATATCGCTGCCAGACGATGCGCGCCACATTGCCGCTTGCATCCAAGTAATAGGAAAGCTCGACAAAAATCGTCGCTTTTTCATCCACCGGGTCGTAATAATGAATCACGTAGGTGCCGTCCCCATTGCTGCGATAGGTGCCGAACTGCGTGTTGGCAGAGTTGTAATTATACAGCAGCCGGTTTCCTTCTTTATCCAGTGCGGCCTGCCCCAAATCGCGGAATTTGCCGAGCACTTCGTCGCTGCTCATGCCGACCTTGGTGGAACGCGGTCCGGTCATTTTGCTGCTTGTCGTGTCCAGCGCATAAAGCACCGGCGTACTGCCCGCCTTTTTGATGCAGAACCGCGCCGTTCCCCACTCGTATACCGCTTCATAGCTCTCCATATCCGGGCTGTACCATTCCTCCTCCGGCAGTATTTCGTAGCTGCTCGGCGTTCCCCACGTCTTCGTGAACGTGGTATATCCCGTCTTGTAGAGCGTTAGATTTTTAAACGTATCCTCCGATGTGAACATCCGCTTGAGATTGCCCTCCACATCGTAGGTCACGTTCATTTCATAGCTGATCTTTCCGTTTGCCGCCACCGCGATGGCGCGCAGGGTACTTTTGCCCGTCGGAAGCTGAATGGGTTCCGCGTCGTTATACAGGGTCGATTCCGTCGTAGCCTGCCGACCGTCGATGGTATAATAAATCGCGACAATCGGCGATGCGTTCTTGTCGTCCTCATCGCCCGGCCGCAGGCTGACCTTCGGCGCTTTTTTGTATTTGCCGGATGCATAGTTGGCTTTCGGCGCGGCCGGGGTCGGAATGATGACGGTATAATCCGCCGAAACCTGATCGCTCGGCGTTCCGTTCTCCGTAAAACCGATGGCCTTGATGGTCATCTTGCCTTCGGCCACATGCAGGCTCGTCCCTTCCGTGTATATCAGGCCGGATTCGGAGGGATCGGTGCCATCCGTGGTATAATACACCGTCTCTCCCTCCGGGATGCTGATGGTCACGTCAAGTTCCTCGGTGTATCGCCCTGCTGTTTTAGAAAGCACCGGCGCGGTCGGCGTGTATTCGCGCAGCATCACATCAAATTCCTGCGTACTGTTGGCCTTTTCCGCCGCCTGCCTCATCAGCGCAAGCGCCTCGGCGTTATAGCCCTCATCCTGATAGATCTTAATCAGGTTTCGGTATGCGCTCGGATGCGCAGGCGCGATATCGTTAATCAGAGATTCATAAATCGCCTTGGCTTCGTCAACACGGTCAAGCTCCGTATAGGCCTGCGCCATCAGAATGAGCGCATCGACGTTTTCCGGCTCGCGGTCAATCGCGATTTGCAGCGTTTGAATGGCGCGGGTGTAATACGCCTGATCCAGCAGCTCCTTGCCCAGCGTAACGTAAGCGTCCGTTCTGGCGATGCTCCATCCCCACTGCGCCATCAGCTGCTGGCCGCTTTCGGTTTTCAGCAGCATGTAGCCGCCAGCCGAACCGACGAAGAGCAGCAGCAGCAGAATAATCACCATGATGCGGAGCAGCTTCTTGTGCGACCGCTGGTAGATCGGCGGATTCATGGTCTCCGGCTTTGCATCGACCTTTCGCCGCAGGTTGTCCGGCGCGTGGCGGACATGCCGCACCTTTGCCTGTTCGTAGGCTTTCTGTTTTTCCAGCCCGATGGGTACCTTGCTCCCCGATCCCGTTTGTGCGTGCGTTTTTCCGCCCGCGGGAACTCGTTTCGGGGTGGATACCGTGCCGATATTCTGTGCTCTCGTCTGTTCTCTCTTGTGCGCGGGTTCGGCTTCGGGCGTTACCCTGCGCGCCACATGCGCGCGCGGTCTTTCCGATTCAACGTCGGCTTCCGCCTGTCTGCGCCTGTATGCGCGCTGTACGGCGTTACAGCCCGGGCACACGCGCACCGTATCCGGCAGTTCACGACCACAATTTGGACAAATCACGAAAGCAGCTCCTCCTTTAAGGGCAAAACATGCGCGTTCAGGCCGTTACACCTGCCTGAGAGATTCATAATACGGGTCGCCAGAAAATTCGCGCTCCGGCGGACGCTCACCGCCCAGCGCCTCAATGGCGTTAACGACCTCCACATAATCCAGATAGTTGATGTCCGGGCTTTGCGCGGCCTCCTTGAGCATCGGAATCGCGCGTTCGTCACCCAGCTTTGCCAAATAGGAGGCAAACAGCGCGCGCCGCTCGTCTCGCGTAACAAAGCGCTCGATCATCAGCTCATAAATGCGCTCGTCGCCGGGATAATTGCTCAAAACATCCGCAAAAATATCGCGTCCGGTCTGTCCCGCGCCGGAAAGGGTGGCCAGAATCGGCTCGACAACCGATTCGCCCATGCTCATCAGTGCCTCGGCGCAGAGATCGCCCTTGTCGCTCGGTTCCTCCAGCGAAGCGATATAATCAATGTAGCGCTGCATCGGCGCTTTGCTTTCCATCTCGCGGAGCAAGGAAATGGCCGTCATCTGCGTCTCTTCCGGCAAATCATCGCGGGCTACCAACGCCAGCAGGCTCTTTTCAGCCGGGTTGCCCAGCGCCGTCACCCGCTCCAGCAGAAGATCCGGCACCGGTACTCCCTGCGCGATGTAATCGCAGAGCCAGTTGACGAGCATATCGGCGTTGTCAAACTGCTCAAAATAATCCTGCGGCGCAACGCCATCCAGAAAATCGGCCGGTTTTTTGAGAAATTCCAGATAGACGTCCGGCATCATATCTTCGATCACATCCATGTCATCCTTGTATTTCTCGCTGTTTTCCTTGATCCATTCGGCCATATAGCGCTCAAAGGCGCGATCAAAGTTGATGCATTTCATCATCGACACTCCCTTTTGTGTTGTTTTCCGCCTGCTTTCGAACCGCCCGCAGAATTCTATTTGCTTTCGTCCGGCAGAGTCTGGGCGATACGCCGTATTTGGCTGTAATTCGGTTCAAACCGACCTTTCTGCCGGATAGCCTGTGAAATAGATACTCGAGCGCCGCCGCGCAGGCAGGCTGTTCACGCCTCTTCGGCACACCGTTTTGCTCCAGAAACGCGATGTACATCGGCAGCAGCATTTTCGGCGCCTGCGGAAAATCGGGCGACAGCGCGTCGCAGGCCGCCTGCACAACCGTTCGCGCCGCCTCCCCGTCCATCGTCCGTCCGGACAAAGCGCCTGCCGCAAGGCGAACATAACGCCCGCCGATATCCACGTCATACGGTTGAAACCCGCGTGAAGCCGTCAGCGCCTGAAGAATCGCCCGCTTCACACCATCGCTCGCCTGCGGATCGGTCAGCGCATCCAGCAGCACGTCAAGCGCCTCCGGCGTTTCCAACGCGCTCATCAGCATCATCGCAAGCAGCGCCGTATTGGTTCCGGCGATGGCCGAGCGCAACGCCCACGCGCTCAATTCGTACAGCTCCCGCGTTCCCTGCAGCGGCGTTTCCGCCATCGCGGAAATGATACGCATGGCGCGGTTGACCGCCTCCTCCGGCGGCACATCAAGCCCCAGCGTCAGCCGCCCCTCCGGCGGCTGCTCGTTTCTGGCCATCGCGTAATACGCCTGACAAACCGTATCCTCCGGCAGCAGGACGCAGAGACGGCCAAAGACGCGCTTAGCCTCATCGAACCGGCGCAGGTTCATCAGCGCACAGCCTCGGAGCATCATGCCGCGCATACAATATGGATCGCGCCGAAGCAGCGAGCGCGTCAGCCTGAGCGTCAGGCCGTCTTCTCCGTGCTTGGCAGATTCAACGGCTACGTTCAGCCGTTCGTCCACGCTTTGTGCGCGCAGCACCGCGATATGCAGCATACGGCGCGCCTGTTCCGTCTTTCCCGTCGCATACAGCACATCGACCAACACGCAGAGCGTCTGCACTCTGGCGGGCGCAAGCGCATGCGCCTGCTCGGCGTGGGTCTGCGCCTCGTCCAACCGTCCGAGAATCAGCTCGCAACAGGCAAGCAGCGTCAGCCTCTGCGCGTTTTCCCACAGATCAATGGCATGCAGCATCGTCCGGCGCGCCGCGTAAACCCGACCTCCCTGCAAGCGCTCTACGGCGCGGCGTTCCAACGCCTTCGCGCGTTCCCGCCGCGTCTGCGGCGTGGGCTTTTCAAGCGCCTGCCTGAGCTGCTGACCCAGCAGCGCGACCAGATCCGGAGATACGTGGCGGCGGTCGCTCTTTTCAAACTGATCGAAATAAGAAGCCGCACGCATCAGCTCCGCGCGCTGCGCCGCCGAAAGCGCCAGCTGGAACAGCGCTTCCGCCCGGTATTCGCCTTTCATTCGCGCCACACGCAGATACGCCCGCGCCGCTTCTTCTTCGCAGCCCATTTCGTCATACGTCTGCGCAAGCTCTCGTTCAAGCGCTTCGCCCGTGCCATATTGCTCCCGCGTTTTTGCCAGCAGTGCCATGGCCTCGTCATATCGCCCGGCAAGGCGGTGCTTCCGCGCGCGGCTGATCCAATATTCACTTGTGCGCGCCATGGAAACCACCTTGGTCATGACACTCCTCCTGTTCACTCGTCTCCGTCGCTCTCCTTGTGCGCCTGCGCCAGCAGTGCCTCAAGCTCCTCGCCGCTGAAACGGTAGTGCTTGCGGCAGAAATGACACTCCACCTCGCAGCCGTTCTGCTTTTCGATCATGTCGCGGATTTCATTTTCGCCCATCGACAGCAGCACACGCTCGATATATTCACGCGAACAGTCGCATTGCAGCCGCAGCGGCATTTCCTCCAGAATTTCCGGGTTCAACCCGCGGAAGCAGCCCTCGACGATCTCCTCCAGCGTCATCTCAGAAAGGAGCTGGGAAATCGAGCTGAACAACTCCGCGCGGATTTCCAGCGCGTCAAGCAGCTCTTCCGAGCAATCCGGCATGGCCTGAATCAAAATACCGCCGGAGGAAATGATGTTTTCACCCACCAGTGTGCCCAGCGCGCACAGGGACGGCGTCTGTTCGGATTCCAGATAATACATGGCGAAATCCTCGGCAATTTCGCCGGAGACCAGCGCCACACGGCCGACATACGGCTCGCCGAAGCCAAACGAACGCATGACGGTCAACTGGCCGTCCTTGCCCAGCGCGCCGCCGACGTTCAGCTTACCGTTTTCCTTGAGCGGCAGCTCAACCTCCGGGTGTTCGATGGTCACCTTCACCGTGCCGTCCGGCCCTGCAATCGCGCAGATCGGGCCAGCAGGGCCGCCGCCGTTGATCGTCGCCGTAATCCGGTCGCCCTCGCTCTTGAGGTTTGCGCCCATGATTGCCGTCGCGGCCAGCATGCGCCCCATCGCGGCGCTGCACGTGTTGCTCGCGTTGTGGATGTCGCGCGCCTGCTGCGCCAACTCGGTCGTATCGCAAATAAACACGCGCGCCTGACCGCCCATCAGCGTCAGCCGCAGCATTCTGGATTTCTTCTGTTCCATATCGTTGATTCCTCCGAATTATCCGTCTATTTCAGGTTTTTTTGCCGTGATGTGGATGCGCAAATCGTCTTTTTTCGGCGCGTCCATCCGCATTTCGCCGTAGGTGCACACGTCTTCAAAGCCGGCCTCGGCAAGCCATTGCGTCAGCTCCTCTTCGCTGTGCGCGCGCTGATGATGCTGCTCGCGGAAGCGTCGGTAGCGCCCATCCTCCTCGCGAACGAAGAACGTCACGTCCATGGCAAGCAGATGTTCCGCCTGATTGAGTTTATTCTGCCAAAGCACCGCCGCGCCGTCCCGTTCCTCGCCGAAAAAAGCGTCGCCCATGACGTCCTCCAGCTTATGCCGGGTCGAGCAATCAAAGCACAGCGCGCCGCCCGGCAGCAAATTGCGATATGCCGCGCTGAAAAACGCGCGCACATCTTCCGGCGTTGTCAGGTAGTTTACGCCGTCGCAGGTTGCCAGCACAGCGCCGACGCGGCGCGGAAGGGTCAGTTTCTTCATATCCTGCCGAACAAACGCGGCCTCCACGCCGTAATCGCGCGCCTTTTTTTCCGCCTGCCGCAGCATCGCGGCAGATAAATCCACGCCCGTCATCGCCATGCCGCTTTGCGCCAGACGCACGGTCAGGCTGCCCGTTCCGCAGGCACATTCGGCCGCGCGCCGGGGCAGCTCGCCCGTCGCAAGGCGAATCAGCCGCAGATAGTGTCGGCTCCATTCGTCGTAATCAAAATCATCCATCAGCGTATCGTATACGCTTGCAAAATCGTCGTACATCGCTTTTTCTACTCTCTGTTTTTGTGTGCCAGCAGCCCGCCGATCCGACCGCTTTCCTTCGCGGTCAGCCCGGCCCAGCCGACCTCCAGCACCCGTTCAAGCAGGCCTGCCTCCTGCGCCGCGCGATATTTGTCGCGTTCGCGCTGAGTCGGCGGTGTAAATCCCTTCATTTCTTCACCTCCCCGGCCACATTGTGGCCGCAAAGGCGTCGTTTCATGTGGATTTACTCGTCTTCCTCGTCCTCGTCGTCCTCGTCAGGCAGCTCGTCGTCCTCGCTTTGCGGGCGCAGACCCTGACCGACCTGCGCGCCTTCGATGTGCGGGTTGAGATACTTGTCAAACACGCCGTTGGCAAACGACGCATACACCAAACGGGACAGTGCGAAGCCGAACAGCAGATAATACAGCGAAACGATCATCAGCACGATGCCGTTTCCCGCGTAAATCCCCATCAGCAGCGCAATAACCGGAACGGCAGTGATGAGCCTCGCCAGCAGCATTTGCGGAAGACGCGCCGCGCCCATCAGAAACGCATTTTTGATCAGATTCCCAAAGCTCAGCTCGTAGCCGACCATCATCGGATAGAGCAGCGGAAGCATGACAATATAAATCAGCGTGGCGGAAAGCACGAGCATCAGCGGTACAAACATGACCGCGCTGCCCTTTGTCATCTCGCCGTAATACGAAACCGCCGTATATGCCACAAGCGGCACAACGGAGGTCAGCGCGGAAACGCCCAGCGCCTGCTTCCAGTTGGATTTGAACGCATCCTTGAAATCCGAAAACAGAAACGCATGCTGATCGCGCGCCCAGTTGCGCATCACATACGCCGCGCCCGCCGACGACGGGCCTGTGATGGCGATGCACGGGATGAGGCCGATCAGCCACATCATCAGATAGCCGGAAATCGCGCTCAGCAGCTCCGCCGCGCCGTCCGCGTGCGAAAGCACCGTCTCGGTGTCGATGCTCTGCACCGCCGCCAGATTGATATATGTCCACAGCAGGAACGGAATCCAGAAGATCAACTGCATCAGATTGACCTTAATCAAATCAAAGACGTGATCCTTGAGCACCATGAAGAACAGCGAAATGCGGTTTTTCGGCATATCCATCTCGCTGTAATCCCGTTTGCCCGCTTTGCCGTAATATAATCTGTCAAACAAGCCCATTTTCTTTATCCTTTCTGGCGGTCAGGCCGATAAACAGCGCGAGGCCGGTAATCAGCGCGCGCTCGTCAAAATCAAACGTATCCGCATGCAGCGGACTCCGGTGTTCTTCATCCATGCAGCCGCAGAAGACGAATACGCCCGGTACGTTCAACTGGTAATAGGCAAAATCCTCCGCGATCATGCGCGGCTTTTCCGTCACAAAGCGATCGCCCAGCAGCGCGCGGACGCGCTCCACCTCCGCCGGGTCATTCTCCACGCACGGGTAAAACACACGCTTGAACATCTCGGTTTTTGTGCCGAATGCCGCGTCCACGCTCGCCATGTTCTGAAGGATTTTTTCTTCCAGCTTCGCATAGACGGCGTTGGAAAACGTGCGGATGATTCCCTCCATCTTCGCTTCCTCGGCGAGAATGTTGCGCTGGTGCCCCGCCTCAACGCGGCCGATGGTCAGCAGCGCAGGCTGCGCCGGATCAATGCTGCGCGCGACAGTCGTTTGTAGCAGCGTCAGCAGATGCGCCATCGCCATCACCGCGTCGCGCCCGAGATGCGGCATTGCGCCATGCGACGCGAGCCCGTGAATGACGATATCCATTTCGCACGTCTGCGCCATCATCGGCCCCGCACAGGCGGAAATCCTGCCGATCGGCACATCCGGCATCATATGCATGCCGTAGACGACCTCGACGTGCGGGTTTTCCAGCGCGCCTTCCTCGATCATGTTCTTCGCGCCGCCGATGGTTTCCTCCGCAGGCTGAAAAAGAAGCACCACGTCGTCGCGCAGGCTCGCCCTGTGCTCGCTGAGCCACTGGGCAAACGTCAGCAGGTTGGCCATGTGCCCGTCGTGGCCGCAGGCATGCATCTTTCCCGGATGGCTCGAAGCAAACGCGCACCCTGTTTTTTCGGAAATCGGAAGCGCGTCGATATCCGACCGGAAAGCGATCACGCGCCCCGTCCCGCCCCCGCGAAACACGGCGCGAATCCCCGTCTCCGCATACGTCTTCAAATCGTCCGGCGCAAGCGCGCGAAGCTGCTCCATCAGATACGCATGCGTTTCATGCTCTTCGTAGCCCACTTCTGGAATTTGGTGCAGCGCGCGTCGATGCGCGCGCAGTTGATTTTCGTATCGGCTCGCCTCTTTTTCAAGGGCGCTGAAATCCATGCTCGATTCCTCGCTTTCCGTTCTCTTCATTTTAACATCCACTTTCTCAAGTTTATATTTTAGCATAATTGCGGCAAAATGAAAAGCAGGGGCGCACATTTCCTCCGCCTGCAGCGTATTTTTTATCAGGGCGGTCAGCCGATACGCCAAAATTCTGCCATGTCAGGGTTGACAAAGCGCCGCTTATGGTGCTATGATGAGCAGGTCATTCCTTTTTTCTCGTTTTTACGGGATATATTGCTGATTTTTGAAAGGATGGATTCGTCATGGAGCGTAAATGGCGTGTTGCCGTTGTCGGCGCCACCGGCATGGTGGGGCAACGTTTTGTTTCTCTTCTGGCCGATCACCCGTGGTTTGAAATCGCCGTCGTCGCCGCTTCCGCGCGCAGCGCCGGAAAAACGTATGAAGAAGCCGTTTCCGACCGCTGGGCGTTTGATTGGCCGATTCCGCAGAACGTCCGTCCGCTCGTCGTGCGCGACGCCTCCGATGTGGCGGCCGTCACCGGCGAGGTCGATTTCGTCTTCTGCGCCGTGGATATGAAGAAGGACGAAATCCGCGCGCTGGAGGACGCCTATGCCAAGAGCGAAACGCCCGTCGTTTCCAACAATTCCGCCCACCGCGGTACGCCGGATGTGCCGATGATCGTGCCGGAACTGAACCCGCAGCACGCAGATGTGATCGAATATCAGCGCAGGCGGCTGGGTACAAAGGTCGGTTTCGTCACCGTCAAGCCCAACTGCTCCATCCAGAGCTA
>OLRC01002015.1_pt1 | contig 11788 bp, 8 predicted proteins | sample 1672081 | NCBI WGS metagenome assembly OLRC01 (sample SAMEA3136643, study PRJEB25190) | human gut metagenome | biome: human gut; feature: human-associated habitat; material: faeces | place: Austria | collected 2013
CCTACGGGAAAGGCACGCCCGGGTACGACAAGGTGATGGCCACCGCCTTACGCTATTTCCCCGCTTCGCCCTCCGCACTCAATGAGAATGCCGTGAACGCCATCTCCCGTGAGGAGTATGCCAAGGCGGTGGAGCTGCTCGAGAAATCGGAAGTCACCGCGCGGTCGGCAGAACTGCTCTCCACCCTCGGTGTGGCATACGCCGGGGCCGGACAATACGACAAGGCGGAGGATGTGTTCCGCCGTGCTTCGGAGGCAGGCTCCGCGACTGCCCGGCATAACCTCGAAGAGGTGCGGCAGGTCATCGACCAGTTGTAGACAAAATCCATAAGCGAGAAGTTATAAAAACCTTTTTACTAATTTTTAAATAACAAAAAGATGAAAGTCAAGAGTTTTTTATTGACAGCTTTAGCTGCTTCAATGACGTTTGTTGCATGTGACAACAAAGACGATGAAATGGGACAGTTGGACAACACCCCAAAGAGTGTAAGCATTGACCTGTCTAATGTGATTCCAGTAACCAGAGGCGCCGGTCAAGAGGTAGAAGACAACTCAAAGGTTTCTTTGACAGATTTACAGGTATTCTTTACAGACGGAACTACCCTGTATAAAGGAAAAACAATCACTACTTCAGCAATAAAAGTAATTTTGACGACCGCGCAGATAAGGTATTCCATTTTTTACCTGCTGAGGTGAACAAGGTAATCGTTGTAGGTAACAACGGTAGTCAAATAAATGCATCTACTTATGTAGATTTGAAAAAAGACCTGATAATCGCCGAACAGCAAAATCCGACTGATCTAGACCTTTATAAAGAAGTCGAGTTGACTTCTGTGTCCGGTCAAGACGAGGCAGGACACCCGCTTTACAAAGCGAAGGTAGTGCTTGAACCGCGTGTATCCAGAATTGAAATCGGTAAATTTGAGTATACAGCTCCTACTCAAGGTCAGCGTAAGTACAAGAGTATTGAAGTTCAGCAGGTCATGTTGAACAACTATTTCGGGAAAGCAGACCGTCAGGGAGGAACAGCCAGTGACATACAGAACTCCGATATTAACCCCGGTTCTATATTCGGCCTTTTCGAGACAGCTGCTGATGCGTGGTATAACGATGAATTTACCTCAACAGAGAGTCCTGCAACCACCTTGCCTTTGGTTACATTGGATGAAAATACACAGTATAAGCATTCCTACGAGAAAGGCAATGTCCGTCCTGCATACCACTTCTTTCCTAAAGATAATAATATTGGAAATACTAACCATCCTCAAGTTCTTGTAAAATTGATTGGTACAACAAATGAAGGAACTAAGGTTCCTCTTTACTTGGCTACCAGTACATTCACTCCTGCTGTTACAGCAGATTTCGCCAAGATTTACGTCATGAACTTTGCATTTAGCGATGAGAATTTGGATAATCCTCAAAAATGTGTGGAGGTAACTGTTGACGTCATGAGCTGGGATGTAGTTCCTGTCACACCTGAATTTTAATTGATAACCCGATAGGCAGGGCGAAAGTTCCGCCCTGTCTATCCTTTAACACTTCAATCACATATATATGAAATTGACGAATATTGTTTTCTGCCTGACGTTGCTCGCCGGAGCCGCCACATCCTGCATCCGTGAGGATCTGGACGACTGTCTGAGCACGAACACGCTGTTGCTCAGCTACAAGGGCGACGGCACCACGGAAATATTCCCCGACAAGATCTGCCGGGTGGAGATGTTCGTATTCGATGCAGAAAATCGATGCGTCAATTCGAGTATCTTACCAGAGGAACAGGTCAAGGACCGCACGGCTACGCTTCCCCCGCTCGCTGCCGGAGACTACCGGATTGTCTGCCTGGGGAACACCCACCACACGAAGGTCGATGGCATCGCCACGGGCGATTTCGGCCGGATGCTCTTTGCCGCCGGGGATTATTTCGACGAGAAACAGGTTGCCGGCAACGATTCACTTTACTATGCTACGACCTCTTATACCGTACTGCCTTACAGCGGTGATGAAGAGGCAAACCAGACCAAAACCATAGAGTTCGCCAGCTCTCACTACGATCTGTCGGTGGAAGTGGCCGGAGTTCCCGCCCCGGGAACCCGCGCAGGCTCGCTGCCTGTGCTTGAGATATGCGGAGTCTCGCCCTGTACCGATTTTGAGAATCGGGCCTGTGGGGAGGCAACCGACTATTTGCTTGAAACCGAATACGAAGCCGGAAAAGCGTTGCTCACGGCCCGTACCAACATAATGCGTCACAAGAACCACGAGAACGTGAACATCCGCCTGAGCGCCGCCCCGAACGGGGAACCGCTGGCCGAAGTCAACCTCGCCAGGTTCCTTGCCGACAATCCTATTATAGACTGTTCCAAACATGAAGTGCTCATCCCGATACGCATCGAGTTCAAGTCGGGAGAAATCACGGTAAGCGTACCCGAATGGTACATCGAACAAGTGAAACCTGAGTTTTAGACCGAACCGAAAAGAATATGCTGAATACAAGAAAAATATTATACTGGGCAGTTACAGCAGTGTGCTGTGGCCTGTTGCCGTGCGGGTGCGTCAAGGAAGATGCCGCATCGCTCGGGGAACGGCACGATGTGGCAGTGCGGCTCAACGTAGGGACATGCGCTGTCGGCGAAACCGACGGCACACCGACCGGCGAAGAATCGGCCATTCACTCGCTTCGTGTCTATGCCTTTGTAAAAGGACAACTGGCGGGCCACGAGTTCCGGAGCGGAGACATGGAGACTCCGGCTACATTCTGGATGGATCTGACGATGACTTCCCTGACTACCGAAACGGTAGACTTCTACATCATCGCGAACGAGAAGGCCATGAGTACCCCAGGTGCCGAGAAAACCTTTACGGAAAATACTACGGAAGCGGAACTAAATGATTTCACGTTTACCACGCTGACACGAGATGTCCAAGCCTACGGACTTCCAATGTTCGGCAAGGAATCCAAAACAATCGACTTCTCGAAACTTTCTAACCGTCAGCCGATCGACCCCGGCCATTCGGGGCATACACCGCTGGAAGATGTCTTGACGTTCCAACTGAAGCGTCCCATAGGCAAGTTGGGCGTGTTCGCGGCCAAAGAAGCAGGTGAGGCAGGAGAGCTGTGTGTAACGGACCTGACCTTGCTGGAAGCCGGAACGCGTGCGTATAATTACCTGATGCCACAGACCGACGAAACGCTGAAACTGGCAGGCGCCACTGGTACCGGCGAGTTTTCACTCGTCCCCTCTTCAGCACCGGTAACGAAGACGCTGGCCACGAATATCACGCCCGAAGAGAGGCAGAACCCCGAAAACTACACGCCTGTACTGGGGGCTCCTTTTTATCCTTTCGAGAACCCTTGGGGCAGCGATTCGTGGAACACACCGGGTGATGAGCATGGAAACATCCTCAAAATCGGCTACACGTTCGACAGCGAGCCGCGCGAAGGTCTGGTCTATATGCCACGCATTGAAAGGAACAAGTATTATGCGGTATGCTGCCTGATGCACAACAGCGGCAAGATAACTGTCGCATACGATGTGGCCGACTGGGAGGACGGTGGAGATTATCAGTTGGAGTTCGATTACCCTTCCTATGAACTGCTGCAACCTTTCGGTGGAGGGACCGCCCCCTACGCGCAGCCGACGGTTTACTACAATGGCGGCGCATCATCGACAGCGGGAACCTACTCTTTTAGGTTCACCATCACAGGTCCTGTGAGACAGGAATGGCAGCCCACGCTGTTTGATGCCACAGCCGCAGACTATGAACTGACGGTATATCAAAACGTGGATGGTGTCAACACACTCGTGACACCGCCTTATGTGGCTTCCGATACAGCGTACGAAATCCGGGTAAGGGCACTGAAAGGCGAGAACGTGGACAAGCAGTTCTCGTTGGGCATCGCCTATACCCCGAAGTGGGATCCTTCGGGAAGCTCGCTCCTGCTGATCAACATGCAGAGCGGAGCCACGAACTGGACAGGAAGCGAGAGCACCGAGAAGATTGTAATCAAACAGGTTGACATACCTACAAACTAACAAGCGATGAGACGGATTATATACAATATGATGATTTGTTGTGCGGCGGCATGGCTTCTTGCCGCTTGCAGCAAAGATGACGATCTCCCCGGCGGGCAGACAGGAGGTAACGGCAACAGCATTATCCTCGACATCTCGTCGGGAGCGTTGCCGGTGAGTCGTGCTACCGTACCGGCCGAAGGGGCGGAGGTCGCAGTGAGCCATATCGACGTGCTGATTTTCAACGATACCGACGAGAAAACGAAGGTGTGGAGCGACCGGGTGAACGCGTCAGCCAATGAAACGGGACGGATTACACTGCCCGTAAAACGGTCGTCTTTTACGGAAAATGAGAGGTATTGGGTGTATCTGATCGCCAACAGCACCCACCCGGAAAAGGATTTTGAAAACCTCGCGAACCTGAACGCCTTGAAGGCGATGACGCAGGAGGACGAGAACATTCACCTGACAGGGAAAGACATTGAAGGTGTCCCGGGAACATTCCTCATGGACGGCATAGCCTATCCCGAAGGGAACGATGAACCGGCGGTTGCTGCTCCGGTCGTCCTCTACGACGGCTCGCAAGGGAATGACACGCGGCTGGCGGTCACGCTGCGCAGGGCAGCGGCAAAAGTCGTGGTGACCATCAACAAAGGCCAAGACGTGACTTTTGATTCCAAAGGCATAGGTTACTACCTGCGCAATATGCCCTATACCACATCGGTAGTGGCGGGTGCGGACGGTGCGGCAAAGCTGAGGAATACCGCCCAGACCTCCGGCGGCTATCTTGAGTGGACGGCGAACAAAATTACCGTAACGGCTTACATGTATGCCCATGCCTGGGACAATGGAAGTTCCATGGAGCAGGAAGTGCGCCTGGTGATGAACATTCCCCTGACTTACCAGAAGGATACCGACCCGCAACTGCGTCCCGATAACTACTACCAGATTCCTGTCTGTAACGGCAAGGCCCTGAACCGCAACACCTGCTACAGGGTAACGGCAACGGTCAATGCCCCCGGAGCGGAAAATCCCTCCACACCGGTGCAGTTGACGGATTTGAAATATACCGTGGAGAATTGGATAGACGAGACGGTAAATGTCGGAGGCGGGGACCGCCCGACTTTCCTTGTGCTCAACCGGTACGACCTGGAAATGCACAACAAGGAGGACGACCGCACCAGCCTGATCTTCACCTCCTCGTCGGAAGTGACGGCACAGATTACCCGGGTTTACTATATAGACAAGTTCGGAAGGGAACAGAACTTGGAGAAAAGATACCCCGATAATCCAAACGATAACGAATGGGGAGTGAGTACCGGATACAGATGGCGCAGCCATGGCAACATCCTCATTACTCCCGACAAGGGGCTCAACGGCAAGCTGGATGTACACAGCGACCTCCCCAGGAACAATACGATACGTTATATCGAAGTCCGGGTAACAAATGAGGACGGCAACGAACGTACCGTAACCATTGAGCAGTATCCGTTGGAATATATCACGAATATCCAGGGGTGGTACTCGTACCGCGATGATTTCAAGAATTCAGATCCTAACCCGACTACCTATGAATATGTAGGTGATAAAATTACCGGAATCGCCCTTGCCACCAGAAATATCTCCAGTTGGAACGGAGAATATAGATACCTAACGGGGACAGATGGTTTATTTGGAGGTCCTCCGGACGGATTCTTCGTTTCAAAAGTAGCAAAATTGAGGAATGATGGAAGCGGACAGTCTGATTTATATGAATACTATTACACATCAAACTCAAACAGACTTCGGGAATCCCGCTATAGCGAAATTAACGGCAGAATGTACACCATTGTATTGACAGGGACATCCAGTGAATATACTCTTGGCCGTCCACGTATGGTCCAGGATACATACCATCCGGAACTTATGGTTACGGATCCGGGACAGGACAATGCCCAATTGGTCTCGCCGTCATTCATGATAGGTTCCTGTGTAGGCGAATTCCAAGTTGGAGGAGGAAACCTGAAGCTGGACGGGAGTGACAACAGTGTCCGCGTTGCACGCGAGCACTGCGCGCATTATGTAGAAACGTATAAAGACCCGAAAACCGATAGGACGGTTACCTTGGATGACTGGCGCCTGCCCACAGAAGCCGAACTTAAAATCATTTTTAAATTCCAGGGCTCGAAAGACCAGGATGCAGACGCCATAGACTACCGCTTGAACGGACAGTACTATTACAGCGCAAGCGGAAGATTTTATAATGAGAAATACACCGTTAGCGGTACCGGAGTGGCCTGTGTACGCGATGCCTACGGTAAAAAGGAATAAACGTAGAAACCTGTCAAAAAGAAACGAAATATGATAAAGGAAATAATAGACAAGCTTGTCGCCCTGCTTGCGGTATCGGCCCTGCTCGCTTCGTGCAGCGAAAGCGAGTTGTGGCAGAATCCGCAGACCGAGGCACGCGACGGCTACATCATGCTGAATTTCAAGACGGAAATTCCTGCGATGCAGGAAGTCGTCACCCGTGCGGTAGACCCTGACGGTGGCGGAGTGCAAGATATGACACTTTTCTGCTTTGACAGTTACGGGCTTTTCATCTCTACCGTCAAGGCCGGTGTCACGGTGCAGAAGCCCGGCCCGGGGGAGATGGAGGGCACATTCAAGGCTGAGGTGCCCGAAAATACCCGGACCATCCATTTCCTGGCCAACCAGAATATGGATGAATTCAAGGAGGACAGTTTCCGCAACAAGTCGGAGTCCGAGGTCATGGCAGTGTTGGAGGGCTCGTCCGGACGCATGATCTATTGGGGCCGTTTCGCCTGCGATGCAGGAAACGACAGCAATATAGCCGAACAGATGGCCACCTCGGGCAATTCCGTCAAACTGATCCGCAACCACGCGAGAATCTCCGTCGACAACCCGGACAATAACGGGCATATCGTGATTACGGGCTTTGCGGTCTGCAACACCAACGCTTTCGGAACGGTGGCCCCGCACCACCCGAAGAAAGGCTTTGATTTCACGTGGCCTTCCAGCGACGACCCCTTCGTCACGCTTCCCGTGAACGATGCCAAGATGAGCGATATTACGGACGTGACATCCAGCATGAACCAGTATGTCTTCGAGTGCGAGAACAGTGCCGATGCCCCTGTCAGCGTAATTCTTCGGGGACATCTTCCGGATCAGGACGAAGAGAAATACTACCGTGTCCTGCTGGTTGACGACAAGGGCGAGCAGCTCCTCGTGCGCCGGAACCACCATTACAAGCTTCACATCGAGGGCGCGCTATCTTTCGGTCAGGCCTCCTTTGCCGAGGCGTTGGAAGCGGCAGCCACGAACAACGTATGGATTTCCATTTCCGATGAAGTGAACGAGGTGGAAGATACGGACTATATCCTGACAGTAGAGAAGACTTTTGTCGTACTGGACGAGAGCTTTACGGAAAACGGAGGCAGCTACACGCTCAATTATACCATTAAAGGAAAAAATGACAAAGCCATCACCGAAGCCGATGCCGCAACGGTCTCCTGGATAGACAACGGGGTGGCGACGCAGACATTCGAGACGAAATTCGAGGTCGTGAACGGTGTCGGACAGGGACATATCCAGATACACCTGCTTCGTTTGGAAAATAACGAGAAACTGGAAGGTACGCTGCTTGTCAAGAAGGGACGGCTGCAACGCAAAATCAAGGTCATCACGATCAGGAAGCAGTCTTTCGTGCCTGCATGGGTCGGGACGGAAATATACGGTAATTTAGGGAACGGTGCCAACAAGAACAACCGTGCCCATGTTACGGCCATGTTCACCATACCCGAAAGCTGTCCCAAGGAGCTGTTCCCGATGAATGTGTACCTTTCCGTTGGCGATCTGGATATCCGCAACGCTTCGGGCATGGAACTGCCCGTGGTGCGCGAGGCGGACAATGACTGGTACAGCAGCGGTGAAATCTCTTCCGTCTATCAAGGCAAAGAGCCGGATTACAAATTTGTCTACACGGCCGATGGTCCCGGCGTCCAGCGTGTCTATTTCGAGAACATATTGAATCAGGAAAACGGCTACGAGGGCACGCTCTATATCGAAGCCGAATATTTCGAAACGATGCGGCGCAAGTTCAAATACTCCACCAATCTCGTATCCATCACGGTGCAGGGACTGAACAAATACGATGCCGTAGGCTCGGGCGTACAAGATGAAGTGATATACTATCGTCTGGTTCCACAGAAAAAAGGAGCCAACGTGCAGTTTGACATGCTGCTGGCAGAGAGGTCCGACAATGATCAAGGGACAGGGAACGACAATCCTGCCAATGCGCAAGGCAAAGACGAATTCCTGCTCTACTCGCAATACCTGGATTATTACGAGGACGGTGAGGAACCCGATGCCGGAGTGACTGCATTCGATTGCAAATTCTATCCCGATGAATCGAACAATTGGTGGCAGACCAACAATCCCCAAGGTGGCCGTATGCTGATGTTCAAACCGAGAACTGAAGTTTTGAGCAGCCCGTCGCAAGGTACCGGAAGATATTCCATCTACATGAAGACCAACCGTGCCCGGAGCGCCGAGGTGATCCACATCGCCTCCAACGACAACCGGCTCGGACCGGTATTGCCGGAAGATGCAAACGAGGATAATCCCGGTATATATGGCGGCCGATCATACCGCAGTACGACTTTCGAGCTGGCCAACTACACCCCGTTCCGGTTCGGAGCCCGCGTGAAGTACGGCAACAACGACTGGCAGGGAGAGGCCGACGAGCCTGACCGCACGGTAGCATCCGGTGCCATACCGGCAGACATACCGGAAAAAGTCACCCCGTTGGAATGGACATATCAACCCGACCAGCGGGTGGATATCGGCATCGATGTGACGAGCTTTGCCGGTTTTGACAACAAGTCGGTGGATCCTTTCGGCCAAGCGTTCGAAATCTATATCGACGCGCCTATGCTGAAAATCGATGCCGGCCGTCTTGCGGAAAACAGACTGGACGGAACCAAACTGAAAGCGCATCCCACGATTCCCGGGCGTTTTGTCTATACCGTGGATGCCAAGCGGGAGACGGAACGGCGATATGGTACGGATGATATTGCTAACACGGACAATATTGCCTCCAGTCAGCGTGGGGAACGCAAGACCCTGCCGTTCCTTGTGAATAGCGTCGTAAGTGCCGGGGACATCGTGATTTCGTCCGATGAAAGCCGGGTAGTGTATTATTCCAAGACTTTCCGTGTGTCGAACCAATCGATTGCCGGGACGCTTCAATATAAAAATACCGCCGGCGTGGTGCAAAACATACCGAAGGATGCTTTCGTATCCTTCGAGCGTACCCGCAACGGAAGCCGTATCGGGTCGGTAAGCGTAACAGCCGACGGCCAGTACGAACTTCGGCTTCGCAAGGAATATGAGTTTAACTGGTACACGGACGAGGTGGAACTGCATTACACAGGTGACGGAGGCATGGTTTATCATGCGACATACCCGAGCCTGTCCAGCCTGTTTGCCAGTCCGCACATCGTACTTGAACCGTCTGCCGGCGAATGAGATTTTCCGAACCGGTATATGCAACGGCACCGGACGTTTCCACATCCGGCGCCTTTTTAACAACATAAGATATGAAGATGCTGAATCATACTTTTTTCGCCTGTCTTTTGGGCATGAGTCTCGTTTCCTGTTCACATGCCCAACAGCAGAAAACCAAGGAATTCCGTCTGCCCGACGTGCCTGTCACGCTGACGGCGCCTGAAGACAGGGCGGCGTACTTGTCCCTGCATTACTGGGACCACTTCGATTTTGCCGATACGTCGCTCATCTCCCGTCCTGAAATCACCGAGCAGGCCTTTGTCGATTTCCTCGGCATCCTGCCCTATACCGACCGGGCACAGGCTGCCATCGATACTCTTTTCCGCCGCGCCGCAACCGGACAGGAGATGCTGTATCACTTCATCGGGCTGAGTGACAAGTACCTCTACGAGCCCAATTCGCCCATGCATGACGAGGAACTGCATATCCTCGTATTGCGGGCACTGCTGGACAACCCCTGCCTGTCCGATACGGACAAGATACGTCCCCGCTACCTGTTGGAAATAGCCATGAAGAACCGTCCGGGAGACGTGGCGGCGGATTTCACCGTCACTTGCCGGGACGGCAGGCGCAGGCAGCTCTCCGGCATAAAGGCCGACTACGTGCTGGTTTACTTCAACGACCCCGATTGCGAGGACTGCCGCCGGGTGAAGGAATTGCTCACCCTGTCCCCGGTTGTGAACGACCTGTTGGAGTCCGGCCGTCTGAAACTCCTCTCCGTGTGTGTGGAGGGCAAGACCCCCGCGTGGGAAAAGGCGGAATTTCCCGCCGGTTGGATAGATGGTTATGATGCCGATCAGCGGCTTACCCGCGAACAGGTGTACGACCTCAAGGCGATGCCCACCCTTTACCTGCTCGATGCGGAAAAACGGGTGATACTCAAGGACGCTTCGTTCGAGCAGGTGGAAGAACGGTTGTCCTGAAAGATGCCTCATGAAAGCCTATGAAGACATCCGGAAAAGACAGTAAGGAGAGCAACCGTTTCAGGGGCATCAGGCCGGAGACGGAGGAGAAATACCGCCGAGCGATCGAGATGTACGCTTCCACGGAGCTTTCCGGCTGTGAGATATGCCGTATCTGCGAAGTGACAGAATCGGGTTTCCGGTGTTACCTGACCAAGTACCACCGTGAACTCGTGCTGGCCCGTTACGCTATACTGTGCAGCAAAGAAGAGGCCGGGCAGATTAAGTTGGGACAGCTCCGGGGACAGTTGCCCGCTACCCGTGTCAAATACAAGGATACCATCGAGGCGTGCGGGAGCATGGAGCATATCGGATTGCACGTAAATTCGGGTTGGAAGGCACGAATCTGGGCAGGCAGCCGTGTACGCACTACCCCGAGATAATCGAATGGCGCGAGAAGGTGCGCGATTGGCTGGGTATCGGTGACGGGCTGCCGCGCGGCACGCGCCGCTCCTGCAAGGAATAGTATGCTGAGGCCGTCAGGCTCTTGCAGGGTAACTCGTATGTCACGGTGCCGGAGGTTGCCGACTCCTGCGGGCTTTCCTATACCGGACTGGAACAGCACCTGTTGTTCTACCATAAGGATCTGGTGAAGCGGCGCATCAGGATACGCAAGAAGGCTCTCCGACGGCAGCGGAAAGGGGAAATCACCGGTCGGGGTACCGTGCACGCCCCCTCTCCGGAGTTGGTGGAGAAGTATGCCGAAGCGGTGCATCTGTATGCCACGACACCCATGTCGGCCGCACGGATAGCCGGGAAGACGGGAGTGTCGAAGAAGGGATTCTACGAGCACCTGCAAAGGTGGCATCTGGACCTGGTATGCAGGCGGAAGAATATCCCCTACGAGGAAGGGCGGCTAGTGGACTGGTCTAAAGTCCGGAAATACAACCCCGCGACAAAGGCCAAATATGCCGAAGCCATCCGCCGGCTGAAAGAAAGCGGGCTGCCGACGGCACAGGTCGCCGCCGAGTTCGGGCTGCAACCCGAAGCGTTCCGCAGCTACCTGAAGGAACACGAGCCGGAACTGTATGCCCGGAAGGGAATGGTCAGGACGGATACGGGCGGCGCGGTGTCCCGCCGCAGCATGGAGAAATACAGCGAGGCCATGCACCTGTACGGCACGACAACCGAAAGCGTGAAGTCGTTGGCCAGGCGGTTCGGGTTCAACGACTGCTCGTTCGGGCAGTTCATCAGAAGGAATTTCCCCGAACTGGTCGAAAAGCACAACGAAATCGTCCAGAAAAAAGGA
>OLRC01002017.1_pt1 | contig 11785 bp, 8 predicted proteins | sample 1672081 | NCBI WGS metagenome assembly OLRC01 (sample SAMEA3136643, study PRJEB25190) | human gut metagenome | biome: human gut; feature: human-associated habitat; material: faeces | place: Austria | collected 2013
AATCATTGAAGATAGTTTCAAAGATACAGGATGCGAACTTGTTTTTGAAGCATTCCATGGAGAGTGTTCTAAGAACGAGATTAACCGTTTGGTAGCTATCGTAAAAGAAAAAGGATGCGATTTGGTAATCGGTGTCGGTGGCGGAAAGATTTTTGATACAGCCAAAGCTGTTGCTTACTATGTAGAGAGTCCGGTTATCGTATGTCCTACTATCGCAGCAACAGATGCTCCTTGTTCTGCACTTACTGTAGTTTATACAGATGATGGTGTATTTGAAGAATACTTATGGTTACCTGCTAATCCAAATCTTGTATTAGTAGATACAGATATTATCGCAAAAGCTCCTGCAAGACTTTTAGTTTCCGGTATGGGCGATGCACTTGCTACATATTTTGAAGCAAAAGCCTGTCAGGCAAGTAACGCAACAAGCTGTGCAGGCGGACATATTACAATCGCAGCAATTACATTAGCAAAAGTTTGTTACCAGACGTTAATTGAAGAAGGCGTAAAGGCAAAACTTGCAGTAGAAGCAGGCGTATGCACAACAGCAGTAGAAAAAGTAATCGAAGCCAATACATTATTATCTGGTATGGGATTTGAGAGCGGCGGATTAGCTGGCGCACATGCCATCCATAACGGACTTACCTGCATTAAAGACTGTCATCATTTATATCATGGTGAAAAAGTTGCCTTTGGTACTTTAACACAGCTTGTTTTAGAGAATGCGGACGAAGACTTATTAGATGAGGTAATCACATTCTGCATGGACGTAGGACTTCCTACAACTTTCGCAGATTTAGGAATCGAACATCCAGATAAAGATGCCCTTATGGAAGCAGCAACCTTAGCAGCTTCCCCAGACGATACTTTAGGAAATGAACCATTAGAAGTTACACCAGATAAAGTATATGCGGCAATGGTCGGAGCAGATGCTTTAGGAAGATATTATAAGGGATTATAGTAATTTATTGAATCTTATTTTGGCCCAGCCCTCCTGTGTTGGAGGGCTGGGCTTTTTAAATTTCTGCTTTAATCAGGTACTTTGCTTCCAGCGGTCGTCTGTTTTTTGTTATCTTTTAAGAATATTCCAACCGAATCTGGCTTCCTTTCTGTGACAAATCTGATGGAGTCACCAGCAGTTTCAGAGGAACTCTCGCCTGTATCGTCTCCACATGGCTGATAATACCGATACTTCTCTTTTTGGACTGTAGTCGTTCTAAGCTATTCATAACGGTATCTAGCAAGTCATCATCAAGGCTGCCGAATCCCTCGTCTAAGAAGAAGAATTCGAGAGGAGCGGCGCCATTAAGCTGGATGGAAGAGGAGAGCGCCAGTGCCAGGGAGAGGGAGGTAATAAATAACTCTCCGCCGGACAAGGTATCGGAAGGGCGGATAGCTCCTCCATTTTTATTATCCCGGATGATAAATTCTGCGGAATCATTGATTTCGAGGGCATAGCTGCCGCCAGATATTTTTGATAGGATGACAGAGGCTTCTCTGGCGATATAGGACAGTTTTGACTGTGCAACATATTCAATAAATGCATTGCCTTTGAAAAGCTGTTCTAATTCTTTAATCATATCTTTTTTGTGGGATTCTGTTTCCCATTTCTGTTCTAATTCCTCTTTTTTGGCAAGGTCTTTTGTTATGGTTTCAATTTGGTGTGTTAAGAGGAGAATAGAGGAGTCTAATTCTTTTATCTGCTGTTTTATATCTGCCAGTTCTTCTTTTTGGCGAATCCATTCACTTTCTTCGATTTCTTTTTTTCCGAGTTTCTCCTGAAGATAGCGTATGCGTTCCTCGTTTTGCCGCACATCATCATAATAGGAAGTAATGTCTTTCTCTAATTTTGTTAACTCTTTTTCTTCCATGTAGTAAAGCTCGGGCTGGTCTGTTTTGGAAAAACCAAGTTCTTTTTTCTGAGTAAGATAAAGTTCCTGTATCTGTTTTAAGTGTGTCTCAGAGGAACGGCTGGTACTTTGACAGGAAGTAAGTTCCTTGTTCTTTTTCTGTAGTTCTTTTAAGCTTTGCTGATAGTCTTTCTCAGTGTGTTTTAAGGCTGTGTTAATTTCCTGTTGCCGTTGTTGATTTTTTGTGATTTCTGAAACAAAATCCATATTTATAGAAAGTGTTTTTGGAAACTTTTCTGTTTGTTCTGCGATAACTTTTTCACAGTTTTCGATATTGGCGGTGAGGGAGGAACTCTTATTTTCTAAGCCTGCAATTTGCTCTGAAAGAACTTTTATATCTGAACGGAGTTTTTCTAAATGCTGTCTTTGTTCTTTGATCGTTATTTCTTTCTGCTGGTGTTCTTGCTCTTTCTGACGAAGAGTTTCTAAAGCGTTTGAAAAATTCTTGATATTATTATCTTTTCGGAGAGTGAGAATCTCTTCTGCATAATTTTGCAGGGCAGAGTGCTGTTCTTTCAAAGTAGCGGCTTGTCTCTCGCATTGTTCCTTTTGTCGCCGCAAGTCTCCCTTTGCCTGTAAGTAAGTAGAAATCTGTTTGGAAATGGAAAAATAATCAATTGGTTTTTCTACTATGACAGGGGAAGCCTGGGATATATTTTCATTTATAGCAAAGTGGCGGTCTGTCTCATTATCTTCTATAGTATCTTCATCTGTAATCTCTAAAGCATCTTTTAAATTAGAAATATGTGTGTCTAAAGAGAAAAGTTCTTGCTCAAGCTGCTGAATAAGATTTTGCTGGGTTTGCTGCTGCTTTTCTAATTTTTTTAGTTCTTTTTCAAGATTTTTAAAAGAAATCTCAGAAAGTTCAGCATCTTTTTTTTCTATAGTTTCGGAATCGTTTTTTGAAAAAGCTTCAGTATCTCTTTTAGTAGTAACGTCAGAAATAGTTTCAGAAGAAGTTTTTACATTCTCGGCAATATGAGACTGTGAAACGTGTTCTTTGTAAGGAGTTCCACAAACCGGACAGAGAGCTCCTTCTTCTAATTCTTCCCGCAAAAGCTGTGCCATATGGTTTTGCTGCCAGGATTTTTGCTTCTGTTTGGCCTGTTCTTCTTTTCCCTTTATAATGCCTAACTCTTTTTTTGCGGAAGAATGTTGCTCATTTAAAGCAGAACGCCGATGGCAGAGTTGTGTATAAATATTTTTCAGAGACTTTTGCTGAATGGAAAAGGCATCATGTTCTTCTTTAATTTCAGTGTTTAAGGTGGAAAGAGCGTTCGCATTGGTGTTGTAATTCTCTCGTTTTTCCCGGTAGGTTTCTTCCATAACATTCCCTTTTTCAAGGAGCTGTTTTCTTTCTGGGCTGATTCTGTCAGCCTCGATTGATTTTTCGGATTCGACAATTTCCGAATGAATCTGTCGCTCTTTTTTAAAGTGTTGTTCCTGCGTTTCCTTTAGGGGAGCCAGAGAGGCTAAAATTTCTTGCAGTTCCTTTTGGGCGTTTTCTTTTGTCTGTTCCCAGGTATGGATGGTATCAGCAGCAGACTGTGCGGTATGAAGTACCTGTTCTCTTGCCTGAAGTAAGGGAAGTTCCTCTTTTTGAGCAGAAGCAGCGGCATGATATTCTTTTTCTGTTTTTTCGAAGTGAGACTGTAAACAAGCAGTCTCTTTCTGGACGGTTTCTAATTTTTCGCAAGCCTGGTCATAAGCAGACTGTGCATTTGAAACCTGAATAGAAAAAGGGCGCAGCTGGTTTGCTTTTTTTGTGATATTCAGATTATTTTCTTTTTCTTTTATGGATGGGAGCAGAAGTTCTTTTTCCTTTTGTGCTTTTTTTAAAGGGAGGAGTTCCTGTTGTGTATTGTACAGTTCCTCTGTTTTCTGAAAGCTTTTTTCTAATTTTGCAAGCTTTTTAGAAAGGCGGGAATGTTGTTTGGTATCACTTTTTTCTTGCTTTTGCAGTTTAGAAAGCTGCACAGAAGAAATCTCCTCAAAGTTCTTTTTTTCTCCATCAAGCTTACTTAAAAGAAGTTCTTGTTTTTGTTTTGCTCTGCCAATTTTATTGGTGAGTTCGATTCCGTATTTTTCAAGATGGAAAATACGCTGAAGCATAATGCGGCGTTCTTTATTCTTAAGATGTAAAAATTCGCTGAACTGTCCCTGAGGAAGAACAACGGTGCGCATAAAATCTTCACTGGTGAGACCGAGTAAACGGATACATTCTGCGGTTACCTCGGTAGGCTTATCAGCCAGGACAGTTTCATTTTCGCCATCGCAGACGATTAGGCGGCCGGTCGTATTGCGGACAGTCGAAGTGTATGTGTTATTGTGGTAGCGGAAAGAACGCTCTGCAAGATACTTTCTTGTTCGGTCTGTCGTGATGGAAAAAAGAAAGGAGACAGAGGCAGTTGTTTCGTTCGTATTAATAAAGTTTTTCGTATCACGGGGCAGCTTGGCATATAAGGCGAGGGTCATGGCATCTAAAATAGTGGACTTTCCGCTTCCGGTAGGGCCAAAGATGCCGAAAAGTCCCTGGGAAGTTAATGTTTCAAAATCAATGACCTGTTCTTCGCGGTAACTGTTGATGCCTTTTAATTTTAGTTGAAGTGGTCTCATATTAATTCTCCTCTATAATGCTCATTAAAAGAGAGAAAGTTTCCTCTCCGATGTCAACGTGAAACTTTTTGCGGTAAAAATTCTTTACAAGCTCGTCAAAGGGCTGTTCTTTTAGGTCAGAGGAGGAAAAGTCTTCGCTTTCATCTTCTGGAAGAACAGGGGTGATGGAGAGGATATCTGCCTTTATTGCTTTCATTTTTTTAATATCTTCTTCATGAATGTAGTGATCTGTCTTAACTTCTAAATAGACCCAGCATTCTCTGTCGGCATTTGCCTCGCATTGTTCGACAGCATCATCGATATTCTCACAATGCCACACTTCGATTGGTTTATATACAGGCAATGGCAGTTCCCGGATTATACAAGGGGAGCCTGCGGTAAGTGTAACGGCAATCACCTGCTTGTCAAAAGAAGTCTCCCTGACGTTAAATGGCAGAGGGGAACCGCTGTATCTTGCCTTCGGGCAGCCGGGGACTTTCTGTGGCTTATGAACGTGTCCAAGAGCAATATAATCCGCATTTTCCGGGAAAATCTCACCGCCGACCATGTAGCTTCCGCCAAGCTGGATACTTCGCTCGGAACCGTCCTCCACGCTGTTCATGACAAAAAGATGGCTTGCGATAAGGTGGATGGAATCTTCATGAAAATGCGTTGCTAATGAGCCGAAAAGAGAAGACATTTTCTCACTGTAGGAAGCCGCTTTTTTTGTTTCTTCTTCTGTCTCGTCAAGATAGACTTCGTTCAGCCGTTTTTCACTTGGAAAAGGAACGAGAAGGATATCCGCTTCTTCCCCATGTATAATCGCATGGATATAGCCGGCATCGCTTTCTGTAATCTCATTCTTGCCATACATACCGGGTGTGATTACGGAATTTGGTGTGCCTGCCATGACGATGCCGTGGTCTCTGGCAAGAGGTCCGGAGGCAACCAGCCGTTCTGGATTATCATGGTTACCGGCAATGACAACGGTCATACAATCGCCATTTCTTGATAATTGTTTTAAAGTATCGTAAAAAAGCTGTTCTGCCATGGCGGAAGGATTATAATTATCATAAATATCCCCGGCAATGACGATTATGTCAGCCTGTTCTTCTTCGCATATATTTATAAAATCTTTTAAAAACAGCCGTTGTTCCTCTAAACGGCTGTGTCCTTCAATATTTTTTCCAAGATGCCAGTCGGCGGTATGGATTAACTTCATCCTGACCCTCCTTTTGATTGTAATGTATTCTGATAATGTTGTTAGCAAACCTATAGCAGAGTGTATAGAGAAAAACTTGTAAACTCACTATATGATTTATAATAGAATATAATAAATTTCGGATATTTCTATTGTATAGTATTTGATTTCCAAATGCAAGGATATAGAACAAAAATTCGAACAAGTATTCTGCGATGTCATAAAAATAAATTTTCCAAAAACAAGAAAGAAAACTTATTTGACAGATGAGACAGGACTAGTATAGAATAGAACGGCAAAGTAACTACATAAATAAAGAACAGGTATTGTAGAAAATAAATTGCAAGAAAGATTCTGAGAGTACATATATAATAAAAGGAGGAAAAGTTTTGAAAGAACAATGGATGCAAAAGACAGTTGTTGTCTGGTTTTTAGCCATGATATGCTGTCTGCTTTGGGGAAGTGCATTTCCCTGTATAAAAATAGGATATAAGATGTTTCATATCGCATCAGCGGATGCCTCATCACAGTTGTTATTTGCGGGCTGCCGCTTTTTTCTTGCCGGTGTTTTAGTGCTTTTACTTGGAACTTCCGGTAATTTTAAGTTAAAAAAGACAGAGATTCCGATGGCAATGACTTTAGCTGTTTTTCAGACGATATTACAGTATGTATTTTTTTATATGGGACTTGCCCATGCAACAGGAGTAAAGTCTTCGATTATTAATGGAGCAAACTCTTTTCTTGTCATTATCATTGCAAGTCTCATTTTTCATCAGGAAAAGCTGACGGGGCCGAAGATTCTTGGCTGCATTATCGGCTTTGCGGGCGTTGTACTTGTTAATCTTGGCGGAGCGGGGCTAGATATGAGTTTCCACTGGAATGGAGAATTTTTCATATTAATTTCTACAGTATCTGCAGCGTGTTCATCGGCATTTATTAAGAAGTTTTCCACAAAGGCAAATCCGGTATTGCTTAGTGGATGGCAGTTTATGATGGGAGGAACGGTTCTTATCATTATGGGAAAATTAATGGGTGGTAAGCTTCAATTTGAGGGAATCGCGCCGATGTTTCTTTTATTATATATGGCCTGTATTTCCGCGGTGGCATATACACTCTGGTCTTTACTTTTAAAATACAATCCGCCGTCAAGAATCGCTGTCTTTGGTTTTATGAATCCGGTGTTTGGCGTCATGCTGTCTGCTCTTTTATTAAAAGAAAAAGGCCAGGCGTTCTCCTTAACCGGCCTGACCTCATTAATTCTTGTATGTATCGGAATTTATATTGTTAATCGGGAGAACCCTTTGAAAGAAGCATCGACAGGTAAGATTTCCGTGTAGTTTCTTTCAGGCTGCTGCCCATATCAAGAAGAAGTGCCTCAATGCTTTGCAGGGCACTTTCTTTTTGCTCTGGACTATCCACAAGAATCTCTAATTCTAAGAAAGAGCCAAGACTCTCTACCTGGTCTACGCAGGCGGTCATGCGGCCTTTGTGGTAGTACTGGCGAAGCTTTGTCACTGGGTATAGCTTTTTGTAGCCAAGGGAGATAAGAATCTCCCTTGCAATGTCAGCATCTTCGATACGGGTTTCCAGTTCCTTTCTTGTTGTGGAAACGGTGTCGAGCTTTGCACCCTTATAGGTAAGAAAGGACGTTGTTTCTCTGGTTGTAAAGTTCTCGCAGGTTCGTATGCGGAGGGCCTCGTCTGTTTTCATAAAGTCATGAAAATCGCTGGTAAAATAAAAATCGGATTCCTTAACGAGATTCCCTGCTTTAAATCCACAGTCTGTCAATGCCCGTTCTGTGATGGATCTTCGAAACAGTGGCAGTTTAATTTCTACTTCAATCATATACAAGCTCCATTAATATTCATCAAGAGTAAGTTTATAAGTTGTCTTATCAAGTTTCAGTGTTAACTGTTTGTCCTTTAACGTGTAGGAAAGTTTTGTCTTATCCATTTTTTTAAATATTTTGTAAAGATTACTGTCTGTGCCAATAGATTTCTCGCTTAAATCTTTGTCGAAATGATAGGTAATCGTATGTTTCTTTTCGTTGATGTGTACTTCACCGGCAACGTATTTTGGCTCATCGGCATCTTCAGCTCCGTCTGTTACATACAGATATAAAGTATTTGTATCAGGATTCATAGTAAAATAACTGAAGTGATCGGAAGAGTCAAACTTCCAGTTAAAACAAGTATCACAAAGTCTGTAAGAATCACTGTCACTCTTTAATCCATAAATTACATTATTGTAAAAAGAAAGGCTCTTTCCATTGTAAGATAAAGTGATGGAATCATCCTCTGCCTTCATAGTAATAGTAGATTTTGAAAAACCATCTGGCAGATCTTTTAAGAAGTCTGGAAGCTTCATACTTGCCTCTTTATAGGTATAGAATGTAAATTCATTATCTCTGCTTGACAAATAGAAGAAGTTTGTAAGAAAAGTTGCTTCTCCTTCTGTAGCTGCCTTAGGGTCAATGGAATAAAGCTCCATATAATTATCATAAAGACTTAATTCGTAAGTTATTGTATCCTCATTGCTTCCGTCATTGCTGTACCACACATCATTCTCCGCAAGGTTTAACAGGGGGCTTGCCGAGCTGTTTTTAGAAGTTTGTTTGGAAGAATCGTTTTGCTTTTCAAAAAGGTAGCTGACATTATCATAAGTAAGTACCAGCTTATTTTTTGTCGGCATATCGTAAGACAGTGTGCTGCCAGAACCGAGGCCGTCCCAACCAGAAGGAAGTTCCGCTGCGGTTTCTTCTCTGGTATCTAAGGAAAACTTTTCTGACTTAGCAGAGAGGCTTCCGGAAAGACAGGTTTTATTCTGTGCAATATCTTTGAGAGTAAATGTTCCCTCTTTATCTATAGAAAAACTTAGATAGTCACAACTATAGCTGTCATCTCTTCCTAAAGCATTTCCAACACCATTCCAGGTTCCAACCAGCTCTGCACCATCCTTACCAAGACTTCCGGAAACTTTATCACCACAGCCGGTACCGACAAGTGCAAGTAGTAAAAGAGTGAAAAGTAGTAAAAAATTTTTCTTCATAATAGGTCCTTTCTGTGCGTAGTTGACACACAATTTATATGATACGTCTTAGTTTTTGTAAAAAAGACGTACTTTATTCTACCACATATCGGGAAGAAGTAGGAGAAAATATCTAAATCTTTTTAAATATCTTTTTTATAATTCAAAAGTCCTGTTAGTTGCGTTTGTGGGTATCTTATTGTATACTTTATAAATATACGCTATTAAATATGTTTTAGATTCAAAAGGAGGACCTTGATTCATGAAAATGATTTCAATCGAAAAAGAACTGAAAGAGAATTCTTATCCGGGAAGAGGAATTATTGTCGGACGTTCCGAAGATGGAACAAAGGCCGTGATTGCGTATTTTATTATGGGAAGAAGTTCTAACAGCCGTAACCGTATTTTTGTAGAGGACGGAGAGGGCATTCGCACACAGGCATTTGATCCTTCTAAATTAGAAGATCCAAGTCTTATTATTTATGCCCCAGTGAGAGTGCTTGGAAATAAAACAATTGTGACAAATGGAGATCAGACAGATACTATCTATGATGGTATGGACAAACAGCTTACTTTTGAGCAGTCCTTACGTTCTAGAGAGTTTGAGCCAGACGGACCAAACTACACTCCTAGAATTTCTGCAGTTCTTCATTTAGAAAAAGGTGAGTTCAATTATGCCATGTCTATTTTAAAGAGCAATAATGGAAATCCGGAAAGCTGTAACCGTTATACATTTGCCTATAATAAAGTTCCAGCGGGAGAAGGCCATTTTATTTCTACATATATGCATGATGGCAATCCATTACCAAGTTTTGAAGGTGAGCCAAAGTGGATGGCAATTCCGGATGATATGGATGCATTTGCTGAGCTGCTTTGGAGCAGCTTAAATGAAGATAATAAAGTATCTTTATTTGTCCGCTATATTGATATTGCAACAGGAAAATATGAATCTAAAATCATTAATAAAAATAAATAACAGGTAATTATTTATAACGGTAGAAAGTCGTATCTGCCGCGCAAGTTTATAAGATATATTCAGACGTGTGATGAGAATTTATATAGCTATTTAAATTTGCAGGAGTTTAAATAATTACATTATACAGAATAACCGAAATCACAAAGTCAGAACATAAGTACATCATAAAAAAAGAGGTAAAATAAGAATGAAAGAATTAGAGTTAAAATATGGATGCAACCCAAACCAGAAACCATCCCGGATTTATATGGAAGAGGGGGAACTCCCTATTCAGGTACTGAACGGAAAACCAGGTTATATTAACTTTTTAGATGCTTTTAATGGCTGGCAGCTTGTAAGCGAATTAAAAAAAGCAACGGGGCTTCCTGCTGCAACTTCTTTTAAACACGTATCTCCAGCCGGAGCAGCAGTAGGTCTTCCTCTTAGCGATACACTGGCTAAAATCTACTGGGTAGATGACCTTGGAGAATTATCTCCTCTTGCCTGTGCTTATGCAAGAGCCAGAGGAGCGGATCGTATGTCTTCCTACGGTGATTTTATCGCATTATCCGATGTATGTGATGTTTCTACAGCCAACATGATTAAAAGAGAAGTATCTGACGGTGTGATCGCTCCAGGGTATGAACCAGAAGCACTTGAGATTTTAAAATCTAAAAAAAGAGGGAACTACAATGTAATTCAGATTGATCCATCTTACATTCCGGCACCAATCGAGAAAAAGCAGGTATTTGGAATCACTTTCGAGCAGGGAAGAAATGAATTAAATATCGATGATAAGTTCTTTGATAATATCGTTACAGAGAATAAAGAACTGACAGAAGAGGCAAAGAGAGACTTAGCTATTTCCATGATTACTTTAAAATATACACAGTCTAACTCTGTATGTTATGTAAAAGATGGACAGGCGATTGGTATTGGAGCAGGTCAGCAGTCCAGAATCCACTGTACACGTCTTGCAGGACAGAAAGCAGATAACTGGTGGCTTAGACAGTCCCCTCAGGTAATGGGACTTCAGTTCAAAGATGAGATTCGTCGTGCAGATAGAGACAATGCGATCGACATCTACATGGGAGATGAATACATGGATGTACTCGCAGACGGTGTATGGGAAAATACTTTCAAAGTAAAACCGGAAGTATTTACAAGAGAAGAAAAGAGAGCATGGCTTGATAAACTTACAGATGTAGCATTAGGCTCTGATGCTTTCTTCCCATTTGGTGATAATATCGAACGTGCACATAAGAGCGGTGTAAAATACATTGCACAGCCAGGAGGATCTATCCGCGATGACAATGTAATCGAAACATGTGATAAATACGGAATCGAAATGTCATTCACAGGAATTCGCTTATTCCACCACTAAAATATGAATCTGTAGATTTCGTACAGACGAAAAAAGAAATACTGCCATATCCCATCTGCTCTGTAGTCGCTGCGTTTAAGATGCTCAACTGCATCTTAAACACGCTCCGAAGTCGCATCTGGGATATGGCAGTATTTCTTTTTTCTGTCTACTCTAAATCCACAGTTTGTGAGAATGGGGAAACTCCAGAAGGTTATGGATTCTTGGGGGAATTAAAGTCTAAGGGGTTGACATTCAAATTGTTGTATGTTGTCTACACTTGAAATTTGAATGCGATTTAACAGGAATATGCTTCCTTCTGGAGATTTCATCTGTAGACAAATAGAAAACCAGAATTATATTTTTGCTATCCGTAAAGTATTTTATCTTTTCTTTATATCTTTCGTAGCGTTGTTCTAGACCTTCTGGCTGTAAGAGTGTAGAATATGCCATTTACGCTACCTTCATTATAATGTGTTATTGGTTGCTATGTGATTGTTATATACATAATTTGACATAAAAATCAATGAATATCTAAGCTAAAATTCTACAACCTACAACAATTTGAATGTCAATCCTTTTGAATTTAATTTCTCGGAAAGTTATAACCTTTTGGAGAATCCCCATTCTCATCAAATGTAGATTTAGAGTAATCAGAAAAAAGAAAAATCAGCCTATTCCAGATGCGGCTTCGGAGCGTGTTTAAGATGCGGACGAGCATCTTAAATACAGCG
>OLRC01002018.1_pt1 | contig 11784 bp, 8 predicted proteins | sample 1672081 | NCBI WGS metagenome assembly OLRC01 (sample SAMEA3136643, study PRJEB25190) | human gut metagenome | biome: human gut; feature: human-associated habitat; material: faeces | place: Austria | collected 2013
AACCCAGACCAAATGAAATCCCCGGAGTTCATTATCATTATATTTCAAATGAACAGTTTGAAACAATGATTAATGAAAACAAGCTTTTAGAATATGCTGGATATGTTGATCATTATTACGGAACACCAAGAGAATTTGTAGAGGAAAATCTTAACAGTGGAAATGATGTAATATTAGAGATTGAAACAAAGGGTGCTTTGCAGGTAAAGAAAAACATGCCTGAAGCTATTTTGATTTTTATATTACCTCCAAGTGCTGATGAACTTAGAAACAGATTAGTTGGTCGTAATACTGAAACAGAAGAAGTTATTAATGACCGTTTGAAAAAGGCGGCAGAAGAAACTGACAATATGGAAAAATACGACTATTTCGTATTAAATGATGAAGTTGAAAAATGTGCAAAGCACATTGAAAATATAAAAAATGACAACAATCCTCAGTCTCTAGACATGGATTTTGTTAATCAAATAAAAAGCGAAATATTAAAATTCGCCGAAAGGAGATAAAAATGTTACACCCATCATATTCAGATTTAATGGCAGTAGCTAATAGTGATGTAGAGGACGGTGAACAGCCGGTTGTACAGAGCAGATATTCAATTGTTAAGGCAACTGCTAACAGAGCTAAGGAAATCATCGATGCAAGAAGCGTTGAGGAGAAGATTGCCAAGGCAAGAATTGAAGCAAGCAACAAGGAAAAAGAGAAAGAAAAGGATGAAAATCTGATGAATTTGCCGGTTCTGGTTGTGGATGATGATAAGACATGCTGTGAAAGTACAGTTGCGACATTGAAGGAGACTGGAATTACAGGCGAATGGGTCCTCTCCGGCAGAGAAGCCGTTGAGCGCTGCTATGCACGTCATGAGTTAAAAAATGATTACTTTGCTGTTATTTTGGACTGGAAGATGCCGGATATGGATGGCATAGAAACTGCCAGACAGATTCGGAAACGGATAGGGAAGGAGATTACCATCATTGTACTGACATCTTATGAGTTCAGCGAGATTGAAGAAGATGCAAAGGCAGCAGGTGTAGATGCTTTTATTGCAAAACCGTTATTCCGTTCCAGGCTGACCGCTACACTGCGGCAGTTTGTTTCTGACAAAAAAGAAAAAACAGCAAGGAATTATCTGGAGAATCTGTCAGAAGCAGATTACACAGGAAAAAGGATTCTGCTGGTCGAGGATAATGAGTTAAACAGAGAAATTGCAGTGGAAATCCTGCAGATGACAGGGGCAGAAGTTGAGACAGCCGAAAATGGAAAAATTGCAGTTGAAAAAGTGGAGGTTTCTCCAAAAGACCGGTATGACCTTATTTTTATGGATATCCAAATGCCTGTTCTGAATGGTTATCAGGCAACCGCAGCAATTAGAAGCCTCCCCGGTGAAAAAGGAGAACTGCCAATTGTTGCCATGACTGCCAATGCTTTTGCAGAAGATGTACAGCTGGCAAAAAATACAGGTATGAACGGACATATCGCAAAGCCGCTGGATATGAATAAGCTGAGTGATGTTTTGAAAAAATGGCTGTAATGATACTGCGAACGGAGTGAACAGGAACGCTGTAATTTATTTATGTGTAGGCGAAAAAATAATTGACAGAAAAACACAGTCATTATAAAATATTTCCGAAAGGTAATGTGGACAAAAGTCTGGGTGGATAAGCTTCCCAGGCTTTTTATGTGAAGATAGAACAGACCGCAGTTTTCTTATTGAAAGAGAAATGTCTGTTTGAAAGTCTGTTGCCTGTCTTTCATTGAGGAGAGAAAAATTTATGTTAAATCAGTTTTCAAGAACCCAGCTTCTTCTTGGAGAAGAGGGGATGAAGAAGCTTGCCGGTGCCAGAGTGGCAGTATTTGGAATCGGCGGTGTTGGCGGATATGTGTGTGAGGCGTTGGTGAGAAGCGGGGTAGGTGCTTTTGACCTGATCGATGACGACAAGGTATGCCTTACGAATCTGAACCGCCAGATCATAGCAACGCGAAAAACAGTGGGAAAATACAAGACGGATGTTATGAAAGAGCGTATGCTGGAAATCAATCCGGACGTGAAGGTGGAGACACATAAGTGTTTTTTTCTGCCGGAGAATGCAGACGATTTTCCATTTGAAGAATATGATTATATTGTAGATGCAGTAGATACCGTTACTGCAAAAATCTCCCTTGTCATGAAGGCGAAGGAGAAAGGGGTTCCGATCATCAGTTCTATGGGTGCCGGAAACAAACTGGATGCAAGCCAGTTTAAAGTTGCGGACATTTATAAGACTAAGGTCTGCCCTCTTGCCAAGGTTATGCGCCGCGAACTGAAGAAACGTGGCGTCCGTAAGCTGAAAGTGGTTTATTCCGAGGAAATCCCTACAAGACCGATAGAGGATATGTCCATCAGCTGCAGAACCCACTGTATCTGCCCGCCAGGTGCCAAGCACAAATGTACAGAGCGTCGTGATATTCCGGGAAGCGTAGCATTTGTGCCGTCTGTTGCAGGACTGATCATTGCCGGAGAGGTTGTGAAGGATCTTTGCAAGCCTTGAAAGATCCCACAAAGTGGGGAGTGCAGGTAATTGAGGATTATGCTCTGAAACGTGACGATTATGCAGATTTCTCCCCGAGAGGGAACGTTGTGTTATAATAAACTAGTCAAGTACAAGGAGGCTTTGGGAGAGCTTTGGTAAACAGAATTGCCATATGTGACGACGTGGAAGTTGAGCGTTTTGTGCTGAAGCGTCAGTTGATGGTGTACTTTCAGACAAATGGCAGGGAGGCGCAGATCCAGGAATATGAATCTGGAGAGAGCCTCCTTGCAGACATTGAAGAGGGCTATATATGGCCAGATCTGATTTTTCTTGATATTTATATGGGCGATCTGAATGGAATGGACACGGCACGGAAGCTGCGTGACCTGGGAGTAAAAGCGCCTATTGTATTTCTGACTGCTTCACCTGATTTTGCGCTTGAAAGTTATGAGGTAGAAGCATCCGGCTATCTTCTGAAACCTGCAGAAGAGAAGCAGACCACAGCAATTTTAAACAGACTGCTGAAGTCTGAGCTTCGCAGGCGGATTTCAGTGAAATGCAGAAGACAGTATCGTTATCCTTTCGTGGATGAAATTTTATACCTGGAAAGTGACCGCCATACAGTAACCTTACATATGCTGGATGGTTCGGTGCTTGAAACTGCGGAAAAACTTGGGAATCTTGAGAAAAAGATAGAGGATCCCCGTTTTTTGCGTTGCCACCAAAGCTTTCTGGTAAATATGGATCACATTACAGATGTAGAAGAGGAGTTTTTACTCCGAAATGGAGAACGGGTTCCCATTCGCGTGAGAGGACGTAAGGATGTGCTGGATGCTTATAATCACTATTTCAGGATAAAGTCATCCGGCAATTGAAAGAGAGCAATTGCCAGTATGGTGAATAAAAAACGGATTTCATAGACAACAGGCAGGAAACACAGTGATTAAACGGAGCTATTGCTCTCTTGATCGCTATGTTTCCTGCCTGTTTTTGTATGGTGCAGATTGCGGTATATTTTGCTCGAATTCGACCTACGCAGCCCGCTGCGGCGCCCTCATCCGGGCAAAATCTCCCACAAATTGTGATGTACATCTTGCGGAAGCCTTTTTTAGACACGCTTTCGTTTCTTAATCCCTGGAAAACAGATCCCTTGTATAAACCTTTTTCTTCACATCGTCCAGGACCTTGTCATAACGGTTCGCCAGAATACACAGGCTTTTTTCTTTAAACTCTTCCAGATTATTTACAACCTTGCTGCCAAAAAATGTGGAACCGTTTTCCAAATTGGGCTCATAGATGATGACAGTGGCGCCTTTTGCCTTGATCCGTTTCATAACACCCTGAATGCTGCTTTGCCGGAAATTATCGGAATTACTCTTCATAGTGAGGCGGTAGACGCCGATAACCACTTCTTTTTCCAGGCTTGACTGATAAAGGTTGTCCTCATTGTAGTTGTAATAGCCGGCTTTTTGCAGTACCTGATCAGCAATAAAATCCTTTCGGGTACGGTTGCTTTCCACGATTGCGGACATCATATTCTGAGGAACGTCGTTGTAATTGGCAAGAAGCTGTTTGGTGTCCTTAGGCAGGCAGTAGCCGCCGTAGCCAAAGGAAGGATTATTGTAATGAGTTCCGATCCGGGGATCCAGACAGACTCCATTGATAATATCGCGGGTGTTCAGCCCCTTCATTTCCGCGTAAGTATCCAGCTCATTAAAATAGGAAACACGAAGTGCCAGATAGGTGTTGGCAAAAAGTTTTACAGCTTCTGCTTCCGTATATCCCATGAACAAGGTGTCGATATTTTCTTTAAGAGCACCCTCCTGAAGAAGTGCTGCAAAAGTATGAGCTGCTTCTCTGGTGTGTTCATCACAGGAGACAATGATCCTGCTTGGGTAAAGATTGTCGTACAGGGCCTTGGACTCTCGGAGAAATTCCGGGCTGAAAATAATATTGTTATTGTGAAGCTTCTTTCGGATAGATTCTGTGTAGCCTACAGGAATCGTAGATTTGATCACAATTGTGGCAGCAGGATTCACCCTTGTGACCAGGCTTAGTACAGCTTCAACAGCGGAAGTGTCGAAATGATTTTTCCTGCTGTCATAGTTGGTGGGGGTGGCCACTACCACAAAATCAGCCTCTGCGTAGGCGGATTCTCCGTCTGAGGTGGCCGTAAGATCCAGTTCCTTTTCCGACAGGTATTTTTCGATATATTCATCTTGGATTGGAGATTTCTTCTGGTTTATCAAAGCAATCTTCTCCGGAATTATGTCAACTGCAACAACATGATTATGCTGAGCCAGCAGTACAGAAATAGAAAGCCCTACATATCCGGTACCTGCGACTGCAATAGATTTATTCATGGTAAGTTCCTTTCTTAAAAAAGTGTGAAATCGGGAAAAAAGAGTTTAAATTTTCACAGTTTGTGCTACAATATATAACACTAATGATGAACCGTTCATGCACAATTTTTATAAATAATAACATGACAGACTGGAAAATACAACGCCTTGGGAACTTTTTGGAATATGCAGATTACAGAACGTTACCAGTGAACAGTAATACAGAACTGACTTTTAAACAGTCTCTGATGAATGGAGGAACAGAATATGTGTACAGCAGCAACCTATAAAACAAAGGATTTCTATTTTGGAAGAACTCTGGATTATGAGATTTCCTATGGAGACCAGGTAGTGATCACGCCTAGAAATTATGTATTTGACTTAAGAGAAGGCGGTCAGCTGAAAAATCATTATGCCATGATCGGAATGGCATGTGTTATGGAGAACTATCCTCTGTATTATGATGCGGTCAATGAGAAAGGTCTTGGAATCGCCGGCCTTAATTTCGTTGGAAATGCCAGCTACAAGAAGCCTGTAGAGGGGAAAGACAATATCACTCAGTTCGAACTGATCCCATGGATTCTGGGAAAATGTGCTACAGTGAAAGAAGCACGCCAGCTTCTTAAGAATATGAACCTGATTGACACCCCATTTCTTCCTGATCTGCCAGTTGCGCAGCTGCACTGGATTATTGCGGACAAAGAGGAATGTATTACCCTGGAGTCGTTGGAAGAGGGAATGAAAATATATGATAATCCAGTAGGTGTCCTCACAAACAATCCGCCCTTTAACTATCAGATGTTTAATCTGAACAATTATATGCAGCTGGCTGTGGAAAACCGCAGTAACACTTTTTCAGAAAATCTGGAACTGAATCAGTACAGCCGGGGAATGGGTGGCATGGGACTGCCGGGAGATCTCTCCTCCCAGTCAAGATTTGTGCGGGTGGCCTTTGTAAAAATGAATTCTCTGTCCGGGGATTCAGAAGAAGAAAGTGTAAGCCAGTTTTTCCACATTCTTGGCAGCGTAGACCAGCAGAGGGGCTGCTGCAAGCTGGGAGAAGACAAGTATGAGATTACGCTATATACTTCCTGCTGTAATACGGATAAGGGAATTTACTATTATAATACTTACGACAACCACCAGATCAGTGCTGTGGATATGCACAAGGCGGACCTGGAAGGTGAGAAGCTTTATACCTATGCGCCCATAAAAGGGGAACAGATCAGAATGCAAAATTAGCTCCCGTTTCGAAATAAATGTTTCAAAAAACTACCATGTTCCAGAAAGAATGTTCGATTCTTATTGCAAAATTTTAATTTAGTGCTATAATGAACTATCATAGATTCAGATGGCGAATTCATATGAGTTCGCCATTTTCTATAGAATAAATCTGGCACTCATATTAAAGGAGTGCTAACAATACAAGGAGGAAACATGTATGATTACAATACCAGTTTATGAACTTCTTCTTTTACCGGAAGTTACATTTTTCTTTAAAAAAGATATGTTTCCGGAAGGCAGAATTAAAGAACAGAATATCGGAGAAGAAATTCTCTTCGTTTTACAGAAGAAAGAAATAGCCCCAGAGGAAATTTCCATGGAAAATATTTTTCCAGTGGGCGTGATGGGAATCATTGAGAATATAGACGAGGAAGGCAGCGTCAAGATTACTACCAGAAAAAGAGTGCAGGTGACTCATGTAGAATATACTGACGGCATGGTTCAGGCAGAAGCGGTAGATCTTCCGGATATCCAGGATATCTCCCCGGAAGAAGAAAAGGAGAAATTTGATAAGATCAAGAAAGAACTGATGGATTTTGCAAAAGGCTTTCAGTGGGGCGTCTGGGTACGCAGCATGATCTACCATTGGAAAAGCTATCCGGAAGCCGTCAGTGCCCTGGCTGGTTACATGAGCCTTTCCTGGGAAGAAAAATACCATATGATCGAGGTGGATTCCAGGAAAGAACGCATGCATCTGATGGAAGAGGCTGTCTATGAGCTGATGGAGATTTTCCGTGTCAGTGAGGAAGCTGAGACTGCGCAGAAGAACTCCAATGAGAAAGTTTACCGGGAGTCCGCTATCCGGAAGCAGATCGAATTTCTTCAGCAGCAGCTGGACGAAATGCATCCGGAGAATATTTCTGATGTGCGCCGTTTCCAGAAGAAAATCCAGGAATCCGGCATGAATGAGGAAGCGCGCAAAGAAGCTGAAAAGGTGCTGAACCGCATGAAGCAGGAAGGAAAAGACAGCCATGAGTATGGCATGCTGTACGATTATCTGGACTTTGCCACAAGTCTTTCCTGGAAGCCAGAGGAACCTGCTGAAATTGATTTGAACGAGGCAGAAGAAATCCTGAATGAAGACCATTATGGGTTGAAAAAAGTAAAAGAGCGAATTATCCAGCAGCTTGCTGTTATGGCTCTTAATAAGAAACAGTCTGGTTCCATTTTATTGTTTGTAGGTGCGCCTGGAACTGGAAAAACCAGTATCGGACAGAGTATTGCCCGTGCGCTTCACCGTAAATACGTGCGTATCAGTCTTGGTGGAATCCGTGATGAAGCGGAAATTCGAGGACACAGAAGAACCTACATAGGTGCTATGCCAGGCAGGATTATGGAAGGAATGAAGAGAAGCGGAGCTGCAAATCCGGTTATGGTACTGGATGAGGTGGACAAGCTCGCCAAAGATTACGGCGGTGATCCGGCAAGTGCTCTTCTGGAAGTGCTGGATCCGGAGCAGAACGGAAGCTTTACAGACCATTATATGAATGTTCCTTATGATCTTTCCAATGTGCTTTTTGTGTGTACAGCCAATTCCACCGATACCATTCCTGAGCCATTGCTCAATCGTATGGAAGTAATCCAGTTTCCTGGATATACTGCAGTAGAGAAGTTTCAGATCGCGAGACGTCATCTTTTGCCGAAAGCAATGAAGAGCATGGGAATCAAAGCCCAGAATCTGAAGGTGACAGATGAGGCAATCCGCCGCATTATTGAAGAGTATACAGCGGAGGCTGGTGTCCGCGGACTGAAGAAGCAGATGGATGTGTTATGCAGATATGCAGCTGTGAAGCTGGTAAAGGGTGAGCAGAAGAGCATTACGGTAAGTGAGAAGCGTGTAGCAGAATTTTTGGGACATGGAATCCATCATGAGAAGATTCTGGAAAATCCAGTGCCTGGAGTTGTAACCGGTCTTGCCTGGACCAGTGCTGGTGGAGAAATCCTTTTTATCGAAACTTCTTTTACAAAAGGCGATGGAAAGGTGATCATTACCGGACAGCTTGGAGATGTGATGAAAGAGTCCGCCCAGATTGCCATTACTCTTGTGAAGTCCCTCTATCCGGAATTTGCAGATAAATTCAAGGAAAATGATCTTCACATCCATGTGCCGGCAGGAGCAGTTCCCAAGGATGGCCCATCAGCAGGCATCACGCTGGTAACTGCATTATCCTCTCTGGTGACAGGAAAGCCTGCACCAGCAGAAATAGCAATGACAGGAGAAGTTTCCCTTCGCGGCGGTGTTATGCCTATTGGCGGATTGCCGGAGAAGCTGATGGCTGCCCAAAGAGCTGGCGTAAAGCATGTGTTTATTCCATATGAGAATATGGATGATCTTGATGATGTGGCCGATGAGGTAAAAGAGAAGCTTGAGATTACACCAGTTAAGACCGTGCAGGAGGTTCTGGATTACTGTTTACAGCCTGCACGGTAACAGGCTCTGGAAAAGCTGCTGATATAATAATTTTTTTACCAAAACATATTTTCAGGTTCAAAGAGAGAATTAACAATTAAAATTACAAAAACTATAAGAAGTATGTTATAATAAGTGTACTAAATGAAACAACTGCAAAGACAGAAGTGCAGTGCATGGAAGCCGTTACAGAGTATGAGGCTTTCATTAAAGATCAGATTATAACCCAGACAGAAAGTTGGAGGAAAAGTTATGAAGAAAGGCAAATTATTAGCTACGCTACTCTGCAGCGCATCAATGGTTATGGGAAGCATGGTTCCCACAGTACCGGCTATGGCAGATGCTATGAAGGTTGTTACACTTGGCGCAGATCTTTCAGATGAGCAGAAGAACACCATGCTGAAATATTTTAAAGTAGATTCCAGCCAGGCACAGATTATCTACGTTACCAATCAGGATGAGAGGGATCACTTAAGTTCCTATGTTCCGCTGGAGCAGATTGGTACAAGAACAGTGAGCTGTGCTTATGTGAAGCCTACCACATCCGGTGGTATCAAGGTTCGTACCGCCAATTTGAACTGGGTTACCTGCAATATGATCGCAAGTTCCCTTTCCACATCTGGTGTTACCAACTGTGAGGTTGTTGCTGCCTGCCCGTTTGAAGTATCCGGTACAGGAGCACTGACCGGTATCCAGATGGCATATGAGACTGCCAGTGGACAGAAACTTGATGAGACCAAGAAGAAGCTTGCTACTGAGGAGATGGTAGTTACAGGTAATCTTGCTGATTCTGTAGGAAAGAATGACGCTACCACTGTTATCAACCAGGCGAAAATGCAGGTTATTGCAGACAATGTTCAGAATGCAGACGATATCTACAATATTGTTGTAAATATCTCCAATAATAACAATGTAACTCTTACAGATGATGAGATTAATACCATCGTAAACCTGCTTCAGCAGATTTCCCAGCAGGACTATGATTACTCTGAGATGCAGGAAACTCTGGAGCGTGTAAATGACAATGTAACAGGAAAGGCAGAGGAGAGCAGTGATTCATCAGATGATGAGGACAGTATTGTGGATAATGTAGACCAGAGTGCTCTTGGTGACAATGTTATCGAGAGTTCTACAGAGGATCCGGGACTTGCTGAGGAGACTGGAGCTGCAGATGAATCAGCTGACGGTGACATCAGTGAAGTTGGCGGAACAGATACTGGTGATGGCAGTGATTCTTCCGAAGAGATCACAGATATATCCCAGCTGAATACAGATTTCCTTGGCGATGATGCGAAAGCGAAATTTGAAAAAGCGAAGACCTTCTGTCAGGGAGAGTACAGCGGTGATGAGGATGCTCTTTACGAAGTAATGGGAGATGATGCTGCAGTTACTGTAACACTTGATTCCGACACAGCCAACAAGCTTTCCATCAAGGTTCTTCAGAAATACCTTGGTATCCTTGGAAATGGTGCTGTTTCCTATCAGGAGGATGGAACTGAGAAATACATTACACCAGAACTGAATATGCTGGATAAAGAGATGAAGAAACTTTTCGGCATTGATGTGATCGATGATGGTGAGTCTTCTGAGGATATTGATGTTCTTGGCGATGCAGTATCTTCTGATGATAAAGATACCCTGTATAAAGATACCATGAAGTTCTTTGAGAAACTTTATGGTGAGAGTTCAGAATCCAGTGATTCAGCTGACGGCTCTGAAAATGTGACAACAGATGAAAGTGCTACAGATGAAGTAGGCGATGAGTCTTATGACGAGACTATTGATGAAGAGTCCTACGAAGAATAACAGACCTGAATTCGGAAGAATACTGTTGAATAGTATGTGTTGATGCTCCAGGAGATGACATGTCTGCTGGTGGAAAAGGTACAGAAACTGATATCCAGTGGGATATTGGGGACTGTACCTTTTTTTGCAGAAAATAACTGTCCTCTTAAAAATAATCAAAACTGTCTATTGAAGACATACCAGTATCTCGCTATGATAAGTGCTAATTAGATACTGCAGTATAAAAAGCAGTGATTAAACAGGAAACATTGGAGCTTGTTTGAGAAATCATTCCTGCAACTTGTGAGGCACATCTTGCAGAATGTTTTTCAATATGTACCAGGTTTCCGGGAAAGAGAGAGAAACCTATGAACAAACAGAATTCTACCATTATGAAACTTGCAGAGACTGCACTTCTTGCAGCACTTTGCTATGTATCTTTTACATTTTTGCAGATTAAGATTCCGGTACCGGGTGGAGATGCTACTTCTCTTCACATCGGAAATACCTTCTGCGTGCTTGGAGCTCTGCTTCTTGGCGGTTGGTACGGCGGTCTTGCTGGTTCTATTGGAATGACTATTGCAGACCTTATGGATCCGGTTTACATTACAGGAGCACCCAAGACTTTTGTCCTGAAGCTTTGCATCGGTCTTATAACAGGTCTTGTAGCCCACAAGATTGCAAAGATCAATGAGACGAACGACAAGAAATACGTATTCAAATGGAGTCTGATCGCTTCCATTGCAGGTCTTGCTTTTAATGTGATCGCAGATCCCATCGTTGGCTATTTCTACAAACAGTACATTCTTGGTCAGCCCCAGGAAGTAGCGAGCATCCTTGCAAAATTAAGCGCCGGTGCTACATTTGTAAATGCAATTGTATCTACAATCCTGGTTGTGATTATTTACAATGCAGTTCGTCCAGCCCTTATTAAGGCAAATCTGATTCATGTATATGTAACTGCAGCGAATGCGAAATAAGAAGAAAATAACCATCTGGAAAAGTCAGAATATAAGATAAGTGAAAGCTCTGGAATGTCTGAACCGTGTACCGCCATTGAAAGTCAGATTTAGAATCTGACGATAGGAAGCGAGTTCAGGCAGTCCGGAGTTTTTTTGTGTTGTTAATGAGACTGAGATGTCTGTTAAAAAAAGTAGATGAATGGCTGGCAGTTTATAAAATTTTAAGATTAGTGAAATTTTTATGACTTTTTCTCAGAACCCCTGGAAACACTGGCAAATTGAGAAATTGTGTGCTACAATGTTACCTAAATCGCAAAAGCAAAGGAGTAGTGCTATGAGTCTGGCAGTAGTAACCCTGAAAAAGGGAGAAGGACGTCTTTTGAAATCCGGCGGAATGTGGATTTTTGATAATGAAGTAGCTTCTATTATGGGAAGCTTTGTAAATGGAGATATTGTACTGGTTCATGATTTTGACGGATATCCTCTGGGAA
>OLRC01002021.1_pt1 | contig 11774 bp, 8 predicted proteins | sample 1672081 | NCBI WGS metagenome assembly OLRC01 (sample SAMEA3136643, study PRJEB25190) | human gut metagenome | biome: human gut; feature: human-associated habitat; material: faeces | place: Austria | collected 2013
TGCCGCACCTCGCTCGCCGTATCGGCACTTAGAATTATGCGGTATTGCCCTATATTCCTGATGGCAGCAATAAGCACAGACACGGAATAGAACAAATAGAAAACCAGCCGCCGGCTTCAGGGATTTTCCCCTGCCCGGCGGCTGGTTTTGGTTTATTTTGCTTTATCCTGCCCGGATAAATATCAGCGGGTCAGCCCGCCTTTGCCGATAAGCAGCAGGCAATCAGGCGATGACAAAGTGGTAGATCAGCGACACAGCAATGATGAGCGCACAGACCACTGCGGTGATGGGCGGTGCCCAATGGATGATACGCTCGGCCATTACATCGTCCTCGCTCTCCTCGTCATCGTCCGCATAACGGCCACGGCGAGGTTCTTCGTCATCGTCGCTTTCCTCTTCCTCATCATCGAACATGCGGGTATGCTCGTCCTCTTCATCCTCTTCATCGGCAAACAGATGGCCTTTGGGGACATAGCGGCGCACGCGGTCCATTTCGGCGTTGGTTGCTTCGTTGTCCTCGCCCTCTTCTTCCGGTTCCTGGGCCGGGGCGGGCGGGGTGAACTGTGCGGTGGGCTCCTGGCTGATGGCTGCCTGAGCCGCGGCGGCGGTGGCAGCGGCCTGGGCTTCCTGGGCTGCCTGGGCTGCTGCGGGGTCAACGCCATTGGCCACGGCGTTGATTTCGCGCTGCTGCTGTTCGGCGGCCTGCCGGGCTTCCTCCAGGATGCGGGTCAGGGTTGCCTTGATGTAAGCGCGGTCGCCGCCGCACTCGCTGCAGACGGAAACAGCTTCCTCGTTGGGGTGGAACGCGCCGCAGGCGCAGAACCAGCCGTTTTCGGTATCCTGCGGGACGCAGGTCAGCATCTTATTGTTGGTGCGGGTCTGAAGTGTGCGGGCAATAGAGCCAGGCAGCACACGGGGGGCCTGCAGGCGGACACGCTTATAATTACGCAGATCCACGCCGCGGCCGTTCAGGAAAGCACGGTCCTGCTCAATTTCCACGCTGGAAACCGGCGTATCGCTGACAAACACAGCGTCATCAGCACCAAACAGTTCGCCGGGCTGCACATTGAGCTGCTCATAATAGAAATCATCCTCGCACAGGATCTGACCAGAAGCATCTTTGCACTTGAAGTGGATGATAAAGCCGGTCAGCGGTTCTGTGCCAACATTCTTAAAGGTCAGGCAGACCGCAACTTCACCCGTGACATCCCCTTTCAGCAGCTCAACACGGACAAACTGAACCGGGCTGCCGGCAGTGTAATAATTGGCACGGGATTGCGCCATCAGGGAAAAATTTTGATCCATTGTGTTTCACCTTGCCTCAATTTTCATCAGACGGTTCGGAGGGCTGTTCCGGCGCGGCGGGCTGCTCTGCCGATGCAGGGGCTGCGGCAGGCGCGGGGGTATCCAGCCCAAAGGGTGCCAGGTTTTCGCCTTTCATCAGGGTGTCAAACTCTTCACCGCTGATCTTTTCGCGTTCCATCAGCACACCGGCCACACGGTGCAGCTCCGTCATGTGCTCGGTCAAAATGCGGCGGGCCGTCTCGTAAGATTCATCCATGATATCACGGATCTCATTATCAATTTCGGACGCCGTATTTTCGGAATAACCCTTGCCCTGGCCAAAGTCTCGGCCAAGGAAGGTTTCGCCAGGGTCGGTGCCATAAACCACCGGGCCCATGCGCTCCGAGAAGCCATAGCGGGTCACCATGGCGCGGGCGGTATCCGTGGCACGCTGCAGGTCGTTGGAAGCACCGGTGGAGATATCATCCAGCACCAGCTGCTCCGCCACACGGCCGCCCAACAGGCAGACAATGTTCTCGTTCATGGCGGTCTTGGTCACATAGCTGGGGTCTTTTTCCGGCAGATACATGGTAAAGCCGCCTGCCGAACCACGCGGGATAATGCTGATCTGGTGCACGGGATCATGCGTTTTGCAGAAATAGCCGGTAATGGCATGGCCGGCCTCGTGGTAAGAGGTCAGGCGCTTTTCGGCATCGGTCACAACGCGGCTCTTCTTTTCGGGGCCAGCCACAACCTTGATGGAAGCTTCCTCGATTTCGGGTTCGGTGATGGCCTTTTTGCCCTTGCGCGCAGCCAGCAGGGCGGCTTCGTTGACAAGGTTTTCCAGGTCGGCACCGGAGAAGCCCGCGGTGGACTTGGCGATGGTTTTCAGGCTGACATCGGGGCCAAGGGGCTTGTTCTTGGTGTGAACGCGCAGAATCTCCTCGCGGCCCTTCACATCCGGCAGACCAACATAAACCTGACGGTCAAAACGGCCGGGACGCAGCAGAGCCTTATCCAGAATATCGGCGCGGTTGGTGGCAGCCATCACGATAACGCCGTCGTTGGCGTCAAAGCCGTCCATCTCAACCAGCAGCTGGTTCAGGGTCTGCTCGCGCTCGTCATGCCCGCCGCCAAGGCCGGCACCACGCTGACGGCCCACGGCATCGATCTCATCAATAAAGATGATGGAGGGCATTGTCTTTTTGGCTTTTTCAAACAAATCGCGCACACGGGATGCGCCGACGCCGACATACATTTCCACAAAGTCGGAACCGGAGATGGCATAGAACGGAACACCGGCCTCGCCTGCACAGGCACGGGCCAGCAGCGTTTTGCCGGTGCCCGGAGGGCCGACAAGCAGAACGCCGTGGGGAATGCGCGCCCCCAGGGAGTTGAACTTTTCCGGTGCTTTCAGGAACTGAACCACTTCCTGGAGTTCAGCCTTTTCTTCATCCGCACCGGCAACATCGGCAAAGGTTGCCTTGCGCTGGCCTTCCTGCTGGTCCTTGACCTTGGCACGGCCAACATTCATCAGGCCGCCGCCACCGGCACCGCCGCGGTACATGGACATGAAGAGCAGCACCACGCTACCGATCATAAAGGCGTACAGGATGATCTCAAACCAGGGCACGTTGGTCTTAACGGCGACCATATCGTACTGCATGGGCGCATCCGGGTTGGCTGCATTATACTGGTCGATATAATCCTTGAGGTAGAATTGCAGGAAATAAGAAGGATATGGCAGCTTGTAGGTAATGACCGCTGCCCCGCCGTTCTTGGGGGCGTAAGCATCGGTGCCATCGCCGTAAATTTCTGCAAGCAGGCCGTTGGATGTTTCGCTGGACGTGCCGGATTCCGGCAGCGGATGTTCACCTTCTTTCACGCTCATCTCGATAACGCCGGTGTTCAGGTCCAGGTTAAAGTAGGTGACCTGATTGGATTCAAAGTACCCCATGGCTTCGGACAACATCATGGTGCTCTTGCTGGAGGCAAACAGGCTGGAATAGCTGGAGATCATCACGAGTGCTGCCACCATCAGGACAGCGGCAATGATAATGCCGCTGAAACGCGGTTTGTGCTGCAAAAAATCAACTCCCTGTCAAAATCCGCCAAAACGGCGGGCGATTGGTTATTCTGCCAAGACAGAATTTTATTTGGAATATACTTCCGGTTTTAACACGCCGACATACGGCAGGTTGCGGTACTTTTCGTCATAGTCAAGGCCATAGCCCACAACAAATTCATCGGGCACTTCAAAACCGCAGTAGTCCGGCTCAATATCCACCTTGCGGCGGCTGGGCTTGCTGAGGATGGTGCACAGGCGCACGCTGTTGGGGCGGCGCAATTTCAGCATGGGCACCAAGTGAGACAACGTGACGCCAGTATCCAGAATATCCTCCACGATCAGAACATCCTTGCCGGAAAGATCCTGATCCAGGTCCTTGACGATCTTGACAAGGCCCGTAGAAGTGGTGTTGGCACCGCCATAGCTGGAAACCACCATAAAGTCAATGCTGCAGGGTTCCTTGATAGCGCGCATCAAATCGGCCATGAACACCACGGAGCCTTTCAGGATAGACACCAGCAACAAATCTTTGCCCTCGTAATCGCGGCTGATCTGTGCCCCCAATTCAGCCACCTTGGCCTGCAACTGCTCTTCCGAAATCAAAACCTTGGCGATATCATTGTTCATATCATGCATGATCTGTTCCTCCAATATTATGATCTTGTTCCTGCTCCGGGGCCGCAGGCTGGCGGCTTTGCCGAATCAACAGGATCTGCTTTGTCCCATCATCCGGGGACAAACCGTCCGCAAAGCCTGCCCCCCACAGCCAAAGCACCTGGCTACCGCAGGCCAGCAGCGGCATCAGCGTCCGTTCAGCCACAGGAACTTTTGCCTCATTCAGATATTTTTTGAGCGTTTTGCCAACGTGACGTCCCGCCGGGCGGAACGTATCGCCGGGTTGGCGGGTCCTCACAAAAATATTCTTATTTATTTTAGCATAATCTGCACAATAGGTGTAGTCTTTTTTCAAAAATGATGGATTTTTCAAAAAAACTTCATAATTTAGTTGTTGAATCTCCAGCTCATAGCCCCCTGGCAGGCAGTAAACGCCGGTTTTTAGCAGCTGGTGCGGCGCGGGAATGGCTTCCGGCTGCATTTTTAGCACTGAGCGGCAGTACAAAATGCCGTTTGCCGCGGTCCAGCAGGCATCCGGCGTCAGCTGTACCGCACCGCTGCCCTGCCGAACAATGGCCGCAAGAGCCTGCACATATTTTTCTTCAGGGTCACGCGCGCGGGCTGCCAGCATGCGCAGGGCAGCAGCCAGCACCGGGGCATCCGCCGCGGCAAGAATCGGGATGCTGTACCCGCCCCCGCAGGCAGCCTGCGCCAGCAGTTTTTCGGCCAGGTTTTCCAGCCAGATATTCAGCTCCTGCAGCTGGTTGCACAGCCGCCCCACGGCCCGCTCTGCCGCCGGATTGATGGTTTGCAGCGCCGGAACAGCATAATGGCGGATACGGTTGCGGGCATAGGCATCGCTGAAATTGCTTTCGTCCTGAACATAGTGTTGCCCAAGGGCGGCGCAGTATGCCGTGGTATCGCTCCTTGTCAGGCACAAAAATGGGCGGCGGTACACGCCCCGTACCGCCGGAATACCCGCCATGCCGTGCAGGCCGGTACCGCGCGCCATGCGGAACAACACCGTTTCCGCCTGGTCAGATAACGTATGCGCTGTGGCAATGCAGGCATGCTGCTGTGCGGCCAGCGCATCAAACCAGGTATAGCGCAGGCTGCGCGCCCAGTTCTCGCTGGGGTTTTGGGGAATCTGCACCCCGCTGGCAGCGGCATCGTACAAAAAGAACGGCACATGATGCATGCGGCAGAACTCCGCCACAAAGCGGGCATCCGCATGGGCAGCTTCGCCCCGGATTCCGTGGTCCACATGGGCCGCCATGACGGTGATGCCAAGTTCCGCTTTGCAGCGCAGCAGAAAACAGAGCAGCGCCATCGAATCCGCCCCGCCGGAGCAGGCAACGATGACACAGTCCCCCAACCGAAACAAACCCTGCCGGCGGCAATAGGCCAGCAAGGTTTGTTCCATCGTGTTTACTGGGTTTTGCAATGAATTGTCTGCGTCAGTACTGTTCATGGATCTCGTCCAGATTGCTGAACCGGGTATGGGCGCCATCCCAGCCAAGGCGGACCACACTGGTTTCGCCATGGCGGTTTTTGGCCACGATACATTCGGCTTCGTTTTCGTTCGCCTGTTCGGTTTCGCCGTTCTGGGAATTGTAATAGGCTGCGCGGTACAGGAAGAGCACCACGTCCGCATCCTGTTCGATAGAGCCGGAATCACGCAGGTCTGAAAGCTGGGGGCGGTGGTCCGAGCGACCCGCTGTTTTTTCGGCAGCACGGGAAAGCTGGGACAGCGCAATGACAGGAACGTTCAGTTCCTTGGCCATAATTTTCAGGTTCCGGGTGATATCGCTGATTTCCTGCACGCGGCTTTCGGTGCGCTTGGCGGACTGCATCAACTGCAAATAGTCGATGATGACCAGACCGATCTTATCCCGTTTGGGGTCCTGGTTGATCTGGCGGATTTTTGCCTTGATTTCCGGCACCGAAATGCCGGAGGAATCATCCATGTAAATGGGAACGTTATACAACAGTGAAGTTGCATTGGCAAAGTCGTTCCAGTCGGAGTTGTTCAGGCGGCCGGTGCGGAATGCCTGGCTGTCAATGCCTGCGGTGCTGGAAAGGATGCGGTCGGTCAGCTGTTCGCAGGTCATTTCCAAGCTGAAAATGACGGTCGGTATCTTTTGCAGGCGGGCCACATTGGTAGCAATGTTCAGCGCAAAACTGGTTTTGCCCATACCGGGGCGGGCCGCCAGAATAATCAGGTCCGAACGGCCAAGGCCGGTCAGGATATTATCCAGATAGTTGAAGCCTGTGGGGATACCGGCAAATTTATCGCGGTCCGCACCGGACAGCTTTTGCATGGTATCAATAACTTCCAGGATAGACTCCTGAATGGTTTTAACGCCGGAGCGGTCCTGGCCGTTGCGGATATCGTACAGCTTTTGCTCGGCGCTTTCCAGCAGCAGGTCAGAATCGGATTCCTCGCTGGACTGCTGCAGGATATCGCGGGCTGCTTCGATCAGACGGCGGGTTTGATATTTTTCCTTGACGATCTTGATGTAAGAATCAACGTTGGAAATCGCCGGGACGGTTTCCGCAATGCGGGTAATGTACACTTTGGCATCATCTGCGCCCTTGAACACACCGTTCTGAGCCAGAGAGTCCACCAGAGTGATAACGTCCACCGCTTCGCTTTCGCTGAACAGGCGGCGCATTTCCTCATAGACGGCCCGGTTCTGCTCCGAATAGAACATATCGGGGTCCATCTCGGTGATCAGGCGGTTCAGGATGGTTTCATCCATCAGCGCTGCGCCAAGCACGCTTTGTTCCGCCTGCATGTTATACGGCAGCTGAATGCCCAGGCTGGACAAGCTTAATTCATTGTTTGCCATTCAGGCACCTCCCTGCCGTTTTTGTTGGAATGTAATTACAAGACCCCCTGCCAATTACAGCGGAGCCTCCTCGACCTTGACCTTGAACGCGGCCACAACACCCACATGCAGGCGGACTTTGGCATCATAACTGCCAAACTCCTTGATGCTGGCGGGCATTTCGATTTTTTTCTTGTCGATTTCGGTGCCGGTCAGCTTGTACAACTGTTCGGCGACTTCCTTTGCGGTCACTTTGCCATGCAGCTTGCCGGAAGCGCCCCCCTTGACCTTGACAGAAACGATCTGGCCCTTGATCTTGGCAGCCAGTTCTTCAGCAGCAGCCTTAGCTTCGGCTTCATGGTGGGCTTTGGCTTCGCTCTTGGTGCGGGCGGTGTTCACAGCGTCAGCATCGGCCACTGCAGCCAGACCGCGCGGGAACAGGAAGTTGCGGGCGTAACCGTCCGACACTTCATGGATTTCATCCTTTTTACCAATGCTCTTGACATCCTGTTTGAGAATAACTTTCATCGTGGTGGTTCCCCTCTCTATGTAGTAATTGATATAATTTTCTGCCATTGGCAGGGATTCGCTGATAATTTAATTTGTTAAACTGCACCCACCAGTTCTTCCTGGCATTCCTGGTTGGCGCGGTATTCGTCGATCTGCGCGCGGATGCGGGCTTCGGCTTCCTTTACGGTACAATCACGCAGCTGGGCACCGGCCATCGTCAGGTGGCCGCCGCCGCCCAAGGGCTCCAGAATGACCTGTACATTCAGCGCACCCATGCTGCGGGCGGAGATGTTGACACCGCCGTTTTTGGCGATTGCCACAAAGCTGGCATCCACGCCGTTGATGGTCAGCAGGTCATTGGCTGCCATGGGCAGAACCACACTCATGGCGGGGTCAAGCTCATCCGAAGTGGCGATAGCGCAGCCTTTGTAGAGGTAAGCGCCCTCCACAATAGCGGCGCGGGCTTCGTATTCTTCTTTGGAAATATTGAACAGGCGCTTGGTCGCGGCGGTTTCGGCCCCGCGGCTGCGCAGCCAGGCGGCAGCCTCAAAGGTACGCACGCCGACATGCAGCGCAAAACTGCGGGTATCCAGCATGATGCCAGACAGCAGCGCCTGGGCTTCCAACTGAGTGATGTTGTTTTGGGCGGGCATGAATTGCAGCAGTTCACACACCAGCTCGCTGGCGCTGGAAGCAAAGGGTTCATGATACAAAAGGATCGGGTTATCAATATGCCCCACCGCCATGCGGTGATGGTCGATAACAACCACGCGACTGCATTTTTCGTAAATCTTTTGGTCTTCCAGCAGGCGCTTTTGGTATGTATCGGTTACGATCAGCAGGGTTTTGGGGGTGATGAGCTTATAGGTTTCTTCCGGCTCAATAAAGTTGTGGTTCTCCCCTGCTTTGTTGAACACATCCAGCAGCTGGCCCGCCAGCGTTGCCTTGCTGCGCACTGCGATGACCGAAGGCACATCGCACATTTTGCACATGCGCAGCAAACCGATGGCTGAGCCGATGGCATCCAAATCGCTCTGGCGGTGGCCCATGATAATGACGCTGTCGCTCTGGCGGATCTGGTCTGCCAGGGCGTTGGCAATGATGCGGCTGCGCACATGGCTGCGCTTTTCGACACCATGGGAAATGCCGCCGAAGAACTCAAAGCCATCGACTGTTTTCACGGCAGCCTGGTCGCCGCCGCGGCCCAAGGCAATATCAATGCTTTCGCGGGCCATCTCCTGGCATTCCTGCATAGTAGCGCCGCCATGGCCTACGCCGATGGAAAGGGTGAGCATTCCGCCGGGGTGCAACGCACGCACTTTATCCAGAATATCAAAGCGTTCTTCCATCATCCAGCGGATATCCCGCTCTTCCACCACCGCAATATAGCGGCTGTTGGACACCTTGCGCAGGAAACCGGTCGTGCGGCCGATGTATTCTTCCAGCAGGGTGTTGATGGCCTCCAGCTCGTGCGCCTGCTCGGAGTCTTTCATATCGTTGAACAGCTCGTCATAGCTGTCCACCCCAATAATCAGGTAAGCCGGGCGGCTGGCAGTGTATTCATCCAGCGTGTTTTTGTAGAACGTATCGTTGACCAAAAACAGCAATGTGCCCGTTTTGCTGCTGCGGCTGGTTGTGGCATAGGCCGTGTAGCGGTTTTCGTCAATGGTCAGGTCCTGGCCGTGGGCGCGGGCACAGACGGAAAGGTCAATGCCGGTCATCAGGCGGTCCGGTGCAGCCAGCAGGGCATCCTGCCCCGCCAGGATCTGCTCCCGGAAGGCCGGATTATACCACACCACGGAACCTTCGGTAATCAGGGCAGTGGGGATGGAAAAATCCGCCAGCGAATACTGGGTCTTGCTGCCCTCAAAGTTGGTCCCGCACAGCATATCGGCCACAAAGCGCCGCAGCCGGCGGATGCCAAGCACCGCCACCGCCAACGCAAACACTACAAGCACCGCCGGTGCCAGCAGCCAGCGCGGGTTGCTGAACGCCAGCGGCACAGCCAGAGCGATGCACGCAACGAGCAGCAAAAAGATAATGACAAAGATATCACGTCTCAGCTTGTTTTTCATCATCGTTCCTCGGTGCCTGCAATGTGGGGCAGGCGGTCACGGTCAAATATGGTTTGGATCAAACTTCCATCAGAATGGGCAGAATCATGGGGCTGCGCTTGGTTTTGCGGTAGATATAGCTGGAAAGCGCCTCCCGCACGCGGGATTTCACGCTGGCCCAGTCGTGCATGTTATCCGCCATACTGCGGTCAAGGGCCATTTCAACCTGCACGCGGGCACCGTCCATCAGCTCCTCGCTTTCCCGCACATAGACAAAGCCGCGGGAAACCAGGTCCGGGCCGGAAAGCAGCTGGCCGGTGCTGCCATCCACGGCTGCGGTAACAATGATGATACCGTCCTCCGACAGGTGGTGGCGGTCACGCAGGACCACATTGCCCACATCGCCCACGCCATAGCCATCCACCATCACGGCACCGGCGGGCACAGTGCCCTCCACTGCCATGCCATCGCGGGAAAGGCGGATGTTCTGGCCATTTTCAGCAATATAAATATTCTGCTTGGGGATATAGCCCAGGTGCTCCGCCGTTTCGGCGTGGCGCTTGAGCTGCTTGAACTCGCCGTGAACCGGCAGGAAATACTGCGGGTGGGCAAGGGTCAGCATCAGCTTCTGCTCTTCCTGGCAGGCGTGGCCGGAAACATGGGTATCGTACATGTTTTCGTAAATGACCTCTGCACCCAGGGCCAGAAGGCCGTTGACCACCTTGGTCACGGTCTTTTCGTTGCCGGGGATGGGGCGGGCCGAGATAATGATAAAGTCAGTGGGGCCGACCTTGACGGTACGGTGGCTGGCCTGCGCCATACGGGACAGAGCGGACAGCGGTTCGCCCTGGCTGCCGGTGGTGATAAGGACAACCTTTTCCGGCGGGTATTTGTTGATCTCCTCGATATCGATCAGCACATTATCCGGCGCATGCAGATACCCCAGCTCCCGCGCCATTTCGGTGTTGGAAACCATGCTGCGGCCATTGACGGCCACCTTGCGGCCATACTCAATGGCCAGGTCAATGATCTGCTGGATGCGGTAGATGTTGGAAGCAAAGGTTGCCACGATAATGCGGCGGTTTTTGGCGCGGGCAAACAGGCTGCGCACCCCTTCGGCCACAGTCTGCTCGGTTGCCGTAAAGCCGGGGCGCTCCGCGTTGGTAGAATCCGCCAGCAAAGCCAGCACGCCGCGGCGGCCATACTCCGCAATGGTGGAAAGGTCGGTAACGGCATCGCCGGAAAGCGGCGTGTAGTCGATCTTGAAGTCGCCGGTATGCAGCACGATGCCTGCCGGGCAGTCAATGGCAAACGCCAGAGAATCCGGGATGGAGTGGTTGACATGAATGGGCTCCACCGTAAAGCAGCCAAGGCGCACTTTTTGGCGGGGACGGATCTCATGGAACTCTGCACTGGAGGCAAGACCGTGCTCCTCCAGCTTGTTTTTGATCAGGCCAATGGTCAAACGTGCAGTGTAAATGGGCACGTTGAACTTTTTGAGCAGATACGGCAGGCTGCCGATATGGTCTTCGTGGCCATGGGTAATGAACAGGCCCTTGATGTGGTCCTTATTTTCCAATACATAGGTGAAATCCGGAATGACAAGGTCCACGCCGAACATATCGGAATCCGGGAACACCAGGCCGCAGTCCACCAGGATCATATCGCCCTGGCATTCATACAGGGTGATGTTTTTGCCAACTTCGCCCAGGCCGCCCAGCGGGCAGATGTGCATGGGAACAGCCGGGGTGGAAGCATCATAATAATGCTGCTTATAGCTGCGGCGCTGCGGGCTGCGGGGGCGCTGCACCGGGGCCGGAGCTGCTGCATTCACCGCATTGCTCGCTGCAGCCTGCTGGGGCTGCGGGGCACGGCGGCGCTGCGGCTTGCGGTGCTGGGGCTGTGGTTTTTCCGCCGCTGCCTGCGGGGCGCTGGCCGCGGGGGCAGGCGCACCGGGTTTGCGGTTCTGGTTATTATTATTTGCGCGCGGGGCACGGCGGGTGTAATTGCTGCGGCCCTGCTGGCGGGGGCGCTTTTCGTTGTTGTGATCTTCCATTGCATAACCTCCATATTGTATTCGGCCAGGGTTGGTGGTTACACACACGGTAAGCACCGTACCCCGGACGTGATGTTTTGTCGCATGTAAAATTTGTACGGCACTGTGCCGATTTACTGAATCAAGGTTGGACGCGAAGAGTTCAGCCGAAAGGCTGCAACCGGGTCCTGAATCAAACTACGACATTGCAATTAAATCTATTATAAGGCGCAGCGGGGGCATTGTCAAATAGTATGCCGGACGCATTTATGGACAAATTACACAAAAGCTTGCAGGGCTGGGCAAAATCGCGTATAATTATTTTTATGGCAATACCGCATAATTCTAAGTGCCGATACGGCGAGCGAGGTGCGGCA
>OLRC01002028.1_pt1 | contig 11754 bp, 8 predicted proteins | sample 1672081 | NCBI WGS metagenome assembly OLRC01 (sample SAMEA3136643, study PRJEB25190) | human gut metagenome | biome: human gut; feature: human-associated habitat; material: faeces | place: Austria | collected 2013
TTCCTTGTAGGGCGGGTACCCCGTCACCGGATCGAAGTCGCGCGACACCAGCTTGTTGACGTTGGCGTCCTCCCATCCGTGGAACATGTCGATGACCCCCGGGAGCACCAGGTTGGTCACCTCCAGCTTCGCGCTCACTTCGCCCAGCTGGTTGAACACGCGCACCATGTCGCCTTCCTGCAGCCCGCGCTCCTCGGCGTCGCGCGGATGCAGGCGCACGATGGGCTCGGGCATGAACTGGTTGAGCCACGGACAGTCGCGCAGCTTGCTATGCGTGTACATGGGTACCCGCGACCCCGTGTTGAGTACAAGCGGGTAGTCCTTGGCAAGGTCGGGCGTACTCACCGGGCTGTAGACAGGTTCCTTGTACCGAGGCAACAACTCGTCGTCAGGCCATCCACATTCCTTCATGACTTGACAGAGGAATTCCACTTTCCCACTGGGCGTGTTGAAGCCGGGCTGCCCGTCCGAGCGTATACCGCCCGTCGCGTACTTGCGGTCCGTCGGCTTGCCGTCGGAGGGGACGACGTACCCCTCGGGATGGTCGCGCAGATCCTGCATGGTAATGCCCAGTCCTGTCGTCTGCAGAATGTTTTCGAGCGCCGCCTCCACGCTGCCGCCGAAGCAATCCTCTTCCAACCCCAGCCTACAGCCCAGTTCGAACACGATCTGGTAGTCCTCGCGCGCCTCTCCCGCGGGCGGCACCACGGGCTCGCGCAGGTAGATCTTGCGGCCGAAGACGGCGAACGGCGCCATGCGCTCGTAGCACATGGCCACAGGAAGCACAATGTCCATGAAATTGTGCGTCCACGGCGAATGTAGTAGTCAGCCGCCGCAGAAAACTCCAGCTTGCCAATGGCTTTTTGGTAGACGTCGCTCTGAGGCCACATCATGGCATTGCCGCCCCACATCATCATGACCTTGATCTTGCCCTCGTCAATGTATTCAGGGAATCGATTCGCCTGCATGTTCTTGTTGAAATACGCCCAAACGGGGAAGTCTTCGGCATCGAAACGCTTGGCCTGCAGGCCGCCCTTTCCGTACAGGTCCACCCGCTCGAAGGCCATGGTATCGGCGAACGCCGTGAAGGGAAGTCCCGCATTGATGGGCAATCCGCCTGTCACGTCCAAGTTGCCTGCCAGGGCCACCAGGCTGCAGATGGCACGCTGGGTGTTACCCGCATTGGAACCGTGCACAGTGGGAGCCGCGCTGGTGATGAACGCGCCGGGGGTCTCCTGCCCCCACATTTGGGCGGCAGCCTCGATTTTGTCCGCAGGCACCCAGGTGATTTCCTCCACCTTCTCTGGCGTGAAGTCTTGCACGTAGGCGCGGAATTCTTCGAAGCCAAGAACCCATTCTTCGCAAAAGGCGGCGTCGTAGAGGCCGTCCCTCAACATGACGTGGGCAATGCCCAAGGCCAAGGCGCCATCGGTACCGGGGCGCGGCTGCAGGTGGATGTCGGCAAGCGATTCCACTGTCGGCGTGATGCGAGGATCCACCACAATGAACTTGGTGCCGTTGTCTTTGGCTCGAAGCAGGTTGCCGAAACGATACGCCATCGACCACGCCGGATTGAGCGACCAGATCAAACAGCTTTTCGACGCCTCGGTGGGATCGGCGCCCACCGAACGCTCTCCGAACACCATGGCAGCACCCATCTGCGCGGCCATCATGCAGCAAGAGCTTTCGTTCGAATTGGTGGGCGTACCGAAGAGGTTTGCCAAGCGGTTGATGGCGCCGCGCGGCTCCTTGGGATCTCCGCAGTACAGCATGACCGATTCGGCACCGTATTTCTCCTTGGCATCCAGCATGTGCTGCGCAATGGTGTCATAGGCCTCGTCCCAGCCGATGCGCTCCCAGCCTGGATCCTCGTCGCGCGACTTGGTGGGATTGGTGCGCTTCATGGGGTACAGCAGGCGGTGCGGGTCGTACAGCTCCTGCAAGCTTGCCAGGCCCTTCGAGCAAATGGGCGTGTTGGGCCAGCCGTCCTTGCGCGCCTCCACCCGCACGATCTTGCCTTCCTTGACGGTCGCCTTGATGCCGCACTTGGGTACCTGGTTGCACATGTCGCAATAGGTGTAGCGCACTTCCTCGGGACTGTCCTGATCGGCGAACGCCTCCTCAGGCCACCGCAATTCGTACCCGCCGTTCGCCAGAGCAACGACGGCCGCAGTAAACGCACCTGCCTTCAGGAACGAGCGTCTGGAAACGGTTCCGGAAAAAACGTTCTCACTCATGGTCGGCGCTCCCTTCTTCGCGCTGCGTCTCGGTTTCGACTTGGGATGCGTCCGGTCCGGCTGGCCGCTTCGAACGCGACCTCTTCACGGCAACGCCCACACCGGCCCCCACGACGGCCACCGCCGCAACGCCTCCCGCCACCATGAGCGGGCTCGCGTCCGCCGCGCCTTCGGCTTGCTCACCCTCGCCCTTTCCTGCGTCCGCCGACTCGTTTTTGTAGAAACCAGGCATGGGCAGCAAGTCTGCGGGCATGGTGGAGAAGGGCACGTAGTAGAACGAGGTGCCCGAAAGGTTGTGAACGGCATCACCCTCCTGCGCTATCTTCTGAGAGATGGCGCTTTCGGGGTCTTCCACATCCCCGAAGAAACGCGCACCGCCGGGGCAGTTGTGCACACAGGCAGGCTCGAGCCCCTGGTCGATACGCGGGTAGCAGAAAATGCACTTCTCGGCGACGTTCACGCGCTGCAGCCCTTCGGTCTCGTAGGGAGCGGCCTCTTCGGCATCGAAATAGTAAGCCTCGCTGGCATTGATGGTGCGTGCGCCGTACGGGCACACCTCGATGCAGGTGCCGCACCCGATGCAAACGTCGTAATCCACGACGACGATGCCGTCGTCGCGCTTGTAACTTGCCCCGGTCGCACACGCCGCGACGCATGGGGCGTCGATGCAGTGCATGCAAGCATGCGGAAGGTAGCTGCGGTGGGACGTTTCCCCGTCCTCCCACTCTCGCCTTTCCACATGGCCCCACGCAACGCCTGGACTTTGGTTGTTCCACATCTGGCAGGCAACGACGCAGGCATAGCATCCTGCGCAGCGCCTCAAATCGACGAGCATACCCTGTCTGGCCATGTCCTCTCCTTGTCTCTCGTCGCCATCCCCCTCGCTTTCGGCCAGCACCGTGCGACAGCAAGCTTCGACGGTGCCGCAAAGGCAAGCCCCCCCCCCGACGCCACGTCCGACAAGCGCGTTCGTGAACAGAGCGCCTTTCACGTCAGACGGAGAGGCGCAGACAGCGGGGGAAGCAAGATGCATCTACCTTACCCAAGGAAGCTCCCGCATTTCCAGAAGCGCACGATGAGGCGCAGGTTTATCCTTCGATAATATCCTCAAGAAGGGATAACAGCGGTTTTCGCAGAGAGGCCTCGTTCCGGGTACAATGGCAGCATGGAAGCCAGCGACGATCATGTCGTTGGGGGACAATGCAAAAAACAGGGGGGAAGATGGCGACGACGATCAGTCCGAACCCGGCCTATCTGTACGGCATGCAAGCGACGGCGCGAAAGCTTGCCGACCATGCAAGCGAAGGAAAACCCATCAAGCTCTTCAAGGGAGAGCACTTCGACTCCCTTTGCCTCACCGACGAGGACCTGTACCTTTTCCTCGTCCTGGAAGGGCAAATCCGGTGCAGCTTCTTGTTCAATGGATCGCCGGAGAGCCAATCGCTTTTCATGAGGGGAGCATACCATGCGTTCCTCAACGAGAACGACCGTTTTTCTGCCCAGATAGGGACCTTCCGCTACACGGCGCGGCGCAACACCGCCATGGTGGGGTTCACAAAAAGGCAGGCGGCCCTTTTCGCAGCGGAAGACCCCGCCCTGTTCGAAGACGTAATGACGGCCGAGCACCTTTCGTTTTTACAGCTCAGCTACCGGCTTGCCTTGGGAAGCATTCATTCCACCAGCAAGCGCATCCTCCAATGGCTGTGCGACCTGTGCCATACGCAGAAGCCCGACGAAGATGGTTCCGTCGTCATCCCGAGTAACATGACATTGGAAGGCATGTCCGATTTCCTCAACGTGCACATCACCACGCTGAGCCGCCTTCTGGCATCGCTCAAGCAGGAAGGGGTGCTGGAACGGAGAAAAGGCTGCCTGGTGATAAAGGACGTCGGCGCCGTAGAGCGCCACCTGGCAGGAGAGAACGTGGTCCTTTACTAAGCTGCACCGGCTAACGCAGACAGGCGCGCAGGAGCAAATTTCGCAAGGAACCACGCACCCCGATCTCGCGCGCTTGCGTGCACCCGGCCTCTCGTCGATCGTCGAACGCCCCTCTTTCCCGCCCGGCCTCGCGCGCTTGCGCGCGGTCGGCCTTTCGGCATCATTCTGACCAAACGGAACGATCAAGGCCGTTTGGGCTAGGTGGCGAAAGGCGATTGCCTATACTCCGTTTGTTAAGTTAACATTAGCTAACAAAGGAGTGACGCATGGTTGGATCGGATACCGTCTCGTCGAAGCCCCGCGCACTGAAAGGCCGCGACCTCATCACCATCGGCATTTTCACGGCGCTGTATTTCGTCGTAAACTTCGCCTGCATGCTTGTTTCCGGGCTTCATCCCTACCTTTGGGTCTTCATGCCTGCGATCGACGCCCTTCTTGCCGGGATTCCGTTCATGCTGGCATGCGCCAAGGTCCCCAAGTTCGGCACCGTCCTCGTCATGGGCATGGTGCCTTCCCTCGTCTACTTTGTCACCGGAATGTTCACGCCGCTCATCTTGGGGACGATGCTCGCGTCATGCCTCGTCGCCGAAGTCGTGCGCGCGGCGACGAGATACCGCAGCTTCCTCGGCAACGCCCTTGCCTATGCGGTCTTCGGCTTCGGGATGTGCGGAAGCCCCCTGCCGGTATGGGCGTTCCACGACTCGTTCATGGCGCAGATCTCGTCTCAGGGGATGGGTGCCGACTATCTGGCAACGCTCGAAGCTGCGGCAACGCCCGAAATGATGATCGCGATGTTCGCCACGACTTTCGTCTGCGGACTTGCGGGCGCCTACCTTGCGCGGGGCATGTTCAGGAAACACTTCGTGAAGGCGGGGCTCGTGTGATGGAGGCTCGCACCTTGAGACGGGACGGCCTTGGCGAAGGGGCGCTTTTGGGCCGCCGGAAACGAAGAGGCTTTCTTGCGCTTGACCCGCGCACGCTCATGGGCGTCCTGGTGGCAGCGTCGGTGCTTGCGTTCGCGGAGAAAAGCCTGACCGTGGAGTTGTGCCTCGTCTGCGCGGCCGGGCTTCTCCAAGCGCTTGCCGGGTACCCGAAGATGGCGGCAGGGTTCGTTGCGGCATATGCGGCGCTTCTCGGGATCCTGTGCTTCGTCTTCCCCAACGTTGGCGGAGTGGCGGCGACCATGTTCACCATCAGCTTCACGTTCTCGCGCAAGATATACCTCTGCCTCATGGTGGGCGCGCTTCTCGTCTCCGACTCTTCCGTCCACAGGCTTGGCGCAGCGCTTGCGAAGCTGAGGCTTCCGCAGACGGTGCTCGTGCCGCTGACGGTAACGCTCCGCTACTTCCCCACGCTCAAGGAAGAGGCGTCCCACATCCGCGACGCGATGGCCCTGCGCGAAATCCCTCTCCGCAACAGGGCCGAATGCTTCGCCGTGCCCCTTGTGATGTCCGCCGCACAGACCGCCGAGGAACTTGCCCGCGCCGCAACGTGCCGGGGCATCGAGAACCCGGCCCCATCGACGGACACGGAACGCCTGACGATGCGCGTTTCCGATTGGACCGTGCTGGGGCTTTCCGCCCTCGCCGTGGCGCTGACCTTTCTCTTTGGAGGTTCGTTTTGATGAAAGCCGGAAACGAAGAGGCAGTCGTGTCGCTTTCCCACGTCTGCTGCACGGCACCGTCGGGAAAACGCATTCTCGACGACGTCAGCCTTGCGGTGCACCGCGGCGAATGCGTGCTGCTTGTCGGCAGGTCGGGGTCCGGCAAGACCACCATTACGAAATGCATCAACGGGCTCGTCCCCTCTTTCGAGCCGGGGATCAGGATGGAAGGGCGCATGCGCGTCTGTGGCCTCGACCCCTCCGCATGCGAGATGTACGAACTGGCCAAGCATGTGGGAAGCGTGTTCCAGAACCCCAAAAGCCAGTTCTTCAACCTCACGTCGAACGACGAGCTTGCGTTCGGGCTCGAGACGCAAGGCGTTACGGCCGACGAGATAGAAAGACGGGTACGCGAAACGGTGTCGTCGCTTGGGGTCAAGCGGCTTATCGACCGCGACGTGAACACCATGAGCGGCGGAGAGAAGCAGAGCCTTGTCTTTGCCTCCATCGACGCATCGAGGCCCGACGTCTTCGTGCTTGACGAGCCTACGGCGAACCTCGACGCTTCGTCGGTCCGCGCGCTCCATGACGAAATCGCCTCGGTACTGAAGGAAGGGAAGAGCGTCGTCATCGCAGAGCACAGGCTCTATTTCGCCATGGACCTGGCGGACCGCGCAGTGCTTGTGGAAAACGGGCGCATCGCGAGAGAGTTCGCCCCGGAAGAGCTTGCCTCCCTCGACCGCCGCGAGCGCGAGCTGCTTGGGCTGCGCGCCACCGATCCTGCAGACGCGCTTGCGATATCGATCCCACGCGCGGGCGGCGGGCAACGGGAAAAGGCAGGCAGCGCCCGACAGGCGGACGGCGCCAGGCAGGCGGACGGCGCCCGACACAAAAAGACGGGCGCCAAACGCCGAGAAAGCAGCCTTCGACGGGAGGATTGCCCCCGGAAGGCAGGCGGCGAAGAAGGGCTTGAGTTGTCGTCCTTTACTGTCGAGCGCGACGGCAAAGCCGTGTTCGACCCGGTGAGCCTCTTCGTGCCGAACGGAGGCGTGGTGGGCGTCCTGGGCGAGAACGGGATCGGAAAGTCAACGCTGCTGCGCGGGATAGCGGGCCTAGAACGGCGCGACGCAGGCACCGTCGAGTTCTGTGGGAAAAGGCTGTCCCGCAAAGACCGGAGGCGCGCCGCATCGCTCGTGATGCAGGACGTGAATCACCAGCTCTTCAGCGATAGCGTCTTGAACGAGTGCCTCCTGGCGACAGGCGGAAGAAACGACGGGGAAACCGTCGCCCACGCGAAAGAGGCCCTTGCCGCACTCGACCTCTCGGACCTGCTGGACGTCCACCCGATGGCGCTTTCCGGCGGCCAGAAGCAAAGGCTTGCCATCGCATGCGCGCTGCTGGCACGCAAGAGGCTCCTGCTGCTCGACGAGCCGACAAGCGGGCTCGACTTCGACCGCATGGTGGAAGTCGCCCGACTCGTCAGAAGCCTCGCGCGGGCAAACATCGCCATCATGCTCGTCACGCATGACCACGAGTTCCTCAACCGATGCTGCGACGAGGCCCTTTTCCTCGAAAGGGCGGCGGAGGAAAGCCCCGATGAGCGATAAGCCCAGAAGCATATTCGAAGGGAAAGAGGAAGACGAGGCGTTCCCTTTCGCGCAGGGCAGGTGCCCTTCCCCTGCGAAAGAGGGCGACCGGATTTCGGAAAGAGACGTGTCGAGCGTCATGAACTTCGAAGGAGAATCGGGCTTCGGAAGCATGCGCTTCGTCGAAGCCCTGCCCGGTATCATGGTCTCCTTCAACGAATTCCGCATGGCGGGCTACCTTTCCGCCTTCGCCACGTCAAGAGACGTCCTGTGCGTGGACTGGTGCAAGGAGGGCAGGATAGAGCAGCCCATGCCTAACGGATCGTATGCCTACGTTTCCTCCGGAGACTTGAAGATAGACGACCGCTCCTGCCATGCGGGACGGTTCGTATTCCCCACGTCGCACTACTGCGGGATCACCGTGTCGTTCGACCTCGCCAAAGCCCCCGGCTCCATCCGGCGCGCCCTTCCCGGGTTCTCCATCGACCTGCACGACGTCAAGCGCCGCCTCTGCCTTGACGGGCACCCGCTCATGTTGCGGGACTGCAGGCGCATGGGTCACATCGCCGGCGAGCTCTACGATGCGCCCGCCCGGGCACGGAGGGCATACTGCCAGATCAAAGCCCTTGAAGTCCTGCTGTTCCTGGACTCCCTCGACCCTGCCTTCGAAGGGAAGGGCCTCCCTTACTTCCCCCGGTCACGGGTGGCGCGGGTGAAGGCGGCACGCGACCTCATGGTGTCCGACCTTTCGGCGGGCATCACGGTAGAGAAGGCGGCCCAGAGCGCGAACATGTCCCTCACCGCGTTCAAGGAATGCTTCAAGGGGATCTACGGTGCGTCGCCGGCGGCCTACGTGAGGTCCATGCGCATGGACATGGCAGCGAAGATGCTGAGAGGAACCGACATGCGCGTCGTGGACATCGCAACGTCCGTGGGCTACGACAGCCCGTCGAAGTTCTCTGCGGCCTTCAAGGCCGCAACGGGGCTTGCCCCAAGCGAATACCGCCAGAGGCGGTGACAGGGCTCTTTTGCCCAAACGGAGCGGATCCACCCGAACGGAGCTGAACCCGGCGCCTCTTTCCTCGACAATAAGCCAAGGCTAACAAATACCGGCGGCAAGGGCTGCCTGCCGGCCCAGATCGATTGTGAGGACGTGATGCCATGGCCGAACGCGAAAAGGCCCCCGAAGATGCGAAGGGAAGGCCGTGGGTCAAGACCCTTTTCTCTTATGCGCGGCGGTGCAAAGGGAAGATGATCGCCTCGTTCGCCGTTTCGCTGGCAAGCGTCGGTGCGGGGTTCGTTCCGTTCTATGCGGTGTACCGCCTGATGGCAATGGCGATGGACGGCTCGCTGACATGGGACAGGTCCGTCCTGTGGCTTGCTTTGGCCGCAGTCTTTTACCTTGCGAGCAAGGTGCTCTTCGGGATATCGACGCTTCTCTCGCACGTTTCCGCCTACACCATCCTGGAGACGCTTCGGCAGGACTTCGTCCGTAAGCTCATGAAGGCGTCCCTCGGCACCGTCCAGGCGAAGAGCATCGGCAACCTGAAGAACGTGTTCGTGGACCGGATAGAGAGCATAGAGCCGCCTCTGGCCCACATGATCCCCGAACTGGGAGGATCGCTTGTCCTGGCGGCAGGGCTGGCGGCGTGGCTCGTGGCGATCGACTGGCGGATCGCGCTCGCTTGCCTTGCCTGCGTCCCCGTCGGGCTAGCCGTGTTCGCATCCAGCCTGAAGGACTTCAACGCGAAGTATGCCGCCTACATGGCGGAGAGCAACCGCGTGAACGGGGTGATCGTGGAGTACATCGAAGGCATCCAGGTGGTAAAGGCCTTCAACCAGGCAAGCGATTCCTACGAGAAGTACGCGGGATCGGTCCGCGCGTTCAAGGAGTTCACCATGCAGTGGTTCCGCTCTACCTGGGTCACCATGAACCTCATGTCGAGCATCATGCCGACGACGCTGCTCGGCGTGCTTCCCGTCGGCCTGGCCCTCTATTTCTCCGGCAGCCTTGCCCCGTCAGGCTTGGCCATGGGCATCGTGCTTTCCCTTGCCATCGTGGATCCCCTCATGCGCTTCACGTCGTTCGTGAACGAGATGAAGTCCATGGAGTACGCGGTCGCCGACGCCGCCGAGTTCCTCGACCTGCCCGAACTTCCCGAGCCAAAATCCCGCGCGGAAACGTCGGGCTTCGCCGTGGAGATGAAGGACGTGCGCTTCTCCTACAAGGCGGGCGAAGAGGTCTTGCACGGGGTGTCGCTGTCGGTGCCCCAAGGGACGTTCACCGCACTCGTCGGGCCATCGGGGTCGGGCAAGTCCACGCTTGCACGGCTTATCGCCAGACACTGGGACGTCGATGCCGGCTCCGTGTCGGTGAGCGGCACGGACGTGAGAAACATGCCACTCGACCAGCTTTCCGAACTCGTCAGCTTCGTGCAGCAGGACAATTTCCTCTTCGATGCCACCATCGGGGACAACATCCGCCTCGGAAAGCCAAAGGCGACCGACGAGGAAATCGCGCGCGCCGCCCGCGCCGCATGTTGCGACGAATTCGTGAAACGCCTCCCTTGCGGCTACGGCACTTCCGCCGGCGAGGCAGGGCGCTTTCTTTCCGGCGGCGAACGCCAGCGCATATCCATCGCGCGCGCGATCCTGAAAGACGCGCCCGTCATCGTCTTGGACGAGGCAACGGCGTTCACCGACCCGGAAAACGAGGACAAGATACAGCGCTCCATCGCTCGTCTTGCCGACGGCAAGACGCTCGTCGTCATAGCGCATCGCCTATCCACCATCACGCGCGCCGACCAGATAGCGGTCGTCGACGGTGGATCGATAGTCGCTCTCGGTACCCACGAAGACCTGCTTGGGTCGTGCCCCCTCTATGCAAGGATGTGGGCGGCGCACGTTGGAACCCAAGACTGGGCCGCCGGATCGAACGCCGAAGGAGGCAACCGATGACAAAGGCTCTCATCCGCATCGTCAGGTGGACCGGCCCGTACAAAAAGAGGCTTTTCCTGGGCTGCGTATGCTCGTTTTTCATGACCTGGTCCATCGCGGCCCCGATCATGATTGCCGCGTGGCTTCTTGCTCGGGTCGCAGAGGACGCACGCGGAACGTCCGTGCTCGACCCGTCATGGACGGGGCTTTCCCTGCTGGCGATCGCCGGCTGCGTGGTGTTGCGGTTCGCCTTCACGTACGGCAAGAACAGGTTGCAGGAATCCATCGGACACGAGGTGGCCGCAGAAGAGCGCATACGCATCGGCAACATCCTGAAGCGTGTGCCGCTCGGCTACTTCTCGCAGGTGAAGACGGGCGACATACTTGCAACGGCGACCACGGAGCTTGGCGTTTTGGAACTGCAAGGAATGAAGATGGTCGATGCCGTGATCAACGGCTACGTCAACCTCGCCGCGATCGTCTGCTTCCTGTTCGTCCTCCAGCCTGTGGCCGCAGCGGCGGCATTGGCGGGAACCATCGTTTCGTGCCTTGCCCTCGCCTCCATCAACCGCACGTCAAAGCGGCTTTCCCCCGCCGCCAACAAGGCGACGGAAAGCCTGTCGGGAGCCATCGTGGAATTCGTGCGTGGCTTGGGGACGGCGAAGGCCTACGGACACGACGACGCCGCCTCGAAGCCCATCCTTTCCGCTGCGCAGCGGCTCAAGAACGCCCGGGTGGCCATAGAGTTCGGCTTCACCCCCAGAAACGTCGTGCACCTTGCGGCCCTCAAGCTTGCGAGTGTCGGCGTGGTCGCCTGCGCCACGGCGGGCTTCGTTTCTGGCAACGTTCCTCTTTGGATATTCCTTGCGCTCGCGGCGTTTTCCTTCACCATCTTCTCCGGAGTGGAACGCATCAACGATTCGGCGCACATGTTGGGGGACCTTGACGACATACTCGACCGGATAGACGCGATCAAGCAGGCGAGGTTCATAGACGAGGACGGGAAGGACCTTCCCTTGGACGGCTGCGCCATCGAGTTCAAGGATGTGTCGTTCTCCTATTCGGGAAGCAGCGGCAAGCAGGCCCTCCGAAAAGCGAGCTTTACGATCCCCGAAGGCACCACGTGCGCCATCGTCGGCCCGTCCGGTTCGGGAAAGACCACGATAGCCAACCTCATGATGCGCTTTTGGGACGTCAGCGAAGGCGCAGTGCTCGTGGGCGGGCGCGACGTGAGAGACCTCACGTGCAACGGCCTTCTTAAGAACTTTTCGGCGGTTTTCCAGAACGTCTACCTCTTCAACGACACCATAGAGGGCAACATCCGGTTCGGAAAGCCAAGCGCGACGCACGAAGAGGTGCTCGACGCCGCACGAAGGGCGCAGGTGGACGAATTCGTGCGCGACCTTCCCGACGGTTACGCCACCGTTGTGGGAGAGGGAGGCAACGCCTTTTC
>OLRC01002041.1_pt1 | contig 11715 bp, 10 predicted proteins | sample 1672081 | NCBI WGS metagenome assembly OLRC01 (sample SAMEA3136643, study PRJEB25190) | human gut metagenome | biome: human gut; feature: human-associated habitat; material: faeces | place: Austria | collected 2013
AGGTATGTTGATGGGTCTTCATAGTCAGGTGCCCAAGCAACTGAATCAGTAATATCCCAGTCTTCTGCTGCTGCATTAGGAGCAGAAAGAGTTGCGTTCAACAGGTCATCTTGAGACATTTGGTTGAGGTCAACTACAACATTTTCTTTACCGAGTGTCTCTTCAACAGATTGTTTCAAAGACTGTGCACGAGCCACCTTTGTCTTTGCTGTTTGGTCAACTGGCATATCCAAATGAATTGGGAATTGAACACCTTGTGCTTGAAGGGCTTCCTTAGCCTTATTAAATTCAGTCTTAGCCTTGTCAGCGTTGAAGAGACCGTCTTGACTGTCTTTAAGGTTAACCCCAGACCACTCGTCACCATATGAAGCCATCTTTTCAGTTACCAAATCACCGAATGACTTGTCACCAGCATAAACAAAATCAGGTTTCACAAGAAGGTTACGAACGGCTAGAACTCCCCCTTCTTCTCCATTAATTTGAGCTGAGTATGACTCACGATTAATTGAAAAGTTAATAGATTGGCGGAAGTCCTTGTTAAGAAGAGCTTTCTTAGTTGAATCTTTTTCAGCATCAGTCTTCTTAGATGTATGGTTGTAAGACTGACGGTCAATATTAACACCGACACCAACAATATCAGCAGATGGTTGTGTATAGAAGATATTATCTTTATATTTCTTTTCTACTGACGCATAGTTAGAGCTCATAGGGAATACACGTGCAATGCTGAGAGCACCATCTGAGAAGCTACGCTCTTGAGCCTCCTGGTCAGAACCATCATAATATGACAATTTGATAGCGTCGAAATGCACGTTCTTCTTATCCCAATAATTCTCATTCTTAGTCAACTCGATAGATGATTTAGCTGTCAAAGATTTAAGAAGGAAAGGACCGTTATAAAGGATAGAGGTTGGGTCTGTTGACTTACCAAAATCTTTCCCTTTGTTCTTAAGAAAGTCTTCGTTAACTGGGAAGAGCACACCATAGGTTGTCTTAGAGTTCCAGTATGGTTCCTGTTTTTTTAGTGTGTATTGCAGAGTGTAATCGTCTATTGCTTTAACGCCAACATTTGAGAAATCTTTATTGGCACCAGAGAGGTAGTCAGACAAGCCTGCAATAGAATCTTGTACCAAATAGAGGGCTCCAGCTTTGGAATCAGCCGCATGCTTAAGACCAGTCACAAAGTCCTTAGCAGTCACATCAGCATACTCTTCACCATCTGAAGTGTACCATTTAACACCCTTACGGATTTTATAGGTATAGGTAAGACCATCTTGAGAAACTGACCAATCTTCAGCTACAGAAGGAACAAGGTTCCCATATTTATCAGCTTCCATAAGACCATCTACACCATTAGTTACAGCAGTCTTAGTAGGTCCAGTATTTGACGTGATATAGTCTAAAGTTTCAGGATCAGAGTTATAAATATAACCATAAGTCGTTCCACTAGTACTTGACTTAGAAGAACAAGCCGCTAAGGCACCTACACTGAGGAGTGCCACACCCGCAAGGGCTAACCATTTGCTTTTTTTCATAAGATTTCTCCAAAAAATAAAATTTTACTCTTTCATTATAGCATAAATAATCAAGAAAAGCAGTCGTTGCCAGACAATTTTGCACAAGCATTTTACATGATAAAACACGACAAACTCAATAGTCCCTTGTATTCCCTATATTTCTAGCCACTTCATTCAATTTATTTTTAATCACTCGTCATGCATAAAACAAAAAGGCCTAACACCTTGGTTAAACCTCTGTTTCTAAGTTAAAATTAGCCATTAAGAGCTTGAGCAGCTGTGATAATCGCCAAATTGTAAATATCTTCAGCACTAGCACCACGAGAAAGATCGTTTACTGGTTTATTAAGACCTTGTAAGATTGGTCCGATAGCTTCGAACATTCCCAAACGTTGGGCAATCTTATAGCCAATATTACCAGCCTGCAAACCTGGGAAGACAAAGACATTAGCTTGTCCTGCTACGTCACTGTCTGGTGCCTTAATAGCTGCTGTTGCTGGAACAAAGGCTGCATCAAACTGCAACTCACCATCAATAGCCAAGTCAGGACGCATTTCTTTAGCAATATTTGTTGCTTGAACAACCCTGTCAACTTTTGGTGATTTAGCAGAACCTTTTGTTGAGAAGCTAAGCATGGCCACTTTAGGATCAATACCAAAAACTTTAGCTGTTTCAGCAGTATTAATTGCAATTTCTGCCAATTCTTGAGCATTTGGTTCAATGTTGATGGCACAGTCAGAAAACATCAAGCGATGATCGGTATTTTCACGGTTCATAAGGAAAACACCTGAAGTACGTGAAATGCCTGGTTTTGTCTTGATAACTTGAAGGGCAGGACGTACTGTATCGGCTGTTGAGTGAATAGCACCTGAAACCATACCATCAGCAAGACCAAGTTTCACTAACATAACACCAAAATAGTTAACATCACGAAGCAACTTGTCCGCATCTTCAATTGTCGCTTTTCCTTTACGGATTTCAACAAATTTTTCCTTCATTTCCTCAAGACCTTCATAGGTTTCAGGATTAATAATCGTATAGTTAAAATCTGCAAAACCAAGATCATTCAAGATTTTGTGAACCTCAGCTGGGTCTCCCAAGATAATAGGATCCACCAATCCTTCAAATTTCAAACGGGCAGCTGCACGAACCACACGGTCGTCGTTACCCTCAGGAAAAACAATCTTAATGTTCTTTCCTAAAATACGTTCACGAAGTTCACCAAATAGACTACGCATAAATACTCCTCAATCAATCTTTTTAGTTTGTAAGTCCATGATAACGGTTTCAAAGTCATCTGTCAAGGAAGACGCAAAGACCATCTCTTTCTTGGTAAAGGGATTGACGAAAACAAGACGGTGACAATGCAAGGCCTGACGTTCAATCCCATAATTTAGAGAGCCCCCATAAAGGTCATCTCCCAAAAGAGGAAGGCCCAAGTGAGCAAAGTGCACACGAATCTGGTGCGTCCGTCCAGTATGAAGGTTAATATCAACCAACTTAACTCGCCCATAATCACCTACCAAACGATAACTGGTATGAGCATATTTCCCTGATTTATGGACTCGACGTGTGATGATGGAATCCACATCACGCGCAATGGGTGCAATGATTTCTCCCTGCTCCTCAAGTTTAGTATCACCCTCCACCAAGGCATAGTAGTGCTTTTTAATGGACTTCTGCTGCAACTGCTTATCCAGACGTGCATGGGCATAACCGTGCTTGGCAAAAAGCATGAGTCCAGACGTGTCCTTGTCCAGACGTGTCACAATATGCACACGCTGATTGGGATAATTATTGCTAACAAAGTGATATTTAACAAAATTAGCCATGGTGTTGTCATGATTGACACTTGGAATACTGGCATAACCATATGGCTTGTTCACCACCAAGAAGTTGTCATCTTCATAGACAATATCCAAGTCAAACGGGATGGGAGTTAAGGTATCATGTGGTTCCTCATCAGGAATCTCTATAGCGACCACATCTCCCTCATGAACAGGGTAGGTCGCAAACTGCTCCTCACCATTGACCCAGATATGACCGCCCTCAAACTTAATCTTAGCCAAAAGTCCTTTGGAAACATCATGCTCCTTCAAAAAAGTCTTTACTCGGCAGGAACGTCCCACAGTAAATTCATATCTCATTCTTCCATGTCTCCGATAAAGGAATCACGTACACGCTCCCAGAAACTGGTATGACTGGCACTAGCCACAAAAGAAATCTTACGCTGGTCAATTGAGAACTCTACCTTTTGCACATTACGATTAGTGTAGGTTTTATTATCGACCGAAAGCGTGTAGCTCCCCATTCGGGTAGGATAAACGGTAATTTTCTCATTCTTAGGAACAATAAGTGGACTGCCCAAGGTACGGTAAACACGGTTATTAAGACTGGCAATCTCAGTCAATTGCAGGGCCTCAATAGTGGGATGAAGAACTGCACCACCCAAGGATTTATTGTAGGCAGTCGAACCTGTCGGTGTTGCTACAGACAGTCCATCCCCACGGAAGCTCTCAAATAAGATGTCATTGAGGCAGACATCAGCTGCCATAGTTTTTTCATTACGTTTAATAGCTGCTTCATTGAGGGCAATTGATGTAAAGGAACGGCCATCAGCCAAGGTTAGCTTGACATTTAAGAGCGGGTAAGAAATCTTGTCGCCACGATCTTTACGCAAGGTCTCAATCAACTGCTCAACCTCACCATCTAAATAATCTGTATAAAATCCCAAATGCCCCGTATGAATGCCAACAAAACGGACACGAGCAAGCTCTTTTTCATACATATGAAAGGCTGATAGCAACATGCCATCACCACCGATAGAGATAACCACATCAGGATTTTTCTTGGTTAAATAAAAATCAGGATCGTCTCGAAAGGCATTAAAAAGTTTTGAGGCAACACGCCTACTCTGGGGCTTGCCATTAGCAATAATAGCCACCTTCATCTCATCCGAAAAGGTCTTCATCTGTGTCATCACTATTTCCTACACTATCTTTCAAAGTTCTGTTGATTGGATCAAAGAGCAACTGAGCATCTCGAATATCATCACGTATCTTACGCATCTCTTCATCAAGCTGATAGGCCATGCGTGCCGTATTTTCCAAGCGGAGTTTAATCTCCTCTGGAAAATTTCCCTGATACTTATAATTAAGGGAATGTTCAATGGTGGCCCAAAAGTTCATGGCCAAAGTCCGAATTTGAATTTCGGCAAGGATTTCCTTACGACCATCAATGGTATCAACAGGATAAGACACGATAACATGATAAGAGCGATAACCCGAATGTTTACGGTTTCTGATATAGTCTCGCTCTGAAACAATAGTCATATCACTACGATGACGAAGCAAAGCCAAAACCTCATCCACATCATCGACAAATTGGACCATGACTCGTAGACCAGCGATATCCTGCATATCTTGAGCCAAATTTTCAACCGAAAGGCCACGAAGGGCGATTTTCTCCTCAATGGAAGCCACTGACTTCACACGTCCCGTCACAAACTCAATAGGCGAGTGACGATTTTGCTTACGAAATTGTTTACGAATGCCTCGGAGCTTGATTTTGAGCTCACCTACGGCCTGAATATAGGGGTCTAAAAATTCTTCCCAATCCATGGTCAAGATAGGACTCCTCCTTGTCAAAAGCTTTAGTTTTTTATAAAATAAATACAATCTGTTATATTATACCACATTTGAAAGCACAAGGGAGGACACACATGAACCATTTAGAGATAGAGTACAAAACTCTACTCACCAAAGATGAGTATAATCGTTTGGCTATGCTTTTCTCCCATGTGACACCTGTTACGCAAACAAACTACTACATCGACACTCCTCAGAGTGACATGAGAAATAAAAAGTTGTCTTTGCGTATTAGGACACTTCCCACTCATGGTGAGCTGACCTTGAAAATCCCTGAAAAAGTCGGGAACATGGAGTACAACGTTACCATGGATTGTGCGGATGCTAAGGCTTTGACTAAGTCGCTGGACTTTCCTGATTGTCAAATCAAATCCATTCTTTTAGAACGTGGGGTTAAACTAGAGGACCTAACCATCCTCGGACATTTGACCACAACTCGTCGCGAGTACCAGACCAACATTGGCCTCATGGCTCTTGATGTCAATGTATATGCTGACAAGAAAGACTACGAGCTTGAACTAGAAGTTTCGGATGCTGAGAAAGGTAAAGACGACTTCGATGCCTTCCTTAAAGAAAATAACATTGACTTTAAGTATGCTAAGAGTAAGGTTGCACGCTTTGTAGCTACCCTCAAACGAGACAAAGACTAAAATTTAGACAAGGAGTTGGCTCCTTGTTTTTTTATTTTAAACACATGCAGCTTCAAATACCACAAGTATTTAGAACTTCAGAGGGTAATAGATTTCTCTAAAAACGCATACAAAGGCGTTTTATCTAACAAAGGTTCGGTATTTTTCACTAATATCATACTTTGATGGCTGAAATTTCTGCTTCTTTTTGCTAAAATAGAACTATCTGTAGTTTTATTACAATAGCCCTAACTGGGCTTAGCATCTTATTTTTTTAAAGGAGTCACCATCGTCATGGTACATCAAAAAGCAAACCCACAATTGAAATTGTTCTCGCTCAGCTCAAACCCAGAAATTGCTGAAAAAATTGCTGAGGCTACTGGATTGCCACTTGGTAAAGTATCTTCACGTCAATTTTCTGACGGTGAAATCATGATCAACATTGAAGAGTCTGTTCGTGGGGACGATATCTATATCATCCAATCTACTAGCAACCCTGTTAACGACCACCTTTGGGAATTGCTCATCATGATTGATGCCTGCAAACGTGCCAGTGCTAACTCTGTCAACGTTGTTATGCCTTACTTTGGTTATGCACGTCAAGACCGTATCGCTGCGTCACGTGAACCAATCACTGCTAAATTGATTGCCAATATGCTAGTTAAAGCTGGTGTCAATCGTCTCTTGACGCTTGACCTTCACGCTGTCCAAGTTCAAGGATTCTTCGATATCCCAGTAGATAACCTCTTCACAATGCCTTTGTTTGCTGAATACTACAACAAAAAAGGATTCACAGGAAGTGATGTTGTCGTTGTTAGCCCTAAAAACTCGGGTGTTAAACGTGCTCGTAGCTTGGCGGACTACCTTGATGCACCAATCGCTATCATTGACTACGCTCAAGATGATTCAGAACGTGAAGAAGGCTACATCATCGGTGAGGTTGAAGGAAAAACAGCAATCTTGGTTGATGATATCCTTAACACTGGTAAAACGTTTGCTGAAGCTGCTAAAATCCTTGAACGTGGTGGCGTTAAAGACATCTATGCAGTAGCTAGTCACGGTCTCTTTGCAGGAGGTGCTGCAGAAGTCCTCAACGCTGCCCCAATTAAAGAAATCTTGGTGACAGACTCCGTTGCAACTAAAGAAAAAGTTCCTACAAATGTTAAATACATTTCAGCAAGTGAGCTAATCGCTAACGCTACTACTCGTATCTTCGAACGTCAACCACTTAGTCCACTCTTTGCATATACAGCACACGAGGACTAAGCTATGGTTTATTTGGACAATGCAGCAACAACTCCTTTAAATACTGCTGCTATTTCAGCTATGACACATGTTATGACTGAAACCTTTGGAAATCCATCCAGCCTCCATGCTTATGGTCGTCAAGCTTCCAAGGAACTTCGTGAAGCCCGTGAAGAAATGGCCAAACAATTTAAAGTCCCTGCTCGTAAGCTCATTTTCACTTCTGGTGGGACTGAAGGAAACAATACAGCTATCAAAGGTTATGCCCTAGCCAATCAAGCTAAAGGCAAACACCTGATTACAACTGCTATTGAACACCACTCTGTCCTTCACACCATGGCCTACTTGGAAGAGCGTTTTGGTTTTGAAGTAACCTATATTCAACCAGAAAATCAAGTCATTACTGCTCAACAAATCGCTGATGCCTTACGTGACGATACTATTCTAGTTTCTGTTATGTATGCCAATAATGAGACCGGCCAATTGCTTCCTATCAAGGAAATTGGTGACTTGCTTGCCAATCACCAAGCTGCCTTCCACGTTGATGCCGTTCAGGTAGCAGGAAAACTTCCTATTCACCCAGAGGAACTTGGAGCCGATTTTCTCTCTATTAGTGCCCATAAATTCCATGGACCTAAAGGTGTCGGCCTGCTCTATCATAACGATTTGCATTTTGACAACCTACTTCATGGTGGTGAACAAGAGGAAAAACGTCGTGCCAGCACTGAAAATCTGGTCGGGATTGCAGGTATGACCGCTGCTTACAAACATGCTAGCGACCACTACCAAGACAATTACCAGCATGTTGAAAAGATTCGTCAGAGCTTTCTAGATATCCTTACCGTTCCTTATAAAATTAATGGTGGAGGATCTAGCCTACCTCACGTCATCAACATCAGTTTTCCTGGTAAGGAAAATGGCCCTCTCTTAACCTTGTTAGACCTAGCTGGCTTTGCTGTTTCAACGGGTTCTGCTTGTACCGCTGGAACTGTTGACCCTAGCCACGTCATCCAAGCCCTCTATGGTAAGGATTCTGACAAGTTAAAAACAGCTATTCGCATTAGTTTATCAGAGGAAAATACCGCTGAAGAACTCCAGGCCCTAGCAGAAAAACTTAATCAAATCATAGGAGACTAACATGGCATTTGAAAAAAGCATTCATTTGACTGACTGTAAATACCGTTACACCATCAGTCCTAATGTCAAAAAATTCACCCTACGTGATACGACTTTTGTGCAAAATAAAATCGGAAACTACGAGTTGCACCGCCTTCTCGAAAAAGTGCCTAACTCAGGCGAAGGTTTCCCACTTAAAATCACTATTAACAAAGACTTGACAGGCTTCAAATTGTCTATCACAGACAAATCTGGCCTTCGTAACGTTAATATCTTTAAAAATGAAGATCACCACATCTTGCAAGAAAAATTCTACTTCTTGATGCAGAGTTTGGTTGATCGTAACGTTTTCGAGCAAGAAGAAGTCTAAATTTTTTCTTACTACATAGAAATAGCCTATCCATGTGATAGGTTTTTTATATCGCCTCATCTACACTATTTTGTTGCAATCTTCACAAACTTTTCTTAAAATATAAGAGAATCATACTAATTGAAGAAAGGAAAGCGATCAATGACATTTGAGAAAAACATCCCAAACGCCACTGCCAAACGTCTCTCTCTCTACTATCGTATTTTCAAACGATTCCATCGTGAAAATATCGACAAAGCAAGCTCTAAACAAATTGCTGAAGCGATTGGGATTGACCCTGCTACTGTTCGTCGTGACTTCTCCTACTTTGGTGAGCTAGGTCGTCGTGGTTTTGGTTATGACGTGAACAAGCTAATGACATTTTTCGCTGAACTCCTTAATGACAATGCGACTACCAAGGTACTTCTCGTAGGTGTTGGGAATGTCGGGCGTGCTCTCCTCCACTACCGTTTTCAAGAGCGTAATCGCATGCAGCTGGTCATGGCTTTTGATACAGACGATAACGAACTGGTTGGAACTCAGACTGAAGACAAGATTCCTATCTATGGAATCTCTCAGATTAAGGACAAGATTGCTCAAGAAGATATCAAAACAGCCATCCTGACAGTGCCATCAGTTAAGGCTCAGGAGGTGGCTGATCTTTTGGTTGATGCTGGAATTAAAGGCATCCTCTGCTTCTCTCCAGTCAACCTCAATCTTCCACGCCACGTGGTGGTCCAATACGTAGACCTGACTAGCGAATTACAAACCCTACTCTATTTCATGAAAGAAGAAGAAAAATCAAGGAGAAACAATGACTAAACCAATTATCGGAATCACTGCCAATGTAAGGCCTAATCCAGCCCATGAAGACATCAACTGGTCCTATGCCCCATCTGGCTTTGTAGAAGGAGTTCAAAGAGCCGGTGGCCTAGCAATCCTACTACCAGTATCCGATCCATCGGAAGCCAAGACCTATATCTCCATGATTGACAAGCTCATCCTTATCGGTGGGCAAAACGTTGACCCTAAATTCTACAACGAGGAGAACCATGCCAGTGAAGACGACTTCTTCCTCAAACGTGATATCTTTGAAATGGCACTCATCGAAGAAGCTACTAAGCAAAAGAAACCCATTTTTTCAATCTGTCGTGGAACCCAACTAATGAACGTCGCACTAGGTGGTAGTCTCCACCAAGACATCGAGAATCACTGGCAAGACAAACCTTCTGATTACCTCTACCATGAGATGATTGTTGAAGAGGACAGTAAGTTGGCAGAAATTTACGGGCGTGAAACCTCTATCAACTCCTTCCACCACCAAAGTATCAAACACTTGGCCTCTGACCTTCGTGTCATAGCGCGTGACCCTGAGGACAACACTGTCGAAGCCGTTGAGTCAAATACACCAGACCTTCGCTTCCTTGGTGTCCAGTGGCACCCAGAGCTTCTCCTAGACAAACGTGAAGAAGACCTCAAACTCTTTGAATACGTCGTTAACGAACTTTAAAAGCAACTGAGACTGCACTCAGTTGCTTTTCTCTTGTCTTTATTACATAAGCTCCATCTAAAGCTCAAAATCCTCCCTCTCCTCACGAAAAGAATAATAGGTCGATTTGCCAACAATCAGATGATCAAGCAGACAAATCCCCAAATCATCGCAAGACCGCTTAATCTTTTGCGTAAAATCAATATCATTTCGACTCGGATAAGCCTCACCCGATGGATGATTGTGAACCACAATCAAGGACGTTGCCATCAGATGACAAGCATAATGCAAAATCTCACGTGGCTCGGCAATCGAACGGCGAACACCACCAATAAAGACGGTCTTCTGCTGAATAATACGATTCTGCGTATCCAAATAGATAGCCACCAGATGCTCCTGAGGCTTGTCCCCAATATCCAACATCATACGACGGGCCACCTGCTGACTGGACATAATCTGCTCGGAACGAGCCAACTCGGCCTTCTCAATCCGCTTAGCCAACTCCACCATAGCCTTCAGCTCAATCGACTTCACACGCCCAATACCAGGAATCTCCTGAAGCTCATTCAAGGACAAACGAGACAAATCCGCCAAACTCGTCATCCCTTTCAAAATACGATTAGCCATAGATAAGACCGACTCAGACTTGGTTCCTGTCCGCAGCACTATCGCCAACAACTCCTGGTCCGATAAAACCTCTGCTCCCTTCTGTAAAAGTCGCTCACGAGGCAAAAGCCCCGCCTCCTCAGATACAATACTATACATAAGAAAAAACCTCCTACTTACCTATTCGTAAGTGGGAGGGGGAAATTATGTATTTTTAAGGTAACTTGAAATTTTATTTGGAAGAACATTATACAAAGAATGTAATCCATATGCTGTTAAAGGTAAAAGCAAATAAACATATGGATAAACGTACTGACTTTTCGTTTCCCAAATCAAATGGAAGAGAACTCCACCAGTTAGATATATTGTAAAAACTAGAATGAATAAGTTCGATGCTTTCATATTGCGTATAGAAATTATCATCGAAACCATTGCCCCACCATAGATAATTATCAAAATAACTGAGGCATAGTAATAAAGAACCTTATATGCTACACCTCCATGGTAAATACTCGACATCAATTTGCCATTTACTGACTGACCCTCAACAGGCATACTACTATTAGGTCCTGACCAAATTGATTGGAAAAGACTATCTGTCCATGTTGAAATGTACTTATTTTTAAAGAAATTGAAGGTATATCTAGGATTTTCCGAAAATGTATCTAATCTTTTAGCAATCAGTTTTTTACTATCATTAGTTATACCATCTCCGTTACCATTATATTTTGTATAAACATTTTCCACATAAGCATCATACCAGCCTGGCAATCTATTATAGGTTGGATTATCATCTAGCCCCATAGCAATCCAAGCAATTTTGGGTTCTCCATCAATTTGTTTAACTTTTGATGCTTGTTCATATGAATTCACCAAAATACCATTAAGCAATGAAACAATTATGAAAGGTAAAATACTTAGTAGGATGTTTTTCCAGCTTTTTGTTCTCAAGAAATCCAAAATTAATACGATAAAAATGGTAATGGCCATAATAATATAATTACTTCTTATAACCACAGCAAGAATCAAAGGAATAAGTGCCCCAGCAAAATTGCCCCACTTTTTATCATTAATGAATTTTATTAAGAAGAATAGACTTAATAAGACTAGAAAGAGA
>OLRC01002048.1_pt1 | contig 11686 bp, 8 predicted proteins | sample 1672081 | NCBI WGS metagenome assembly OLRC01 (sample SAMEA3136643, study PRJEB25190) | human gut metagenome | biome: human gut; feature: human-associated habitat; material: faeces | place: Austria | collected 2013
GAGCCGTCGGAGAACGTGGTGATGGTGAGCTTGCAGTGGTTCTGGCACAGCTTGCACACGTCGCGTTCGGTGGTCATCGACATTTCGTTGAGGGCTTCGCCGGTGAGGATTGACGAGACGGTGTGGCGCACGCCGTCGACGACGATTTCGCCGGCGTGCGCGGCGGCGTTCGGCTCGTCGCCGGCGGCGGACTCCTCAGCCGCCGCCGCGTCGACGGAACGCCCGTCCGCGCCGACGTGCGCGTTGTCGTCGTCCGCGATGTCCTCGTAGTGCATGCGGGCGGTGAGGGCCGCGCCGAACGCGCCCATAAGGCCGGCGATGTTCGGGCGGGTGACCTGACGTTCGGTGAGCAGCTCGAAGGCGCGCAGCACGGCGTCGTTGAGGAACGTACCGCCCTGGACCACCACAGTGTCGCCGAGTTCGCCGGAATCGCGCAGCTTGATGACCTTGTACAGGGCGTTGCGCACCACGGAGTAGCACAGGCCGGCAGCGATGTCCTCGATGGAGGCGCCTTCCTTCTGCGCCTGCTTGACCGAGGAGTTCATGAACACGGTGCAACGCGAACCGAGGTCCACCGGATGGGTGGAAGCCAGAGCCTTTTGCGTGAATTCCTGAATCGTCAGGCCCATGGACATGGCGAAGGTCTGCAGGAACGAACCACAGCCGGACGAGCAGGCCTCGTTGACGGCGATTGAATCGATAACGCCATCGGTGATGGCCAAGTACTTCATATCCTGGCCGCCGATGTCGATGACGGCGGTGACGCCGGGGCTGACCATTTCGGCGCCACGATAGTGGGCCATGGTCTCCACCACGCCCTCGTCCAAGTGCAGGCCGGTGGTGATGAGGCCTTCGCCGTATCCGGTGGCGCAGGAGCGTGCGATCCACGCGCCTTCGGGCAGCTCAGACTGAATCTTCTTGACGATGTTGATGGCGGCGGTCAGCGGGCTGCCTTCGTTGTTGGCGTAGCTGGACCAGACGATTTCACGGTCGTCGTTGACGAGCGTGGCCTTGATGGTGGTGGAACCGGCGTCGATGCCCAGGAAGTGCGGGCCATGCGCGCCTTCGAGGGTGCCGATGTGGATGTGTTCCTTATGGTGACGCTTGTTGAAGTCCTCGCGGTCGGCCTCGGTGGGAAACAGCGGCGGCATGGTGGGCGTGTTGGAGGGCAGGTTCTTCAGCTCGTCCAAACGCTTCAGGATTTCGTCGCAGGTGTAGGCCTCGAAATGGTGGCCCTGATCGTCGGAATCCGTGTCGGCCTGCAATGCCGAACCGTAGGCCACATACAGGTGGGCGTCGGTCGGCACGATGAACTCGTCGACCTTGCCTTCAAGGGCACGCTGGAAGGCGGCGCGCAGTTCGGACATGAAGAACAGCGGGCCGCCGAGGAAGATGACGGTACCGTGGATCGGGCGGCCAGAAGCCAGGCCGGCGATGGTCTGCGTGGCCACTGCGGTGAAGATGGAGGCGGCGAGATCAGGCTTGGCCGCGCCGTCGTTGATCAGCGGCTGCAAATCGGTTTTGGCGAACACACCACAACGAGAAGCGATCGGATACAGGTTCTCGTAGCTCTTGGCCATCTCGTTAAGGCCTGCGGCGTCAGTGTCAAGCAGCGTGGACATCTGGTCAATGAACGCGCCGGTACCACCTGCGCACGAACCGTTCATGCGTTGTTCGGGCGTGGGTTTCAGGTAGGTGATTTTGGCGTCCTCGCCGCCGAGCTCGATGATGACATCGGCCTGCGGGTATTCCTTGTCGATTGCCTCGGTTTCGGCGATGACCTCCTGAATGAAAGGCACATGCAGATTGTCAGCAAGCGCCAGACCGCCGGAACCGGTGATAGACAGGCGAATCGGTTCGTCGCCGCGTCCGAGGTCCACAAGCTTCTTGTGGATGTCGACCAACAGGCCGGCCACGGTGGCACGCACGTTGGCGTGGTGGCGTCGGTAATCGGAGAAGAGGGTGTCTCCCAGGGAATCGGACTGATCAAGCACCACGGCCTTGACGGTGGTGGAACCGATGTCCAATCCCACACGCAGGGGCTTCGGGTGTGAAGCGGGCTTTACGCTCGCGTCAGTGGCGATGTCAACCATGTGTTCCTCTTAATTCCGACTTCCGGGAGTGCACGCTTTGAGGCATCATGAACCGTTTCGGGACGGCTGGCAGATACCCTGCGGACGGCTTCGCCCGGCTACTTCTTATGGAATATTAGTCCGACCACCTGCCCAACATGGCACGAGGCGAGGCGATTTCGCTCACGGGAAGGCCTTTTCCCAACAGTTCCAACGATATTGCTGAGTGCGGCATTCCAGAACTGCTACTACGAGGCCTGTTGGCCTTCGCCGGCTTCGCGGTCTTTCAAATAGATTTCGGGGATATCTCGTTCTTGATCGTGGAGCTTGGCCCAGATGACCGGTTCGCCGGCTTCCAGAGACTTGGGCACATCGAGGATGCGCTGGTTTCTGGAGCCGCGGAATTGCAGCAGCGAGTCCTTCTGGTCTCTGAGGTAGCGGCCGTCGACGAGAATGTCGATGAGATGTAGCAATTCAAGCTTGTCTGGGGTTTCTCCGGGGCGCATGAGTTCTTCCCATGTGTAGCCGGTCCACGACCAGATATCTTTGGTATGACCGAATTCCTGGCGGATACGTTGTGCGAGCGGCACCAGCACGGGAGTGTTGAGGAATGGCTCGCCGCCAAGGAACGTAATGCCTTGCACCCATGGGGCTTTCAGATCTTCGATGATTTTGTCTTCAAGTTTTTGCGTGTATTCGTGGCCGGCTTGGAAATCCCAGATGGAGGCGTTGAAGCAGTCGACGCAGTGGAAGGGGCAACCGGAGACGTAAAGGGAGTTGCGCACGCCTTCTCCGTCGGTGACAATGAAGGTTTTGTAGTCGGCGATCATCCGCTTGGACATGCGCCGGCCATCCCATTGACCGGCTTTCGGATCGTTGGCAAGACCGTTGGAGGGTACGGAGGGGCCACGCCCGGTCTCGCCGGCCGCAAAGTCATGGCGCTTGGGTTCGGGCTTGGTCGTATGCAGCTCCGGCATGATTCCCTCCTTACGGAAAGCATTAGCTCCCGCTGGCGGGAGCTGTCCGTCATCAGACGGACTGAGGGTGGTCAACACCATAAAGGATGACCGCCCTCAGTCTCGCTTACGCTCTACAGCTCCCGTCAGCGGGAGCAAGTATAAACCCTACTTGGTCTCTTCGAACCACTCGCGAGTGGTTCCGTCATCCAGCGTCACACGACCGGTTTCGCCGCTCATGTGCTTGACTCGGTGGGCAATTTCCTCGTGACGGCCGTGCACCATCGGGCGCTGGACCGGGCTGCCGAGATAGCCGCAGGTGCGCTTGGTGACGTTGCACTTGTCCGGGTTGGAGTTACCGCACTCCGGGCACTTGAAGCCTTCCTCGGTCGGCTCGAAGTCGCCCTGGAAGCCGCACACGAAGCAGTGGTCGATCGGGGTGTTGGTACCCAGGTAGCCGATGCCGATGTTGTAGGCGTAATCCCACACGGCTTCGAGCGCCTTCGGGTTGTCCTGCAGGCACGGGTACTCGCAGTAGTTGATGAAGCCGCCGGAAGCGTAGTACGGGAAGTCCTTCTCGTAGCTGAGCTTCTCCATCGGAGTGGGCTGCAACCACACCGGGTAGTGGAAGGAGTTGGTGTAGAAGTCGTGATCAGTCACGCCTTCGATACGGCCGAACTTTTCACGGTCCATGCGGTTGAAGCGGTCGGTCAGGGATTCAGCCGGAGTGGAGTACACGGAATAGTGGTAACCCTCCGCTTTGCTCCACTGCTTGCACAGCTCGTTCATGCGCTTGACGATGGACAGCGCGAACTCCTTGCCTTCCGGATCCCAGCCGTGGTCGCGAATCCAGTTCTTGCCATAGAAGACCGCAGTGGTCTCGGCAAGGCCGATGTAGCCGAGCGACACGGTGGCACGCTCGTTCTTGAACAGCTGGTCCACGTTGTCGTTGGCACCAAGACGACCAAACGCACCAAAGCGGAACAGGGTCGGGGCGTTGACCGGGGTGGCTTCCTTGCAGCGCATGATGCGGAACTGGAGGGCCTGATGGGCGACTTCCATACGCTCGTCGAACAGCTTCCAGAAGCGAGCCTTGTCACCGTGGGATTCGATGGCGATACGCGGCACGTTGACGGTGACCACGCCGAGGTTCATACGGCCGTCTTCTTCATCCTTGCCGGTCTCCGGGTTGATCCAACCCTGCAGGAAGGAGCGGCAACCCATCGGAGCCTTGAAGGAGCCTGTGATCTTGACGATGTTCTCGTAGAACACCACATCCGGGTACATGCGCTTGGTGGCGGACTCGAGGGCAAGCTGCTTCAGATCGTAGTTCGGGTCACCCGGGTCGGCGTTCACGCCGTGCTTCACAGTAAAGACGAGCTTCGGGAAGATGGCGGTGTGGTGTTCCTTGCCGAGGCCGCGAATACGGTTCAGCAGGATTGCGCGCTGCACTTCACGAGAGAACCAGTCGGTGCCGAGACCAAAGCCGACAGTCACGAACGGGGTCTGGCCGTTGGACACACGGTTGGAGTTGATCTGGTATTCCATGGTCTGCATGGCATCATAGATGGCCTTGCGGGTACGAATCTTGGCGAGGATTTCACGCTCTTGCTCAAGTTCGTCAACGTCGGTGTGGAACGGGGTGTCCATCGGCAGCGGTTCACGGGAACCGAAATGCAGCTTGGCGGGCTCGTTCTTCTTGGCGCTCTCGACCTGACGACGGGCGAATTCAACCGGCATGCCGTCGGGGATGGTCTCACGAGCTTCCTCAAGGAACTTCTCGTAATCCTTCTTGGCATACTGGGCAAGATGCTCGTCGGCACGGTTGGCGGTCTGGCCACCATACTGGCTGGAGGCCACGTCCTTCATGATCTGGGTAATCTGGGTGGCCGCAATGGCGATGGACTTCGGGGAAGCCATCGGAGCGTTGCCAAGAGTGAAGCCATTGGCCAACATGTCCCAGAAGTTCGGCAAGGAGCAGTTGGACTGGGCAGTGAACGGCGAATAGTCGGCATCGTGGAAGTGAATGTCGCCCTTCATGTGGGCGTTGGACACCGCCGGCGGCAGCATGTTGAACGCGGCGGCCTTGGACACGGCACCGGCCAGCAGATCACGCTGGGTGGAGTAGACGTTGGAATCCTTGTTCGCGTTCTCGTGAATCAGGGTCGGGTCATGATTAATGAAGCGAGCAACGGCCTCGTTGACATCAGTGGCCTTGGCACGCTGAATGTCTTTGTCGAGACGGTAATTGGTGTAGGCGCGAGCCACATCGTACAGGTGGGCGTCAATGAGGGCGTGCTCCACGAGATTCTGGATGTCCTCGATTTTGGCGGGGCCGGTGTAACGCCCCTTGATTTCGCCTTCGACTTGGTTGGCGAAACCACGGATCATGGCATCTTCTTCGGGGCCGACTTCCTTGTTCAGGTCGCCGAAAGCAGACTTGACCGCAGAGATGATGTTGATGGGGTCGAAGTCGACCACACGACCATCACGCTTCTCAACGAGCACGGTGGAGGCCTTGGCGGCCACCTTGGTCTCGTTATCGGTGACGGTTTCCTCCAGCACCTGTGCGCCCATCGGGCACCCCTTTCCTATAAGGCGAACACTCTCCTGAGTTCCGCATTTTGGCCGCACTCGACGTGGGCCACACGAAATTACATTGATATCGTTTTCTTGAACCTCTAGAAGAATACGGCATCCCCACCCCTATATCTAGTGCTCAACAGTGGTGTGTCGAACTATTTATAGGGTTTTTCGGCTATTTTTCGCCAAAACTACAAGTGTGTGATTAGCGTAACTGTTTTCTGCTCGCGTGTCGCACAGCGAGCTCACTGACGACTCTCAATCGTCAGTGCAACGCATATCTCACTCCTCTTCATAGCACCCGTTTCTTCGCCATAATGACTCCTTTCTTCTGATGCACCAGACCATCTCCATCATCGGCTGATACATCGCTTCGTACGGTTCTTGCATTCATCATCACACCGTTTTCAGGCGACGGTAAATTTTTACCGTCATCAACCAACGCACTTATAGTGGAGTGCATGACTACTGCAATGGGCTACTCATCTACCGGCCGTCCACCGACCGCCGCTTCACTGGCCTCGTCTGGCTTTGAGCCGGGTCAAGGCACTTTCGCGCCCGATCGGGGCGCCATCAATCTGCCGAATGAGCCTCGCCCTATCGATCAGCTGCCTGCACGCGCCGCTGAAACCACCGCGCAAAATCCGTGGCCGGTAAGCGTGCTGAGCCAGAAGTTCTACGGTGCCGTGGAACGATGGCCGTCCGCGTGGGTCACCGGCCAGATCACGCAGATCAATACCCGTCGCGCCGGCTCGGCCTACATCACGCTGCGCGACGACTTCGAGGATATCGCCATGGAAGTCAATGGCTTCGGCAGGTTCGCGGCCGCGGCCAGCCAGTTCGTTCAGGGCGACCGCGTGGTGATTCACGGCAAACCGAACCTGTGGATGAAGCGCACTTCGCTGTCGTTGCGCGGGGACACGATTCTCAAGGTCGGAGCCGGTGGCAGCCTCAAGGCCATGATCGACGAATTGCGCAAGCAGCTTAAGGGCGAGGGCCTGTTCGACGCCGATCACAAACTGCCTCTCCCGGAGTTTCCGAAGACTATTGGCCTGATTTGCGCACCTCAGGCACGTGCGGAAGGCGATGTGATCACCAATGTGAACCTTCGTTGGCCTTCCGTAACCTTCAAGGTGGTCCATGTGCATGTTCAGGGCGAGCAATGCCCGGCCGAGGTGGTTCAGGCCATTGCACAACTCGATGCCGACCCGAGCGTGGATGTGATCATCGTGGCCCGTGGCGGCGGCTCGTTTGAGGATCTCATCGGTTTCTCGGATGAGCGTGTGGTTCGTGCGGCGTATGCCTGCACTACACCATTAATCTCCTCCATCGGGCATGAGGATGACTGGACATTGCTGGATCTGGTCGCCGATCTGCGCGCCTCCACCCCTACCGATGCGGCCAAGCGCGTGGTGCCGGATGTGCGTGAGCAGTCGCAGCTCATCGAAGGTGCCATCGACCGTATGCGACTGCGGGTCCGTTCGCGCGTGGAGAACGAGATTCGACTTATCGAGGGATATGCGAACCGCCCGAGCCTGACACAGCCGCACACCATGCTTGAGCCTCATCAGCGCTTAATTGACGACTCGTTGCAACGGCTCGATATCGGGCTGCGACGCATCGTGGACGATGCCCAGCTCACCGTCGAGCGAGCTCACGCCTCACTGACCGCACTCAGCCCGCAATCCACGTTGAACCGAGGCTATGCGGTGGTGCAGTCCGCCGATGGCCACGTACTAGACGATGCTTCGCAGGTAAGCCCTGGGGATGGCATCACCGTCACCTTGAAGAAGGGTGTCATTACCGCAACCACCACATCCGCAACCGCGTGACACGCCATACGCAGCCACGCATATATACCGTATATATAAGGAGAACATCATGACCGAAAACGCCACATCCACCGACAAGAACACCCCCGCCACGTCCCTGACGGACAAGGAACGCGAGCTCATCGCCCAGATGCCATATGAGGAGGCGCGCGACAAGCTGATTCAGGCTGTCCAGGCACTGGAAACCGGCGGCCTCAATCTTGACCAGTCGATGCGTCAATGGGAGATCGGCGAGGCCTTGGCCAAGCGCGCCCAGGGTCTGCTCAACGACGTCCGTGCCAAGCTCGACCAAGCACAAGCCGAGCAAGCCGCCAACGAAGCCACCGCAGGCACGCAGTCCAACCTCGACTGAGTTGCCTCCCGGCGCGGCATCCCGCGGCTCGCACCCGAGTCCGGACTGGACTGAGTTCTGCTTCCCGGCATACGATAGTGGTGATTAGGCCACATTGGCAGCAGTTTATAGAAGGGAAATCCCATGTCAACGTTGATTCTTGTATTCCATCCGCATCTTAAGGACGGCTCGCGCGTGAACGCCCGCCTGCTCGCCGAACTCACCGCACAGGGCGAGGACGACATCATCGTGCGCGACGAATACGCCGAATACCCGAACTTCTCCGTCAACGCCGACACAGAGCACGAGCTGCTGGAGGCTGCCGACCGCGTAATCCTTCAGTTCCCGTTCTACTGGTACTCCTCCCCCGCGCTGCTCAAGGAATGGGAAGACGAGGTCATCACCGCAGGCTGGGCCTACGGTGGAGGCCACGCACTCAAGGGCAAGGAGCTCAAGCTGGTGGTCACCACTGGTTCCGACGCCGCCAAGTACCGCAAGGATGGCGAGTACAGCCACACCATGGAGGAGCTGCTGAGCCCGTTTGAGGTCGTGGCGTACAAGGTCGGCATGAACTATGCTGAGCCGTTCCTGGTGCAGGGCACCGCCACCATCGGCGATGCGGAGCTGGATCAGGCCGCCGCCGATTATGTTTCGGCGATTTTGGACTGAATAAGCTGAGGCCGGGTGCAAGTCGCACCCGGCCTTGTTGTTTCGCGGGCTAGCCGCGGTCTCTCCCAGTCAGCCTGCGGCTGACAGTTCCCTCGTCAGAGAGAGCTTATTTTTTGGATCAGAGGGAGTTGATAGCTACTTCTTCAACGGCACGTAGATCACGTCGTCAATGAGCTCGCGATAGTGCTCAACGATTTGCGCGCGACGGGTCTTCAGGCTCGGGGTCAGCATGCCGTTGGCCTCGGTGAATTCGTCTGGCAGAATCTCGAACTTACGAATCGACTCGGCGCGGGAAACGCCCTCGTTGGCGGCGTTCACCGCACGCTCCACCTCAGCGTGAACGATGGCGTTCTTGGCCAGCGAGGCCAGATCGGGTTCCGGTTTGGCGCCCTGGGATTCCAGCCAATTGTTGGCATCCGCCAGATCCAGCGTGACCAGAGCGGCCACGAACGGCTTCTTATCACCAATAACCAAGCACTGGTTGACCACAGGCGAGGTCATCACGGAAGCCTCAAGCAGACCCGGCGACACATTCTTGCCACCAGCGGTGATGATGAGGTCTTTCTTACGGCCGGTGATGGAGATGAAGCCATCTTCGGAGATATCGCCCAGATCGCCGGTGTGCAGCCAGCCATCAGTGATCTGCTGGGTGGTGACTTCGGGGTTGTTGTGGTAGCCCTTGCACACCAGCGGTCCTTTGACCACCAGCTCGCCGTCCTCGGCGATGCCCGCAGTGATACCGCACATCGGCATGCCGATGGTGCCGATGCGGTTGTCCTCTGGCAAGCTCACACACACCGGGCCGCAGGTTTCGGTCATGCCGTAGCCTTCCAGCACCGGCATGCCGATGCCGTTGAAGAAGTGGGAAAGCTCGGAGTCCATCGGAGCGCCGCCGGTGATGGCGAAGTCGGCGTTCGGACCGAAAATCGTGCGAATCTTCTTGTACACCACCTGCTCGTAGAAGGCGTGGGCGATGCGTCCGGTAATCGGCAGCTGCTCACCCTTCTGCTCGGCCTTGGACCATTCGCGCGCGTTCTCGGCGGCGCGCATGAACATCTTGCCAGCGAATCCGGTGCCGGCGCGCTGGGAGGCGGCATTGTAGACCTTCTCGTACACACGCGGCACGGCAAGCAGCAGCGTGGGGCCGAAGGTCTCGAAGTCCTTGACCATCGTCTTCATATTGGAGCTCAAGGCCAGCGAAATCGTGCCGCCAAAACTGAAGAATTCCAGGAATCGGGCGAACACATGGCTCAGGGGCAGGAACAGCAGCAGACGGCGGTTGGGCCATGCGCCGGCACGAGGCATGTACTGCAGCGCGGAAAGCACCAGGAAGGCGAAGTTGCGGTGGGTCAGTTCCACGCCCTTCGGGGTGCCTGTAGAGCCGGATGTGTAGACGATGGTGGCGCGGTCGTCGCCGTGGGAGGCTTCCTTGTATTCCCAGAATTCGGCGTCGGTGACGCTTTCGCCGTAGGTCTTGATGGCGTTCAGACCGCCGGCCTCGATTACGAACACGTTGCGCAGGGTGGGCACCTCATCGCGCACGGATTCGATCTTGTCACGCTGCCCGTCATCTTCGGCGATGGCGAGCGTGACTTTGGAATCGTTGAAAATCCAGCTGACCTGGCTGGCGGAGTTGGTCTCATACACCGGCACAGTGAGCGCGCCGATGGACATAATCGCCATATCCAGCGCGGTCCATTCCCAGCGGGTGTGCGAGACGATGGCGACTGAATCGCCCTTATTGACGCCAAGTCCGATCAGGCCCTTGGCCAGATCGATGACCATGTCACGGAATACTTGGGCGCTGTACGGCTGCCAGGTGCCATCATCGCCCTTGTATTCGATCATGGCACCTTCGGGATCGCGCTTGGCGCGGTTATCGAGCAGATCGAACAGGTTGATGTCGCTGTCAATCGGCTCCTTGACGGGATTGGTGAACTGCTTGACGATACGAGTATCGTTTATGGCCTTATCAGCGATGTTTTCAGTCATACTCCCCATGTAACTCCACGGATGCTACAAAACACGCGCGAAACAGCGGATTGTCCAGACCAAATGGCCCCGGCAATCCGTTATTTCGGGCAAACCAGGTAAATCTGCCGCACCGTACATTCAGCAGATTACTCGGCGGAGTTATTGGCCTTTTTCAGCTCGTCGCGAATCTCCTGCAGCGTGGCGAGAGTCTGCTCTTCAACGCTAGGCCCCTGTTCTTCAGCGTCAGCCTCATCCTGGGCAGCAGTGAGATCACGAAGCTTATTAATCGGCAAAATCACGCAGAAATACACCGCCACGCCAACAAGCAGGAAGTTAATCAGCGCGTTAAGAATCGCACCAAATGAAACGGTCGAGTTGTTGAACGTGATGGTCAGTAGTCCGGAAAGATCCGGTACGCCGCCGATCATGCCGATTAATGGACTGATGAGATTGTCTACGATGGAATTGACCACAGCGGTAACGGCAGAGCCCATCACCACACCTACCGCCATATCAATCATTGATCCGCGCGACAGGAATTTCTTAAAGCCATTCAACGGACCTTTATCAGTCAAAGCAACAACTTTGCGAGCGGTTCCTCCCGTGGCCTTGGCAAAGTCGGCGGCAATATTCATGGGATTGTGGCTATTCATAACGGCACTCCTTACAAAATTCGGACACTTCACTTGTATCCGACTGGTTTCCCACGACTCCATTATGCCGCTTGTTGGAATACCCCTATACCACTGCGGCGTTCCCGTACATGACTATGTACGAGAACGCCGCCAACCCTGCTTGCAGAGAACCTGTTAGAGCTGTTTAGAACTGAATGTAATCGACTTCCGTATGTTCGCCGGTTTCCAAGTATTTCGCCACATCATCAGGACCGGCGAAAACCAGTTCGACCGCTTGCGCAATCATCAGATTGACACGATCCATTGGTGTAAGGTTCTCGAAATAGCCGTACACCGGAATTCCCAGCGCATGTGCATATCCGATTTCGAACATCGTGCCTGGGTCCTCGTCCATAAGATTGGCGACCACGGCTTTAGCAGCATTAACGCCACGGATATCGTCCGCAAAGCATCCTTCAGGGCCTGCTTCTTCGATCTGGCTGACAAACCGCGGCTTGAACAGTACCTTGCCATGGTCTTCCAATATCTTTTCCAAACGTTCCATACTTGCCGTTTGTTCAGGATCGAAGAACGGACCGGCCACATAGAAGTCATACTGTTTGTCTTCACTCATGGTCTCTAGTCATAGCGCAGC